>ERZ773155.3067-NODE-3067-length-11710-cov-7.838438_pt1 | contig 11710 bp, 8 predicted proteins | sample MGYA00511262_ERZ773155 | MGnify/ENA primary metagenome ERZ773155 (study PRJEB29015, sample SAMEA2737828) | human gut metagenome | biome: human gut; feature: human-associated habitat; material: faeces | place: China | collected 2012 ... | reverse complement strand
AAGCTATGTCTTCTTTTATGCGATTTTCAATTTGCGCAAGTTATTTTACCTTATCAATTTTTTCCGCGTCTGCGGACGCAGAATTCTGCGAAGCATTTTGTCATAGTCAAAAAAGGAAGAGGTTCCCATCGGGAACCTCTTCCTTTTTTGATGTAAGGTGTTGCGAACTCAGCCCTCGGAATCCGTGCGGTTTCTCCAGGAGATCTCCTGCTCGAGCTCGTAGCGCAGCTTCTTGTTCTCCTCGACAAGCTCGTCGTAGTGCTCGCCCTGCACGTAATACTTGACAAACGTGAACGTTGCCTCGTCAAGCTCCTCTTCCGTGTAGGACGGGAGAAGCGAGCCGTTCTTGCGCTGAAGGCCGGAGATATTCACGACCACCAGGCGGCGGTGCTGCTCGGAGAGCTGGAAGAGCTGGAGCTTTGCGGGAATTTCAAGCCCTAAGTCATAGGTGCTGTTCACGCGCTCCATGATGTTGCGGTACTCGGGCTTGGCCGAGACGATGACGCCGTGCTGCATAAACAGTTTCTTGAGGTAGTCCACAGAAACGTCCTCGCGGGTGATCGTGCCCTTGCCGAGACCTGTGAGCATCGTGTTAGACAGATTCAGGCTGACGTAAACTTCTTCGCCGGTCTTGGGATAGCTCATAATTTGCCTCCATTAAAGTCTGCGCCGCAAGCGCGGCTGGGATTGATATGACATTTTTATGGTAGCATGGCGGAGCGGAAAATACAAGCGGCAGGTTGTATGAACTGTCGCTTACAAATTTGTCGGAATCGCCGCCGCGGCGGGATTTTCCTTGACAAGAGCGCGCGCCGCTGATACACTTTCCTTGTCTATTACGGGTGCGCACCTACCGGCAGTCAGGCGGAAGTCTGGCTGCCGTTTTGCATCCGGCATTTGAATAGGAGGGAATATTTATGGCTTACTTCTGGCCGCTCATTCTCGTTGTGGCGTCGAACACCGTGTATCACATCTGCGCCAAATCGCTGCCCGAGAGCGTCGATCCGCTCGCGTCGCTCACGGTCACGTATCTGATCGGCTCAATCTTTTCGGGCATCCTGTATTTTGTGACGAACCGCGGCGGGGCGAACCTTCTGCACGAATACAGCCAGATGAACTGGGCGCCGTACCTGCTCGGTCTCGCGGTCGTCGGTTTGGAGGCCGGCAGCATGCACGCCTACAAGGCGGGCTGGCCGGTCAGCGCGTTTCAGGTGTCGTCTGCGGCGGCCATCGCGACGATTTTGGTGTTCATTGGGTATCTTGTCTACCACGAGGCCATCACGGTCAACAAGCTCGTGGGCCTTGCGCTGTGCCTTGTCGGGCTGTTTTTCCTCAACAAATGAGTTGTGCCGCGGCTTTTGCCGTGGTATGATGGGGAAAACTGATTTGAAGAAGGAATTTTGACCTATGAAAGCTGCACGCGACTATCCGATCCTGACCGTCACCGCCAAGGGCACGCGCTGGCTCGAGAGCGGCCACCCCTGGGTGTACGACTCCGACGTCGCCCGCGAGCCGGACGAGAGCGAGTGTGAAAACGGTGCGCTCGTCGACGTGGTGTCGGAAAAGGGCAAATATCTCGGCACGGGCTTTTTGAGCAGACTCAGTAAGCTCCGCGTGCGCATTGTCTCGCGCAACGCGAACGACCGCTTCGATGAAAACTTCTGGCGGCGGCGCGTGCGCTACGCATGGGACTACCGCAAGGCGGTCATGGACGGGCAGACCGGCTGCTGCCGCCTGATCTTCGGCGAGGCGGACGCCTTCCCCGGCCTGACGGTCGACCGGTTTGAAAATCTTCTCGTCACGCAGACGCTCTCGCTCGGCATGGAAAAGATCAAGGACATGCTCTTCCCCCTCATTGTCGAGGTGCTGGAGCAGGACGGCGAGACGATCGACGGCCTTTTTGAGCGCAACGATGTCGTGCTTCGCGAAAAGGAGGGCTTGACGCAGAACAAGGGTTGGTTTCCCCTCCCCGGCAAAAAAATGCCCGAGAGCCCCATCACTGAAATTTGCGAGAACGGCGTTTTCTACCGTGTGGATGTCGAAAACGGGCAGAAGACGGGCTTTTTCCTCGACCAGAAGTTCAATCGCCTCGCCGTCGCGCACCTCGCGCACGGCAAGCGCGTGCTCGACTGCTTCACGCACACGGGCTCGTTCGCACTCAACGCCGCCAAAGGCGGCGCAGAGCACGTGACGGCGGTGGACGTGTCCGAGAGCGCCATCGAAATGGCGCGCGCGAACGCGGCGCGCAACGGCCTTGAGGACAAAATGGACTTTCTCGCCGCCGACGTCTTCGACCTGCTCCCGCAGCTCGAGGCCGCGCACGAAAAGCCCTATGACTTCATCATCCTCGATCCCCCGGCGTTCACAAAGTCTCGCCGCACGGCGAACAACGCCGAAAAGGGGTACAAGGAGATCAACCTGCGCGCGATGCGCCTGCTGCCGCGCGGCGGCTACCTTGCGACCGCGTCGTGCAGCCACTTCATGCCCGCCGAACGCTTTGAGCGGATGCTGCGCTCCGCCGCCGCGGACGCGGGCGTCGAGCTGCGGCAGATCGAAGCGCGCACGCAGAGCTGTGACCACCCCATCCTCTGGAACGTGCCGGAGACGGATTACCTCAAGTTCTACTTATTCCAAGTGGTATAAATTGATATAAAAAATCCCCGCTGTAAAGCGCGGGTGGTCGTAAGACAGTTTCAGTCCCGGCAGTAATGTCTGCTGGGCTTGTTCTTGCATATATTAAAGCCAGATGATAGAATTAAACAAATCAATAAGTCGGAATAATAAGGTGGGTAAGGTCTAACATGCCAACAATTCAGTTAAAGGCGATGACGCGAGAACTATGTCACGAACTGTACAAGCATTGGACGAATGATGCGTCTATCTATATGGATATGCACCTGTTTCAGCCCTATGTATATGACGAAGCTGCGGTAAATCGATATTTTGATATGAAGGGGCAGGATGCTTCACGCAGACTGTTTGCGATCATGCTTGGAGATAAGGTGATCGGGGAATTGCAATTGAAGCAGATCGACCATGATAAAAAAGAATGTTCCCTGAGTATCCATATGCAAAACGACGCAGTGAAGGGAAGGGGATACGGAACGCAGGCAGAACGTTTGGCAGTAAAAACCGCCTTTGACGAGTTGGGAATGGCTGCGGTAAACGCAGATACCATCAGGAAAAATACCCGGAGTCAGCATGTGCTGGAAAAGGTAGGCTTTCGCTTTGTTGGAGAAGATGAAACATTCAAATACTACCGTATCGAACAGTAAACTCCAATTTGCCGAACTGATAAAGGGCGCACTTCTATACACCTTTCGGTGTGCCGTGCGAGCATCCCTTGCCTCTCCCTTTGGGAGAGGTGGCCGAGCGTAGCGAGGACGGAGAGGGTAAACAATGACCATACCAAAAGACAACACCCAATTAGAAAATGCCCGACGGCTTCGCAGGGAGATGACACCCCATGAGCGTAAGCTCTGGTACCTTTTTCTCCACAAATATCCAGTAAAAATTTATAAACAGCGGATTATCGGCAGATTCATCGTGGACTTTTACTGTGCTTCGGCCAGACTGGTCATTGAATTGGATGGCTCTCAGCATTATGAACCTCAGGGGCTTGCTTATGATGCGGAACGTTCTCAATTCCTGATGTCTCTTGGGTTGGAGATTCTGCGATTCTCCAACCGGGATATCGACAGGGATTTTCGTGGTGTGTGCACACAAATTGATCTTATCATTCGAAAAAGGCTGCAAGACCCTCTCAGTCACCTACGGTGACAGCTCTCCCAAAGGGAGAGCCAAGGGGCTGCACCCCATTACATAGTATGTTGATATGAGAAATGGAGCGTATCTGTATCGATACGCTCCATTGACTGTTTTATGAACACCCATCTAAAACAGCGGGGATTTTTTTGGTTGTTTATTTGTTTTCGTCAGTGTTTTCCGCGGAAGTATCCGGCGTTTCGGGCTCAGTCGAGGGCTTGTCTTCAGTCTGAGCATCTTCGCCCTTGTCCTCCGGCGGCATTTCGATCTTTTCGCTCGTCATCGAAATGTGCTTGGCGGGCGCTTCGATCACGCTCGGCTGCGAGGGGCGGAAGCCGTCCTCGCTCTTGCGCGTGGAAGCGTAGGCCTCTTCGACGGTCGAGGGATCGCGGCCTTCGAGGATAGCGACCATTTCACCGCCCGTGATGGTCTCCTTTTCAAGGAGGTAGGCAACGACCTTGTCCATATCCTCGCGGTTGTCGCGGATGACCTGTACGGCGTCCTTATAGCACTCGTCGAGGATACGCTTGACCTCGCGGTCCATGATGGCGGCGGTATCCTGCGCGCAGTCGAGGCCGTAGCCGCCGTCAAGGTACTGATTGCGCACCGACCCGAGCGCGACCATGCCGACCGCGTCGCTCATACCGTACATGGCGACCATGTTGCGCGCGATGCTCGTCGCCTCCTGAATATCCTGCGAGGCGCCGTTGGTCATCGTGTTCATCACGACCTCTTCGGCCGCGCGGCCGCCCATCGAGACGGCAATCTTCGCCATCAGCTCATCGCGCGTGCGCAGGTTCGTCTTGTCCTCTTCAGGCATCAGGAGCGTGTAGCCAAGGCTTCCCTCGGTGTGCGGGACGATCGTGATCTTCTGCACGGGCTCGGCGTTTTTCTGCTTGTAGGCGACCATCGCGTGGCCGACCTCGTGATAGGCGACGAGCTTCTTTTCAAACTCGGTGAGGACGCTGCCTTTCTTCTCGCTGCCCGCGATGACGAACTCGAACGCCGCGAGCATGTCCTCCTGCGTAACGAGCTTGCGTCCCTTGCGCACGGCGCGGAGCGCCGCCTCGTTGGCGAGGTTTGCAAGGTCCGCGCCCACGCAGCCCGCGGTCGCGAGCGCGACCTTCTTGAGATCCACGTCCTCAGCGAGCTTGATGCCGCGCGTGTGGACCTGCAGCGTTGCTAAGCGGCCGGCGAGGTTCGGGCGGTCGACGGTGATGCGGCGGTCGAAGCGGCCGGGGCGCAGCAGCGCCTTGTCGAGCACCTCCGGGCGGTTCGTCGCGGCAAGCACGATGACGCCCTTGCTCGGGTCAAAGCCGTCCATTTCGGCGAGCAGCTGGTTGAGCGTCTGCTCGCGCTCGTCGTTGCCGCCGCCGTAGCGCCCGCCGTCGCGGGATTTGCCGATGGTGTCGATCTCGTCGATGAAGATGATGCAGGGGGCGACCTTCGACGCCTCGGCGAAGAGGTCGCGCACGCGGCTCGCGCCGACGCCGACGAACATCTCGACAAAGTCAGAGCCGGAGATCGAGAAGAACGGCACCTTCGCTTCGCCCGCAACGGCCTTGGCCAGCAGCGTTTTACCGGTACCGGGAGAGCCGACGAGCAGCGCGCCCTTTGGGATCTTTGCGCCGATGGCGGTGTATTTTTCGGGGTTGTGCAGAAAGTCGATGATCTCGACGAGCGATTCTTTCGCTTCGTCCTGACCGGCGACGTCCGCAAACGTCACGCCGGTGGACTTTTCCATGTAGACCTTGGCGTTGGCCTTGCCGACATTGCCGATGCCGCCGATGCCGCCGATCCCGCCCATACCGCCGGACTTTTTCGTGATGAAGTTCATCAGCAGCATGAACGCGCCGACCATCAGCACCGTGGGCAGAATATAGCGCACCATGAACGTGAGGATCGGCGAAACGGGCGGCTGATAGGGCTTGGTGTAGGTCACGCCGTGCTCATCGCACAAGGTGATCAGCTTTTCCGTCGCGTCGGGAATGATGGTGGTGAAGAGCGTATAGTTCTGATCATAGCTCTTGCCGTCGTCATCCGTGTAGGTAAAGCCGTCGACCGGCGTGATGGTGAAGACCGTGTCGCCGAATTCGATGGACTTGACCTTCCCCTCCTCCACGAGTTCGACAAGCTCGCTGTATGCGATCTCGCACGAAGACTCGGCGGTGCGGGCCTGGTCGAGCATGACGGAGAGGTAGTTCACGCCGATCGTCAGCAGCAGCGCCCATAGGACGATCGACCACATGCCCCCGCCGCGCCGGCGGTTCTTGTCGCCGCGATTGCGGTTGTTTCTGTTGTTTGGCTCCATGTTGTTCCTCCTGTCGGGAGACAGAAAAATGCGAAAATGCGCACTTTTTGAATTAGTGATTTCAACTATACCATATATAAGAAAATCGCACAAGTTTTCTACGGTGAATTTTCGATGAACTTTTGTTTTGCGCCCTCTTTATCTTGCCCTTGTTCTGTGTTATAGTTGCAATGGAGTATTCTATAAAAATTTGTCACAAGGAGAAATTTCTTTTATGGATAAGGAACGCAAGGAAAAGACCGCGCGCGTGCAGGACGCGGAGGCCGACGGCATCATCGAGGGCCGCAACGCCGTGATCGAAGCGCTGCGCGCGGGCACGACCATCGACAAAATTTTCATCCAGAAGGGCGAGACCGATAAGACGCTCGGCCACATTGCCTCGACCGCCCGCGCCGCGGGCGTGGTCGTCGTGGACGCGGACAAGCGCAAGCTCGACTTCATGTCCCGCACGCACGCCCATCAGGGCGTCATCGCGCTCACGAGCGTGCGCGAATATGTCAGTGTTGAGGATATTTTGAACATCGCGCGCGAAAAAGGCGAAAACCCCTTGATCGTCGTCTGCGACGAGATCTCCGACCCGCATAACCTCGGCGCGATCATCCGCACGGCGGAGTGCGCGGGCGCGCATGGCGTCGTCATTCCCAAGCGCCGCAGCGCGGGCCTCACGAGCATTGTCGCCAAGACGAGCGCGGGTGCGGTGAGCTATGTGCCCGTCGCGCGCGTGCCGAACATCCCCGCGCTTTTGGAGCAGCTGCAAAAAGAAGGCGTCTGGGTCTTCGGCACGGCGGCCGAGGGCACGAGCGACCTCTACTCCGCGGACCTCAAGGGCCCCGCGGCCATCGTCATCGGCAGCGAGGGCGACGGCATGACGAGACTGGTGCGCGAAAAGTGCGACTTCCTCGTCAGCATCCCGATGAAGGGTAAAATTTCGTCGCTCAACGCCTCCGCGGCGGCGGCCATCCTCCTCTACGAGGCGGTGCGCCAGCGCTTGGGGCAGTGACGGTAAAGAAGGAACGATATGGACCCCAAAGACCTTGAATTTGAAGAAACGCTCGCCGACTCCGAGCTGCTGCTGAAAAACACGGCCCGCAGCATGGACGAGGACGCGGAATTCACGCTCGAGAGCATTCTGGCCGAGTACGGCAGCGGCACGCCCGCCGCGCCCGAACCGGAAGAAAAAGAACCCGAGCCGCCGGCGGAAAAGAAACCGCCGGCAAAGGTCGTCCCCCTGCCGAAAAAGGCGGAGGCGGCGAAAAAAACGGTGGATGAAACGGCGGATGAGACCGCCCGCATCCCCGTCATCCCCTTCCCCGGCGCGAAAAAGGCCGAAGAGCCGGTGGAAGCCGAACCGGAAGAGGAAACGGACGCGGAAACCGAAGAAGAACCGCCGCAGGACGACGAGCCCAAGTCCATGAGCTTGCAGGACATCCTGGCCCAGACCGTGCAGGAGGCGCTCTCCGAGCGCGAGGACACGATCATCGAGGAGGGGCCGCCGCGCCGCGGTTTGTTCTCCCGCCGCAAGATGCGCGACACCGAGCAGCTCTACGACGACGCGGAGGAGGAAGAGGACGAGGAAGAAGAGTTCGAAGAGCCCGAACCCGAGCTCCCCGAGCCGCCGCTGACCGAAACGCTCTCCGACTACCGCGCGCAGCTTTCGGGCGCGACGAAGGCGCGCCGTGGGGCGGGTATTTTCACGCTTTTGCTGTGCGTCATGGCGGTGCTGGAGCATTTTTCCATCCTGCCGGAGGCGTACACCGCTGATCCGATGATCCGCGCGCTGCCGCTGCTGGCGGTCGAGGCCATCGTCTGCGCCATCGGCTGGCGCATTTTTGCGGGCGCGCTGCGCTCGCTCAAACAGGAAAAAGTCACGTCGGGCTTTTTGACGATGCTTCTATGCCTTGTCACGCTGCTCGATACGGCGCTCTACGCTTTTCTTCCCGCGCGCGCGGCGCTGTCGCTGCCGCTGCCGGTGCTGGGGGCGATGTCGGTTTACTGCGCGCTGCTGGGCGAAAGTCTGCGTCTGCACGGCATGTATGACACGTTCCGCATCGCGGCCATCGGCAATGCGCCGTATATCGTCACCGTGACGGCAGGGGGCGCGGCCAAGCGCGTGGGCCTGCCGGGCGGATTTTCCAATTCCGCGCGCGCAAACGACCCCTATTCGCGCTGGCAGAGCGTGCTGCTGCCGGTCTTCCTCGCGGCGGCGGTCGTGTTCGGCGTGCTCTCGACGCTCGAGACGAAGCAGAACGCGCTGCTTGCGTGGAACCTCTCGGTGATGCTCGCGAGCGCGAACCTGCTCGCGTTTCCGATGGTGTGCGCGCTGCCGCTCAAGCGCATCGCCGCGCGGCTTGCCAAAAGCGGCAGCGCCGTGGCGGGCTTTTCCGGCGCGGACGCCATCCGCCGGAGCAACTGCGTCATTCTGACCGATGGCGACCTGTTCCCGCCCGGAACGGTCACGCTCGGCGGGCTCAAGGTTTTCGGCGAGGAGAGCGGCAAGGTCATCTCCTACGCCGCGACGATGGCCCACGCGTCCGAAAGCGGCCTGAGCCGCCTTTTTGACAATCTTCTCGCCAGCGACGGCGGCTTCCGCGAGCAGGTCGAGGACGTCGACTTTTACGAAGAGGGCGGCGTCGGCGGCCGCATCCACGGCGAAACGGTGCTCTTCGGCACGGCGGGCTTTATGAGAAAGCGCGGCGTGAACCTGCCGCGAAACCTTGGCCTCAAGACCGGCGTGTTCCTCTCGGTCGACGGCACGCTGATCGCGGTGTTCGCCGTGAAGTACATGCCTGCGGAAAATGTCGACTGGGCGCTCCACGCCCTGCACCACAGCCGCATCACCCCCGTGCTCGCCGTGCGCGACGGCAACATCACCCCCGCGCTCTTAAAGCGCAAGTTCGGCACCGACGCGCGCGCGGTCTACCCCAAGCTCTCGACGCGCTTGGCGCTCTCCGAGCGCGGCGGCGGGCGGCCGTATGCGCTGCTCATGCGCGAAGGCCTCATGCCGTATGCCGAGGTCGTGCTCGGCAGCAAGCGGCTCTGCGCGTCCGCCAAGCGGTGCACGGTGCTTGCATTTTTAGCCGCCACGGCCTCGACGCTCCTTGCATTTTATTTAACTTTTGTCGGCGCATACAACGTGCTCACGCCGCTTTCTCTGCTCATTTACGTACTTTTGTGGTCGCTCAGCGCGCTGGTCGACGCCCTGCTCAGCGATCGCTATTGACACTTCGAACGAAGAAAACGAAAATTTGCGGAAAAATATGGTTGTAATGGAGAGAAAAACATGATATCATTTCTGCATTGAGTATTATCCCATCTTATGGCGCGAGCCGATCTGGGATTTACGATTTTCGGAAGGAGACTGACCCATTATGAGTGCAAAAGACATCCGCAATATCGTGCTGCTTGGCCACAGCGGCAGCGGCAAGACCACCCTCGCTGAGAGCATGCTGTATCTCACCGGCGGCACGGACCGTCTGGGCAGAATTGCCGACGGCAACACCGTTTGTGACTACGATCCCGAAGAGATCCGCCGCCAGATCTCCATTTCTCTGGCCGTGGCTCCCGTGGAATACGACAGCTGCAAAATCAACGTGCTCGACGTGCCCGGCGGCTTCGACTTCGCCGGTGAGGTCGCGGAGGCCGTTCAGGCTGCCGACGCTGCCGTCATCGTCTGCTCGGCCAAGGCCGGCATGAGCGTCGGCGCGGAAAAGGCGTGGAAATATTGCGAGAAGAACTCTCTCCCCCGTCTGCTCTACATCTCCAAGACCGACGAGGAGAACTCCGACTACAACGCCGCGTTCAACACGCTGCGCGAGCGCTTCGGCAAGAACATCGCCCCCGTCGTCGCCCCCATCTGGGACGAGAGCAAGAAGGTCATCGGCATCATCGACGTGCTGCATAAGCGCGCGTTCGAGTTCGGCCCCGGCGGCGGCCGCGTCGAGATCGAAGTGCCTGAGAACAAAAAGCCCGTGCTCGATGAGCTCTACGACGCGCTCAAGGAGTCCGTCGCCGAGACGAGCGAGGAATTTATGGAAAAGTTCTTCGCCGGTGAAGACTTCACCTATGCCGAGATGATCCATGGCCTGCGCCAGGGCGTCAAGGACCTGTCCCTCTTCCCTGTCGTGTGTGGCTCCGCCATTCAGGGCATGGGCACGCGCATCCTGATGGATACCATCGTCGAGCTTCTTCCCCAGCCGCAGGACGCCCGCGCCCTGATGGCCGAGAATGAGGACGGCGAGTCCTCCGAATTCGTCGTCGCGCCCGGCGCACTGCCGACCGCGTTCGTCTTCAAGACCATTTCCGACCAGTACGGCAAGTACTCCTACGTCAAGGTGCTCTCCGGCTCCATCAAGCCCGATATGCCCATGGTCAACGCCCGCACCGGCGAGACCGAGAAGCTCGGCCGCCTGTACATCCCCAAGGGCAAGAAGTATACCGAGGTCAAGGAGCTCACCTGCGGCGACATCGGCGCCATCGCCAAGATGGACAAGGTCAAGACCGGCGACACGCTCTGCGAGCCGCGCAAGGTCGTCAAGATCGAGCCCATCCCGTTCGATGAGCCCTGCTACAGCGTCGCCATCGCGCCAAAGACCCGCGGCCAGGAGGATAAGATGGCCCAGGGCCTCAACCGCTTGAACGAGGAAGATCCGTCCTTCCGCGTCGTCAACAACGCCGAAACGCACCAGATGGTCGTCTCCGGCGCGGGCGACATCCAGATCGACGTGCTCGTCAACAAGCTCAAGAGCCGCTTCGGCGTCGAGGTCGTGCTCGACACGCCGCGCGTGCCCTACCGTGAAAAGATCCGCAAGACGGTCTCCAAGCAGGGCCGTCATAAGAAGCAGACCGGCGGCAGCGGCCAGTTCGGCGACGTTTGGATCCGCTTCGAGCCCAACGAGGAGAGCGAAGAGATGGTCTTCGCCGAGGAAGTCTTCGGCGGCAGCGTCCCCAAGAACTTCTTCCCCGCGGTCGAAAAGGGTCTGCGCGAGGCCTGCGTCCACGGCCCGCTCGCGGGTTATCCCGTCGTGAACCTCAAGGCCGTCCTTTACGATGGCTCCTATCACCCGGTCGACTCGTCCGAGATCGCGTTCAAGACCGCGGCGAACCTCGCCTACAAGGCAGCCATGCCCGAGGCGTCCCCGGTCCTGCTCGAGCCGGTGTGCGAGCTCAAGGTCACGGTGCCCGACCAGTACATGGGCGATATCCTCGGCGATCTCAACAAGCGCCGCGGCCGCGTCATGGGCATGACCCCGACCGGCAACGGCGAGCAGGTCATCGAGGCCGAGTGCCCCGAGGCAGAGCTGATGAGCTACGCCATTGACCTGCGCTCCATGACCCAGTCCCGCGGCTCGTTCGTGATGCACTTCGTGCGCTACGAGCAGTGTTCCGCCGACGCACAGGCGAAGGCTGTCGCTGCCGCGAAGGCGATGCAGGAAGCGGAATAATTGCTTCTGCACAGCAGAAAATAAGGAAAAAGAGAGGGCTTCTCGAAAGAGAAGTCCTCTCTTTTTCCGCGCATGGCGCGGAGGGGGAGAGCAGCCCGAAGAGGCTGCGGCTTTTCCCCACACCGTGTGGGGCTGCGGATAAGGGGGATATTCTCTCACGTGAGAGAATATCCCCCTTGGACCCCCAAGAGAA
>ERZ773155.3062-NODE-3062-length-11727-cov-24.132282_pt1 | contig 11727 bp, 9 predicted proteins | sample MGYA00511262_ERZ773155 | MGnify/ENA primary metagenome ERZ773155 (study PRJEB29015, sample SAMEA2737828) | human gut metagenome | biome: human gut; feature: human-associated habitat; material: faeces | place: China | collected 2012 ... | reverse complement strand
GAGCACCTCCTTGCCAAGGAGGGGGTCGCGAGTTCGAATCTCGTTTTCCGCTCCAACTGAAATTTTGCCCTACAGACTTTGTCTGTAGGGCTTTTTAGTATTGTCAAGCAAGCCTGGTTGTGATATGATATTATGAGCGATTTATGTCAGCATAAATCTGCCTTGATAGGGAAGGCTGACACTTTAATCCGATATACTATTTTTACCCACATAAATTTAAGGGAGGATTTTATTAATGAACGTAACTGTTGAAAGAGTAGAAAATGAAGCAACTTTGAAAATCACCGCTCCGGCTGCCGTTGTTAACGACGGTTTCAAAAAAGCTGTAGCAAAGATTGCCAATAATGTGAACATCCCGGGCTTCCGTAAAGGCAAAGCTCCCCGCAACATCATCGAAATGCACTACGGCAAAGAAGCTGTAAAACAAGAAGCTTTCGAAATCGTTGCTAACAAAGCTTACAGCGATGCTCTGGACCAGGAAAAACTGATCCCCGTATCTGACCCGAAAGTAGAAGAATCTACTTTTGAAGAAGGCAAAGATATGGAACTGACCATTAAAGTAACCCTGAAACCGGAACCGGAACTGGGCGAATACAAAGGTCTGCATGTAGAAAAAGAAGCTGTTGAAGTAACCGACGAAGCTGTTGAAGACGCTGTAAACGAACTGCGTAAACGCAATGCAAAAATGGTAGCAGCTGAAGATGACGCTGTTATCGAAAAAGGCGACTTCGCTATCATCGACTTTGCTGGTACTGTTGACGGCGAACCGTTCAGCGGCGGCGAAGGCAAAGGCTATCCTCTGGAAGTTGGCTCCAACTCCTTCATCCCCGGCTTTGAAGACCAACTGGTTGGCCTGAAAAAAGGCGACTCCACCGACGTTGAAGTAACCTTCCCGGAAGAATACTTCGTTAAAGAACTGGCTGGCAAAGAAGCTGTATTCAAAGTAAACATTCAAGACGTAAAACGCCGCGAACTGCCGGAACTGACCGACGAATATGTTGCTGCTAACAGCGACTTCAAAACTGTAGACGAACTGCGTGCTAACTACAAAGAACGCATGCAAAAGAGCGCTGAAGAAAACGCTAAAGTTGCTTACGAACGCGCTCTCATCGACCTGGCTGTAGCTAACGCTAAATTCACCGTTCCTGAAATCATGATTGAAGACCGCATCAGCCAAATGGTTGACGAAATGAAAATGAGCCTGGAAAGCCGCAAAATGACCATGGAAATGTACATGCAGTACACCGGTATGGACATGGCTAAAATCCGTGAAAACCAACGTCCTGTTGCTGAAGAAAACGTTAAAACCGACCTGGTACTGGACGCTATTGCTAAAGCTGAAAACATCCAGGTTGACATGGCTGACGTTGATGCTGAAATCGCTGCTATCGCTTCTCAGCATGGCGCTTCCGTTGACGAAGTTAAGAAAATCATCCGCAACAACGGTACCATGGGCCTGCTGCTGGCAAACATCCTGCGCCGCAAAGCAGCTCATGTAGTTATCGACAGCGCAAAATAATAACGTTTCCGGCAGCAAAGGAGTGTGACAAATATGAATTACGTGCCTATCGTTGTTGAACAGTCCAGCCGCGGCGAACGTTCCTATGATATTTATTCCCGCCTTTTAAAAGACCGCATCGTCTTTGTTACCGGGCCCATTGATGACAATATGGCCAATGTTGTCATCGCTCAGTTACTGTTCCTGGAATCCGAGGACCCCGACAAGGATATCCATCTGTACATCAACAGCCCCGGCGGCAGCGTAAGCGCCGGTATGGCTATTTATGATACAATGCAGTATATCAAGCCCGATGTGTCTACTATCTGCATGGGTATGGCTGCCAGCATGGCTTCCGTGCTGCTGGCTGCCGGTGCTCCCGGCAAGCGTTTTGCGCTGCCCTATTCCCGTGTAATGATTCATCAGCCGCTGGGCGGTGCTCAGGGGCAGGCTACCGAAATTGAAATCCACGCCCGTGAAATCCTGCGCATCCGCGAGGAGATGAACGGCGTACTGGCTAAGCATACCGGCCAAAGCAAGGAAAAGATTGCCGCTGATACCGAGCGCGATCATTACCTGACCAGCCGTGAGGCTAAGGAATACGGCCTCATCGACGAGGTGCTGGAACGCAGCCGTAAAGCTTAGTAGCTTTAGACTTAAGGAGATTAACAAATATGAATTTTGACGAAGGGCATGATAACAACCTTACCTGCTCTTTCTGCGGCAAGCGTGAAGGCCAGGTGCGCAGGCTGATTGCCGGTCGCGGCGTCTATATCTGCGACGAGTGCATCGAGTTCTGCAAGGAGATGCTGGACGAGGACTACCAGAAAACGCTGGCTGAAAGCATGCCGGCAGCTTCTGATTTGCCCAAGCCAAAAGACATCAAGGCTATTCTGGATGAATACGTCATCGGCCAGGACGAGGCTAAAAAGACTTTGTCCGTTGCCGTATACAATCACTATAAACGTATTAACTACGAGCTGCAGAATCCTGAGGAAAAACGCAGCGTAGAACTGCAGAAGTCCAATATTCTCATGCTGGGACCCACCGGCAGCGGCAAAACCCTGCTGGCGCAGACTCTGGCGAAGATTCTGCAGGTTCCCTTTGCCATCGCCGATGCTACCACGCTGACCGAAGCCGGCTACGTAGGCGAGGACGTAGAGAATATTCTGCTCAAGCTGATCCAGAATGCTGATTATGATATTGAAGCTGCACAGCGCGGCATTATCTACATCGACGAAATCGACAAGATTTCCCGTAAGTCAGAGAATGTTTCCATTACCCGCGACGTTTCCGGCGAGGGTGTGCAGCAGGCTCTTTTAAAAATCCTCGAAGGCACTGTTGCTAGTGTACCGCCTAAAGGCGGACGCAAACATCCGCATCAGGAGTTTATCCAGATAGACACTACCAATATCCTGTTTATCTGCGGCGGCGCATTTGCCGGACTGGAAAATATCATCAATGCCCGTATCGGCAAGAAGAACCTGGGCTTTGGCGCTGATATCCGCAAAAAAGAGGAAATTGACAATAACGCAGTATTCAGCAAGGTACTGCCCGAGGATTTGATGAAATTTGGTCTGATCCCGGAATTTGCCGGCCGTCTGCCGGTAGTAGTAACGCTGGATTCACTGGATAAAGCAGCACTGGTGCGCATCCTCAAGGAGCCGCGCAACGCGCTGATTAAGCAGTACCAGCATTTCCTGTCTATGGACGATGTCCAGCTGGAATTTGAGGACGCGGCACTTGACGCTATCGCCGAAGAGGCGCTGAAACGCAATGCCGGTGCCCGCGGACTGCGCGCTATTATCGAAGAGATTATGCGCAATGTGATGTATGACGTGCCTTCCCGCGACGATGTAAAAAGATGCATCGTTACCGAAGCAACTGTGCGTCAGCATGAAGATCCGCAGATGCTTGCGGAATAACAAATAAAGATTAGGGGGAAGGGCATTGCCTTTCTCCCTTTTGTGCTTGTAAAGGAGGAACTGGTTTGTCTGACAATATGATTACTCTGCCGCTGCTGCCGCTGCGCGGAATGCTGATTTTTCCGGGCATGCTGGTAAATCTTGATATCGGCAGGGATAAATCCATCCATGCCGTAGAAAATGCGGCGGGTGCGACTAAGCAGCTGCTTTTGACTACTCAGAAGGACGCGGCTGTGATGGACGTACAGATTGAAGATTTGTACACCTGCGGCGTACTGGCAGAGATTAAGCAGCTGCTCAAGCTGCCTAATGGTGCGGTACGCATCCTGGTGGAAGGTCTGGAGCGTGTACGACTGGATTCCATCACCGTAACCGAAGGCGAGGACGCGCAGTTTGTCGGCAGCGGCGAGCTGATTCGTTCCGAGATTAGCGAGGATACGGAGATTGAAGCTCTGCGCCGTATGCTTATCGAAACTTTTGAAAACTGGGTACTGCTGACGAAGAAAGTCAGCAGCGAAGTGCTGCTTTCCTTTAAGGCGCAGCCGGACCCGGGCAGGGTTGCCGATATGATTGCCGGTTATCTGTCCGTAAGTATCGAGGAAAAGCAGCGTCTGCTGGAAGCCTTTGACGTGAAAGAGCGTATGCATTCTCTGTACGTGGTGCTTAGCAAAGAGCTGGAAATCGCCGGACTGGAAAAGAATATCGCCGCCGAGGTACGCCGTCAGATTGAAAAAAATCAGCGCGATTACTACCTGCGCGAACAGCTCAAGGCGATTAACAAGGAGCTGGGCGAAGGCGATGAGTTGAAAGCAGAAATTGACGAATATAAAAAACAGATGGAAGAGCTGAGTCTGCCGGAAGAGGTAAGCAGCAAGATTAACAAAGAGCTGGACCGTCTGTACAAGATGCCGCCGATGGCGGCAGAAAGCGCCGTTATCCGTAGCTATCTGGATGCGCTGCTGGCGCTGCCCTGGGGCAAGTTTACTCAGGATAATTTTGATTTGAAGCATGCAGCTGAGGTGCTGGATAAAGACCATTACGGACTGAAAAAGGTTAAAGAGCGCATTCTGGAATATTTGGCAGTACGCGCTTTAACCCGCGATACCAAAGGGCCGATTTTGTGTTTGGTTGGCCCGCCGGGCGTTGGTAAAACCTCGCTGGCACGCAGCGTTGCCGATGCTATCGGACGCCGCTTTACCCGTATTTCTCTGGGCGGTATCCGTGACGAGGCTGAGATTCGCGGTCATCGCCGTACCTATATCGGCGCTATGCCCGGACGTATTATCCACGGCATGCAAAGCTGCGGCTGTATGAACCCGGTATTTTTGCTGGATGAAGTGGACAAGATGACCTCTGACTTCCGCGGTGATCCTGCTTCTGCTCTCCTGGAAGCACTGGACCCGGAACAGAACGATTCTTTCAGTGACCATTTTATTGAATTCCCCTTTGACTTATCCAATGTATTCTGGATTGTGACGGCCAATACCGTAGAAACTATTCCGCCTGCGCTTTTGGACAGGATGGAGGTTATCTCTCTTTCCAGTTATACAGAGGATGAAAAGGTTAAAATTGCCGAGCTGCACCTGCTGCCGAAAGAATTGAAGCAGCATGGCCTGGCAGACAGACATATTACTTTGAGCGACAGCGCTCTGCGCCGCATTATCCGCGAATATACCCGCGAAGCCGGTGTGCGTAACTTAGAGCGTAAGATTGCCGGTGTCTGCCGCAAAATTGCGCATAAGATTGTTACCGGCAAGAGCGCAGCTGCTAAAATCAACAGTGCTAATCTGGAAAAATACCTTGGCAAGCCGCTGATTCTGGAAGATGACATCAGCATTGCTTCCGAGGTAGGCTGCTGCACAGGTCTGGCTTGGACCAGTGTGGGCGGCGAGCTGCTCAAGGTAGAGGTGCTGGTGTACAAAGGCAAAGGCGGCTTAACGCTGACCGGACAGCTGGGCGATGTTATGAAGGAGTCTGCGCAGGCAGGCTATACCTACATCCGCAGCCGTGCGGCTGAACTGGGACTGGTGGAAAACTTCTACGAAACAGAAGACCTGCATATCCACCTGCCCGAAGGCGCTATTCCTAAAGACGGTCCTTCTGCTGGTATTACCATGGTAACGGCTATGGTATCGGCACTGACTAAGCGTCGCGTAAAAGGCGGACTTGCCATGACCGGCGAGATTACTCTTTCCGGCAGGGTTTTGCCCGTAGGCGGCATTAAGGAAAAGGTGCTGGCAGCACATCGCTACGGCGTAAAAACCGTACTGCTGCCGGAGCGCAATCTGCAGGATCTGGAAGAAATTCCCGATAATGTACGCCGTCAGATGAAATTTATTGCTGTAAAACATATGGATGAAGTGCTGCAACTGGCATTGGAGGAAAAAAATGACTAAAGGCTGCTGGGATATTATCCGTTCCAAATATGTGGCGTCTGCTGTTAAGGCAGAGCAGTATCCGACCCCTGCGCTCATCGAAACGGCTTTCATCGGCCGCAGTAACGTGGGCAAATCCTCACTCATCAACTCTCTGTGCCGCCGTAACGGACTGGCTCGCGTCAGCGCTACTCCGGGCAAGACACAGACTATCAATTTTTACGAGCTGGAAGCCAAACGCGTAGATGAAGGGCTGGACGAAAGAGCCCACTTCTACCTGGTGGACCTGCCCGGTTACGGCTTTGCCCGTACCAATCGCAACAATAAGGAGCAATGGTCCGGCTTCATCAGCAAATATCTGTCCGGCAGTGATAATCTGGCGTTAGTCTGCCAGCTTATCGACATCCGGCATAAGCCCATGGACAGCGATCTGGAATGCTATCACTGGCTGCTGGGCTGCGGGCTTAAAGTACAGATAGTGCTTACCAAGTCCGACAAGCTGTCCAAAAATGCGGCTATGGCGCAGAAAGCCCTGTTTAAAAGGGAAATGGGCCTGTCCGAAGAGCAGATTATGATTTACAGTTCTTCCCAGCATACTATGCGCGGCGAGCTGATTGCCCGTATTATGAATACGCTGGAAGAATATGCTGAATAGACTGCTGCTGTTTATTACTGCTGCCTGCTTAGGCAGTCTGCTGGTGCGGATGCACCTGCCGATACCGTATCTGCTGGGAGGGATGGTAACGGCAGTGCTGTGCAAAGCCTTTGCTCATAACGTTGCCGTAAGCTGGCCCCGCAGCTGGCGTGCCTGCGGCCTCATGGTAGCAGGCTACGGTATTGGTGCTACCTTCAGCAACGACGCCTGGAACAATTTTCTGGAGGAAATGGCAGGAGTAGTAGAGGCCAATGTCATCGCTATCGCAGTCAGCGTGCTTTTGGCGTGTCTCATGGCTCGCTGGACCAAGGTAAACCTGCAGAGCTGCGTTATGGGCATGATGCCCGGCGGTATTACGCTGATGATGCTCTTAACTGAGCAGGACAAGCGTACCGACCCTAATGTGGTCATGGTTATGCAGGTTATCCGCCTTATCGGTGTTATCGTTTCCGTACCGCTTCTGGTTATCACGCTGCTGGATGCTCATATCGTAGGCAGCACGGTGGAGATGCCTAATCATGGCGGTATTCACTGGCTGGTATTTCTGCCGCTTTCCATACTGGGCGGTTACCTGGCCAAAAAGCTGCATCTGCCCACGCCTAAATTTTTAGGTACCATCCTACTGACAGCTGTGTTTTCCATAGTGGCAGGAGATTTGCAGCCCGTGCCCGGCTGGCTTATGGCTCCGGCGCAGGTCAGCATTGGCCTGTACATGGGTATGCTGCTGGACGCGGAAAGAATTGCGAAGACCAAGGCTATTGTGCCGCTGACGATTATTGGCACGGTAATTTTGGTAGCTGTAAGCATTGCCGTAGCTTATCTGCTTTCGGCGCGCTACGGGTTCAGCCTTATTACCGCTTTCCTGGCTATGGCTCCCGGCGGTATCGCCGAGATGGCGCTGGCGGGCATGAGTATGGGTGAAGATGTTTCCATCATTCTTACATATCAGCTGGTACGTGTACTGGCTATAAATATCTGTGTGCCGCCGCTGCTGTCATGGTATTTTGGCAGACATACAGCTTCATAAAAAATATTCCCGGACGAAAAATTTTTTTTTCAGCGTCCGGGTTATTTTTTTGCCTGAAAAGCCTTAAAATCAGTATGAATGCGGCTTACAAGACAATCGGGACAAAATAAGTCCATAGTGGACAAAAACGCCACAACATGCTATACTTTAGCTAAAGTAAAATTTAAGTAAAAATTTTACCGGGAGGGAAAGAAAATGACGTTTGAAAAATTTGTCAAAGCGTTGTATCAGATGAATCTGTACTTTATTCATTAAAATTTTCACGGAGAGGAAACAATGGACAGTAACTGGATAAAGTAAAAGCGCTTACGGCAGAAGGCTTGTAAGCGCTTTTACTTTATTTAGCTGGATGAGTTTATAAAAATTATTTAATAGTACTGCGTATCTCGAAAATAAATTTGAGAAATTTATCGCAAAAGTATTGACAACCTTATTGGTACATAGTACAATTAGTACAACAAATCAATATTTCGTACGGAGAGTTATTTGGTGCAATTCCAAAGAGGTCCCGCCGCTGTAACAGGTTTCCTGAATCCAGCAAGACTTTCTGTATAGGCATTTGCTTGACCTGCGAGCGACAGGAAAGATGTTATCACAAAGATTCTGTTTATGTGAGAGTGGCAGAATCCCACATGTTGCATTAACCGTTTCTCGTAAGAGAAACGGTTTTTTTGTTGTTGCAGCAGGCCGAAATATTGATTTCCATTAAGCTGTGCAAACCGGACATTTGCATGACGATCATGATGCTATTCTTATAATAACTGAAAATCCTCTATACGTTAGCGTGCTGCAGGGGTGCAGCAATGCCAATAAAAAAGCAGACAACAGGTGTCTGCTTTTTTATTGGTTTTTTTATTTTGTATTAAATTTGTACAAATATTTATGAAAAAATTAATTATACATAGATTATAAAACATACTTCTATTTATTTAATTTATCATTATGATTTGAGTAAAAAAAGAAATAATGGTAAGATAAAAAGAGCAGCTTAATTAAGCGGTATAAGTTGTTGGAAGGTGGAGTTTTTGTGGCTAAAACCATAGCCTTTTTTGATATTGAATGCGGTATTGACAGCAAAAAAATCTATGATATCGGAGCTGTTAAAAATAGAAACGATATTTTTCATAAGAGCTCTGCAGGTGATTTTGCTAAATTTATTACTAATTGCGAATATATTTGTGGACATAATATTATTCAACATGATATTAAATATTTGAATTATAGTTTGGGCTATAGTTTAGCGCATAAAAAAATAGATACCTTGTATCTTTCTCCGTTGTTATTTCCTAAGCGTCCTTATCATGCTTTATTAAAAAATGATAAGATACAATCTGATGAATTTAATAATCCTGTAAATGATGCTAAAAAGGCAGAAGTATTGTTTTATGATGAAATTAATGCCTTTCAGATTTTACCGGATGAAATAAAAGAAATATATTATGCATTATTACATAAGCAGGCAGAGTTTAAAGATTTTTTTACATATATAGGATATAAGTGCAATACTGATAATGTGGCATATAAAATTCAGTCATATTTTTCAGGCAGAATTTGCCAAAATGCCCCTGTAAAAGATTTTGTGATTAATAATCCAGTTGAGCTGGCTTATGCGCTGGCTTTGATAAATACCGGCGATTCATCGTCTATTACTCCTCCTTGGCTTTTAAATAATTATCATGGTATTGAAAATATTATCAGATTATTATGCAATACGTTGTGCAGGGAAAAGTGCTCATATTGCAGTAATTTTTTAGATGTAAAAAAAGCTCTGAAAAAATATTTTGATTTTGATAATTTTAGAACTTATAATGGAGAGCCTCTGCAGGAAATGGCAGCTCAGGCAGCTGTAGAGGAGGAGTCTTTATTAGCGATTTTTCCTACTGGCGGCGGTAAATCTTTAACATTTCAAATACCCGCCCTTATGGCCGGCAATAATGCGCGTGGTTTAACGGTTGTTATATCTCCGCTGCTTTTGCTTATGTGTGATAAAGAAGCAATAGAAGTGCAAAAAATTTTGCCGTTCCTATCCGACACTTGGCCATTGTGTCGGATAGGTCGGGCGGTTATTCGGGCAAGTCAATCTTGCCGACAAAGCTGTAATAAATCTCAATGTCCTGCCTGCGGGTGCCGTTCTCATCATAGCTGCACTCATGCACCACAATTTTCTCGATCATTTCCCGCAAGAGAGTGGGGGTCAGTTCTTCAAAGGCAAGGTGCTTGCGGACAATGCCCATAAATTTCTCGGCGTTGACGGTAGCTGCCTGTGACTTGTCCAGTTCGGCTTGCAGGGCGGCGGCTCTCTTTTTCAGCTCCGCTTGCTCGGCTTCGTAGTCAGCCGACAGTTCCATGAAACGCTCATCGCTGATTTTGCCGTTTACATTGTCCTCATACAGCCGCTTGATAATGCGGCTGATTTCAGAAATGCGTTCCTGCGCCTGTTCAAGCTGCTTGATGGCTGCGGCGGTCTTTCGCTTGCCGCCGATCTCGTTCTGCTGGACAAGTAGTTTCACAAACCGGCTCTCATGCTTGGCTGCGTATTCGGTCACTTGCCGGAGATTTGCCAGGACACCAGCGGTCAACAGATCGGTGCGGATAAAGTGCGCCGTACAGTTGCGGGTGCGCTTCTTGTAGCTGCCGCAGATGTAGCAGTCCTGTTTGCGGTCTTTGTTCTGATACCGCTGCTGATACAGCACATGGCCGCAGTCGGCGCAGAACAAAATCCCGGAGAACAGCCCCACTTCATCGTAGCGGTTCGGGCGTTTGCGCTGTTTGCGTAACTCCTGCACCCGTTCCCATGTTTCCTTGTCGATGATCGGCTCATGGTGGTTCTCGAAAATGGCCTGCTTCTCGACGGGGTTCTCTATGCTGTGCTTGACCTTATAAGAAGGCTTTTCCGTTTTGAAGTTCACCAGACATCCGGTGTACTCTCGGTTTTCGAGGATATGAACGACGGTGTTGGTCGCCCATTTGCACTCATAGCCTGGGTGATAACGGCGGGTGCTGCCTGTCCGCTGATATTCCAGCGTCCCCGGCGTGGGGATTTGCTGCTCCGTCAGCATACGGGCAATCTTGGTCGGGCCGTTCCCGGCAAGGCAAAGCTGGTAAATCTGCTGCACCACCGGGGCGGCTTCCTCGTCTATAATAAAATTCTCGTCCTCGTCCATCACATAGCCGTAAACCGGCTTGCTGGTAACAGGCTTGCCGCTCATGCCTTTTGACTTTTTCACTGCCTTGATTTTCTTGCTCGTATCTCTCACCAGCCATTCATTGAACAGATTTCGCAGCGGGGTAAAATCGTTGTCCATGCCCTCGCTGGCACTGTCCACATTATCGTTGACAGCGATAAAACGCACACCCTTTTGAGGGAACAGCATTTCCGTGTAAAACCCTACCTGCAAGTAGTTTCGCCCTAACCGGCTCATGTCCTTGACGATGACCGTACCCACTTTCCCGGCTTCAATGTCCGCAAGCATGGCTTGAAATCCGGGCCGCTGGAAGTTCGCGCCGGAAAAACCGTCGTCGGTGTACCAGCGCAGATTGGTAAAGCCGTTCTGTTTTGCGTAGGTTTCGAGTATCCTTTTTTGGTTCGATATGGAATTACTCTCGCCTTGCAATTCATCCTCGTGGGACAATCTCGGATAAAGGGCGGTAATGAGGTTTTGGGTGGCTTGTCTTAACATAAAATCCTCCGTTTCCGACAGCCAGCCCCACTATTCCGTGGTTTCATTGTACCACGGAACGGCGGGGGCTGTACAGCGGCAAAAGCGTTAAATTTGCTTCTTTACAGCTTTTCAATTTTCCGATTTTTATGGTATGGGTTGTCGTCCCATATTTGCAGTAGAAAAGTTCATAACTCCGTGGTATACTCTGATTTAACAAAAAAATCAGAAGTTAAAGGAGAAAACATGAAGTATACAATAGATGAATTAACCGCGGCCAAAAGGCAAATTGATTCAACTCTGCACAAGCTAAGAGAAACAGTAAAAACATTTGAATCAAAGGATAATTCCGAGCGTTATAAATCACAAATCACATTGGCAAAGAGAAGAATAAAAGCCTTTGAAATTGCAAATTATTTTATAGAGAATGAGATTAAGAATTGCTAAAGCACTTCCGATTTTCGTTCCAGCGGTCATGCTCCCTGGCATGGCCGCTTTTCCATGCCCCGGTTCACGCCGGATAAGTCGGCTCCTGTGTAGCAGCGGCTTCCGCTTCCAGTACCCGCGCCATTTTGTCGGCGGCGGTGG
>ERZ773155.3057-NODE-3057-length-11741-cov-4.232757_pt1 | contig 11741 bp, 18 predicted proteins | sample MGYA00511262_ERZ773155 | MGnify/ENA primary metagenome ERZ773155 (study PRJEB29015, sample SAMEA2737828) | human gut metagenome | biome: human gut; feature: human-associated habitat; material: faeces | place: China | collected 2012 ... | reverse complement strand
CAAGTGCTACGGCGGCGACATCTCGCGCAAGCGCAAGCTGCTCGAAAAACAGAAGGCGGGCAAGAAGCGGATGCGGCAGATCGGACAGGTGCAGGTGCCGCAGTCGGCCTTCCTCGCCGTGCTGAAAATGGACTAACCGGCGTCTCCGGCCGCCGCGGCCGGCGCGATACCATAACACGCCTTCGCTATGAAAAAGACCATCATCGATCTCTTCGAGGATTCCGTCGGGAAATACGGCGGGAAAACATTTCTGCTCGAAAAACGCCACCACAGGTTCGAGCCGACGACCTATGCCGAAACCCGCGAACTGGCACTCGAAGTGGGTGCGGGACTGGCCGCCTCGGGCATCCGCCCGGGCGACAAGGTAGCCATCCTGGCCGAGGGCAGCAACGCATGGATCATCTCCGAACTGGGCCTTTTCTACGCCGGAGCCGTCAGCGTCCCCCTCTCGGTCAAGCTCGAAGAGTCGAACGACCTGCTCTTCCGGCTGCGGCACGCCGAAGTCAAAGCGCTCTTCGTCTCCAAACACCAGCTGCCCAAGATCCGCCGCATCCGCGCCGAACTGCCGCAGATCGAGCTCGTCGTCGTATTCGGCCACATTGCGCTGGAAGCGGGGGAGACGGCCTACGGAACGCTCCGAAAACTCGGCCGCGACTACCTCGCAAAACACCGCGAGGAGTTCCTGAAAATCGGGCAGGCGATCCGCAACGACGACTACGCCACGATCACCTACACCTCCGGCACGACGGCCGATCCCAAAGGCGTGATCCTCACGCACCGCAACTATACGGCCAACGTCGAGCAGTCGCTCACGCGCATCGACATCCCGCCGTACTACCGCACGCTCATCATCCTGCCGCTCGACCATTGTTTCGCCCATGTCGTGGGATTCTACATCATGATCGCCTGCGGCGCCACGGTGGCCACCGTGCAGATCGGCCGCACGCCGATGGAGACGCTCAAAAACATACCGGTCAACATCCGCGAAGTCCGGCCGCACTTCCTGCTGTCGGTGCCGGCGCTGGCCAAGAATTTCCGCAAAAGCATCGAATCGTCGATCCGCGCCAAAGGCCGCATGACCGAAGGGCTGTTCCGGCTGGCGTTGAAGACGGCATACGCCTACAACGGCGACGGTTACCGCCGCGGACGCGGCTGGCGATGCGTCTTGCGACCTGTCGTAGCACTGTTCGACGTCACGCTCTTTCGCAAGGTGCGCAAAGCCTTCGGCGGAGAACTGCGTTTCTTCGTCGGCGGGGGAGCGCTGCTCGATGCGGAACTGCAACGTTTCTTCTACGCCGTCGGGATGCCGATGTTCCAGGGCTACGGTCTCTCGGAAGCGACACCCGTCATCTCGACCAACTCGCCCCGGCCCCGCAAATGCCGCTTCGGCTCGTCGGGCACGCTGGTGCAGCCGCTCGACTGCCGCATCCTCGACGAAGAGGGTCGCGAAGTTCCTCACGGTCAGAGAGGCCAAATCGTCGTCCGCGGCGAGAATGTCATGGCCGGTTACTGGAAAAACCCCGAAGCGACGGCCGACACCGTGCGCGACGGCTGGCTCCATACGGGTGACATGGGCTACCTGACCGACGACGGATTCCTCTATGTGCTGGGACGTTTCAAAAGCCTGCTGATCGCCTCCGACGGCGAAAAATACAGCCCCGAAGGCATGGAGGAGGCGATCGCCGACGCATCGCGGCTGATCGACCAGATCATCGTCCACAACAACCAGAATCCCTACACGGTCGCCATCGTCGTTCCCAACCGCGACGAACTGCGGCGGCGTTATCAAACCTGCGGGAACGATCTCGCCGCATTGGCGCGGGAGGTCGCAGGCGAGATCGACGCTTTCCGTGCGGGCGGAGTCCATGCCGGCGAATTCCCCGACCGCTGGCTGCCGTCGGCCGTCGCCATCGTCTACGAAGCGTTTACCGAGCAGAACGGACTGGTCAACAGCACGATGAAGGTCGTTCGCAGCAGGGTAGAGGAGCACTTCCGCGACCGGCTGGATGCGCTTTACACTCCCGAAGGGAAACGTCCCGACAGCGCACAGAACCTCGCTTCGCTGAAAAAACTGGTGGAATAAAGCCTCCCTTACCGAAATACGGGGACGGATCGTTGCGGTTCGTCCCCGTTCGGTTTACCGGCGAAGCCTGCCGCACACGATCCGGCGGCGCGACCGCTCCCAGAACGGGAACAGCCGTCCGGCAAAAATTTTACGGCATCGGACAGTCCCGTCGCAACAGCCGGTCTTCTCACGCCCCGTCCCGACAGACCGCGACATCGTACAAAAATTATGTGTCGAGAGACGGATTCTACCCGCAGGAACGGTACAACAAGATAACACCATACGATCGATTCAGATTTTTTTTCGGGCGACGCCCCATAAAAATGCGAAACCAGTTGGCAATTCACCGTTTTTTTATTACTTTTGTCCTGCTTTCGGAGTTTTTCCATCGAAAAGTGACATGCAATGCGGGAGTAGCTCAGGGGTAGAGCATCAGCTTCCCAAGCTGAGGGTCGCGGGTTCGAATCCCGTTTCCCGCTCTTGAAAATCAAGCAGTTACGACACTTTCGTAGCTGCTTGATTTTTCTCTTGCACACAATTTGCACACAATTTGCACACAATTTCGCCCTAATTTCATCCGGCTTGTTACGCGGGTTTCGCTGTCCGGTCAGGCGTCCGGATGTCGCCGGCGGAGGTTGAGGCGGTCAGCATTTATTCTGTTTCTCCCTTTGGGTCTCGCGGTCTCGTTTCTTCTGTGTTTCCCATTGCAGTGCCTCGCTGTTACCTCGCTGTTCAACAGCCAAGAAACCGCCGTATCGGTTTCTGTCGTCAATAACTCGTCCTGCGATACTCTTTCCGTCTGGCTGCGTTTTAGGCTGTGGGTGGTACTTCTTATCGTTCGGGAGGAGAAACGCGGTAAAAACAGCTATTCGGGAAGAAAAAGGGGGCGACCGTTTGGCCGTCCTCCTGTCAGTCGATCAACAGTTGCAGCGCCTCGGCAACGTCGGGGTATTCGTTCCCCTCTTTGTCCCAGACATCGGCAACGGTTACGGCTCCGCCCTCCGATGTATATCGATATTCGACGAATACCAGATAGCGGTCGTAGGCTATTTCGAAACCTTCGTCTACATCGTCGCAGTTGAGGTCGACGTATTCCGAAATCCTCCGCGCTATTGCTTTCATATTCGAGCGGAATTTCGGCAAATAATTGCCGTGGTTACTGTTTGTTATCGAAATCATATCGTTTATTGGTTGAGGGATCGAACGTCATAAATTCGCCTTCGTCCATCCATTCCCGAACCGTGTAGCATCCATTCGGGAGGTAGTCCGCACGGCGGACGGCTTCGGCCTCGGTGGGGAACATTCCCAGCCGATAGCCTTTGTAGGAAAGTTCGTAAATCATTATCGTAATTCGTTTATTTCGCTTGCCCTGAACCCCGCCGGCCGTATTACCGACGGGGGCATCGATTCTCAGTGCAAAGTGTATACAGGGGTGCGACGTATTGTTATTCTGTTATCGATCGGTTTAAAGACCGAGAGCTGTTTTGACGTTGCGGTATCGTTCGATCCTTTTTCGGGCTGCTGCTATTTCCGCATCGGCCGAATCGACCTTAGCACGTATTGACGGGGCCTGTTCGGGCAACAGTCGGGCGAGCTTCCGAAGGATCGATTTTTCCTGCTCCATAGCGTCGATATTGCGGTTCATGGATTCTACGATCCGACCGGCTGCGGCCATAAGAATTCGCCGCCGTGTTGCTGAATTTCGAGCGATCATAGGTCAATCTTTTTGCGTTTCACGATTGAACATTTCGATAAGTCCCTGCGCCTCGATGAACGCCACAGCACGGCGTGTCTCTTTCTTGGCTCTCTGCATACAGGCGAACATTTGGCAGAAAGCATAAGGCGACAAGTCGTGCAGCTTGCTGGCGTGGGCAAGGTAGATAGAATCCATGCTGTCGAATACAGCGACAAGGGGAGAGTTTTCGCCCGATACGGGCGAATAGGGATTGTTTCACCCCGTCAGATACGACGGAGGCAGCGGGCACGGGCGTGCCCTGTTCGATTGTAGGCATATTGATTTTTAGGATAAAAAAAGCCGTCGTAAGGTGTCCTAACGCTCAATATGAGGCGCCCGGGTCGTTTCCGATACCCGCACCATAGACGGCAAATTGTAAATATGCAAAACATATTCATATTGATTTTAGGATAGTGCAAATATAGCCCTTTTTCTTGAAACCGCAAGGGCTGGGGCGGTTTTAATATACCGTTACGAAGTTTTCCACTTTGAACGACCGCCAGCCGTCGGCCTCAACGTCGTAGTATCTGACCGCCTAACCGCCATCCGATCGGCCCGTCCCTTTGATTGTCGCCGACACCTCGTGCAGCGTGCCCGCCGCCTTGCGCAATGTACCGTCCGCTTTCTCGTAGGCGAACCGCACCACGCCGGCCCGCATCCGCTTCGTCAGACGGTAGAGCTGCCACGCCTTCGAAAGGCACACGGCGAAGGCTTTGCCCGTCGAGCGGAACAGGTGCCACGCCCGACGCATAATCGTTTGCAAATCGTTTCTTTTCATAGCATTGTTGTTATTTTGTTGGGGGGGGGCGGTTGAAGCCGCCCCGATTTTCGGTTAATTCAGTTGCTTTTCGAGCCATTCGGCAGCCTCTTCGTCCTCGTTGCCGTCCTCGTTGATGACCGCCTCAACGGCTACCGTTTCGTCCTCGATCGACCAGCTCGGCGCCGTCCAGTAGTCGCCCTTGTCCTCGACGATCTCGGCGTCGTATGCGATAACGGCCGTAATACCGTTACTCTCGATCTCGAAGGTCTCGGCTTCGCCGTTGAGCTTCGTAATGTACGCTGCCGCCTGCTTGGCGAGGTTTTGCATCGTGGTATAGGTTGCGGTTGTCATAACGTTTATTGTTTGTTTTCTGATGCAAATATAATGTTTATTATTTATTCCACAAAATAAAAACAAATATTTTTCATTATTTTTTCACTAAAAACATACGGTAAACATTATTTTTTACTACCTTTGCAATAGACAACAAAACAAATATTAAACATTATGGAGTTGAGAATCAAGGAATTGCTCAAAGAAAAAGGAGTGATGCACAAAGAGTTAGCCGAAAGATTGGGTGTTACCGATATTGCGTTACGTGCTTCCCTCAAAGGTAATCCCACTATCGGGACGCTGGAAAAGGTTGCGAACGTGTTGGGTGTTGAGGTTCCGGAGCTTTTCGCCGCCCCGAAAGAGGGTGCGATCACGTGCCCGCATTGTGGGAAGTCGATAACCATAAAGGCGGAATAACGATGGGCAGGACGGACAACATAGACGCTCAAAGCCTCGACAAGGCGCACGCCCTATTCGAATCGGGGGATATTAACCGTATCGAAGTCGGAACCGTGGCAGGGCTGTGCGAAATACACCGCTATTTGTTCGGCGGGCTGTACGACTTTGCCGGAAAGATTCGGACGTTGAATATCTCAAAGGGCGGATTTCGTTTTGCAAATGCCTTATACCTCGACGCGATATTGCCAGTTATCGAGCGGATGCCCGAAACGACATTCGAGGAAATAATCGCGAAATACGTCGAAATGAATATCGCCCACCCGTTCATGGAAGGTAACGGACGAGCCACTCGCATTTGGCTCGATATGATGCTTAAAAAGCGGATCGGCAAGGTTGTCGACTGGCGCAAGGTGGACAGAGACCTGTATTTGCAGGCAATGGAGCGCAGCCCGATCAACGACTTGGAGCTGCGTACGCTGCTCGGCGGGGCTTTGACCGACCGCACGGAAGATCGGGAGGTTATTTTCAAGGGTATCGAACAATCGTACTATTACGAGGGGTACGAAGCATAACGCCAACGGTACGACGATTTTATTAGGAGTTTCCAAAACAGTAACCCCTTTACAGTGGGCTATTACTGCTTTCGCTGAGATATTGTAGCTGCACGTAGAAAAGCTGTAAAATTGCAAAAGGAAAGGGTTCAAAGCCGATGCAATACGGCCGTTTTGGTTGTTATGCCCTCATTTGAAACGACCCCACCATCCCATACGCAAGAATCCGCGTATATAAAAACGGCTACCTCAACCGAGGTAGCCATTTTTACATATGTCCCAAAGACCAAATTTGCCAGCTGCCGATTCCCTGCTGTCGTGTTCCAATTTGATCCGAATCCGATTCAACAGTTCGGCAATCTCCCGACGGTTAAGGCCGATGTTCAGTGTACTGTCGTCCCTCACTCCCCCTCTGCGTTTTTGCTGCGGTCGTGTCCTGCTCATATCCCCGATTTTTTCGTATCTTTGACTTGTGAGAATCAAAGCATCGGGGGATCAGCTTTCGGGCAGCCCCCGTTATTTTTGAAGTAACCCCGCCCAACTGCGACTTATAGCCCGTTGCATATCGTCACATTTTCCCAATCGTCGTATTAAGTTCTGATACCGTCGTGTCGGTTTGCCTCGGTAGGTTTTACGGCACTTGCGTAGTTGCTCGTTGATCTCGATCTGTCGGGGGAATATCGTGTAATCGAGTAATCGGTATTGCTTTGAAAGGGTCTGCCGATCGTAGCAACACCCACGGAATGCCGAACGATGGAAAAACCAGCCCTCCACTCCGTAAAGGATCCGGCAACGTTTGCTCGTCTGCGGGCATAAGAAATACCATATCCGCCCCTTGCCAAGATTCGAAGGTACCGATACCAACTGCACCCGATAGTGTCGGGGTTCGTCTCCGAATCTGTAATCGAGTTCGATATACATTTCCCGAGTGTCGATGATTAGATCGATATTGCCGGCTGGCCGTCCGCAACAAGTCCACGCAAGCGACATCTTTCGATGTTGAGGCATCCACATTGCATATCGTTTCCACAAATACGAAAGCTCGATGCGTTTGCACTCGTCGAACAATGTAGGCCACGTTCTATGCTTTACCATAACCTAAATTTTTAGGGATAGACGCCAGCGTCCCGTCTTGAATCCGTTGGCCTCATTGTGGGCGACTTTCTCGAATTTGTCGCCGAATTTTGTAAACTCATCCCGCAAAGGCGGGTAAAACATACGTTTTTTCATCTCTTGTTTCTGAAATTTCGATTATCTTTCCTGTTGTGGGTACTTGTTCCACCCGCAATGTTTCATGCGCTGAAATCTCAAAATAGGCGGATGTAAAGTCCGCTGATATCTGCTACCAGGCTGCAACGTCTGACAGGTAGTCGAGAGCGGACGAGAGTTGCGCCGCCTGCTTCGGGGTAAGATACACCGTGCAGGCATCGCCGCTGCCGGTCTCGATGCTCAGGTAGATTTCATCGGGCGCCGGTCGGCCGTCCTTTGTGACTTTGACCGTACCGGCAAGGATTCCCGCCGTGCCTCCGTTGGCCGCGATACGCTGCGACGTGCAGCTGCCGGTGCCGCCGATTACTTTCTCGATGATTTGTTTTTTCGTTTTCATGTTTTTATCGGTTTGGAAGTTTGTTAAAATGGATTTTCACTCGTTGAGGTGGTTCCGGTTTCGTAGTCCGTTATCTGCGTCAGGCTGTCATTGTGCCGAAAATATATCCGCCCCGTAGCACCTTCGCGGTTCTTGGCGATATGCAGCACTCCGACACCCTCCGAGGATATTGTCCCGTATCGGCTCGTCTCGATCGTCTGCGCTCCGTACATTGCCGGCCGGTCGATGAATGCCACTATATCGGCATCCTGCTCGATGGCTCCCGATTCGCGCAGATCGGACAGCAGCGGCGTTTTATCTGCCCGCTCCTCAACTTTGCGAGACAATTGCGACAGCAGGATAACGGGGGCGTCGATCTCTTTTGCCAGCAGTTTTGCGGCGCGGCTTGCTTCTGCCACCTCCCGCTCGCGGGTTGAGGTACGATTGCCTGTCGAAGTATCGAGCAGTTGCAGGTAGTCGATAACGACCATACCGCACCGTCCCCGACGCTGCATTGTACGGCATTGCGAGCGTATCGCCGTCATTGAAATGCCCGCCCGATCGTTGAGGTAAACAGGCAGCGCAGATAGAGCCGATCTTGTCTGTTCGAGTTTATACCACCCGTCCGTATCGATATTGCCCACGCGGAACGCTCCGGCACTCACATCCGAACCGCCGACCAGCATACGACCGGCCAACTGATCGTTGGGCATTTCCAGTGAAAAGATGCACACCGGAACCCCCGAAGCGGCCGCAGCGCGGGCAAAATACAGCATTACGGCAGATTTACCCATCGCCGGACGTCCGGCCAGCACGATAAGCTGTCCGCCTCTCCATCCGCCCGTAATAGCATCGAGCCGTTGCAAGCCCGTAGGAACACCCACACACGCGCCCGACTGTCGGGCCTTCTGCCGTTGTTCCAACCGGTCAAGGGTGGCACGCAATACGTCCGAAAGCGGCATAATGTCGCCGGCACGTACCGTATCGGATGCTATGGCGGTTATTTCCTCCGTCGCCCAGTCGATGACGCCATCAGGATCGGCAGCAGCCCGCGCCGAAAGTTCCTGCCCGAAAAGACACAGCCGGCGCCGTATCTCTACGTCTTTGAGCCGTCGTGCATGATCCAACACATTCACGCCCGATCCGACACACTGCGTGAGCTGCGCGAGATATGCAGTCTCTATTCCGGCGCCGGTCTGCTTGCATCGTTGCAGCAGGGTGTAAAGATCGATTTTCGCCTGTTCGTCATCCATCGCGGCGAGGACGTCGAAGATTTTGCCGTTATTTGCGTCAAGGAACGCCGAATTTTCGACGATCGCACGCACGTCGGGCAAGTATGCCGGTTCGAGGATCAACGCGCCCAAAACGGCTCTTTCGAGTTCGGGAGATTCTGGAAGCTCCTCAACCGGCGCCACGCGGTTATAGGTCGTTATACTTTCGCGTCGTTTCATGGGTTGTCGTTTTTGCGGTTGTGTTGCTAAATTCGGATTTGCGGCGCACCCAGTTTCGGGCGGCGGCCTGCCAGTTCTTCATCGGGGTTTTACCTGACACCTTCCAGCCGTTCGCCTCGAAGTGGTCGAAAAATGCTTCGGCGTCCTGGGCCGTTCCTCCGATAGTGGGAAAATACGATTGCAGAGTTTCGAGCGAGGGAGCAACAAACGCGGGGCGTTTGCTTGCGACTGTGCGCGGCTTGTCCGCGCTTTCTTTACTCTCGTTAGAGAGTTTCTTTATATTCTCATCTACATCTACATCTACATCTACGCTTGTTTTGTTTGTTTTGCTTGTTTTTGCTTGTTTGCGTGCATTCTGGTTACCTTTCGGCGCACCGCCGTTTTTACCTGCGTTACTCCGAATGTTCGATATATTACTACGCTTAGACTTTGTGCTGTCAATCACGTATTTAATAGCAGCAAAAACCCCATTCATTAGCCCCATAGGGTCAATTTCTGTAAAGTCTGGAACAGCGCCGAACACCCCATACTCGGCGACCGATTCATAGAGCCGTAGTCGTACCTCGTTGTTTTTTATAGCACGCAATTGCTGGTAAAATGACGGACAAAAAACAAACGTATCCTCGCCTGCTTGTTTTGCTTGTTTTGCTTGTTTCATATATCGCGCCCTTTCATCATTTGTTCGTGCTGGCGGTCAAGTTCCGGCTTTATTTCCATGTTGAAATATTCAAGGGTTGCCCCCGTTATTCCGGTCGGCTCCTTGCTCATAATACCGTATTCTGCGATCGCATCATTAAACGCAAGCCTTTCCGATTCATCGTGCAGAATTTCACAATACGTCACCCATTCAACAAGCCAGCGAAATTTTTCATACACCGTTATGCCGTCGTCCGAAATGGTTACAAACTTGTTTATACGTTTTTTCATTGCGCACCTCCTTTCCGGATGAAATACCGCTTGAAACGCCCACCGTATACGGATTCGCACCACTCGTCCGCGATAGGTACGCCTCGCTTCCGAAGGTCACGAATAGCACTGCGAGGATCGGATAAATGCAAGGCAATTGTAATGTCGGCCGCAGAACGCGGTACACCGTCTAACAGCAATCGATAAACTTTTCCCTGTCGATGGGGTAGATTCTCCGAAAAAGCATTATCTTTGTCACATCGATATTTCCATTGCGCCCCTACTTTCGCCAGAAGCTCTGCTGCACCGATTCCACTTTTTCCGGAACCAAATACAAGCACTTTTTTCCCCTGTAAATTCATTTTAATTTCCTCCTTATTACCTATGAGCAAGCTCATGTGGATTTTGACCTTTTAGTCCGGACATCTTATAATGCCAGAAGTGCGATCAGGCACATAACAGCAGTAATTACAGAAAATACTGCTACAACTCTCGTTTCTGACCATCCACACAGTTCAAAATGATGATGGATTGGCGCCATTTTAAAGATACGTTTGCCATGAGTGGCTTTAAAATAAGTTACCTGAATCATGACAGAAAGTACTTCTACCAGATAAATCAGACCGATCAGCAAAATAAACAGCGGCATCTGCATCATATATGCAGCACCTGCCACAAATCCGCCCAGTGCCAGAGAACCGGTATCTCCCATAAACACTTTTGCCGGATATACATTAAACAGAAGGAATCCCATCAGTCCACCGACAACGGCTCCTGTCACAGGTTCGATCCCGCTCTTTGTTCCAATGGAAACTACGGTAAAAAATACCGCTACGATCAAAGTCACGCTGGAAGCCAGTCCATCCAGGCCATCTGTAAAGTTCACACCGTTTACAGTACCGATCACAGCAAAAAACAGCACCGGAATCGCAAGCCATCCAAGGTTCAGATAATGATCCGGCCAGAATGGGATACGCATTGCAAGATCAATATTTGTATAGTTCAGGATATAAAAAACAAAAATACCGGTCACAACGACCTGCAGTCCAAATTTCTGCCATGCCAGCAGTCCGTCTGAACGTTTCAGTACAACTTTCAGATAATCATCCAGAAAACCGATGATTCCAAATCCAAGTGTCAGAAACAGTACCGGAATAATTGCCGGATAGTCTTTTACATAGAACAGAGAAGTAACCACTGCAGCGATCAGAAAGATCACTCCACCCATTGTCGGAGTTCCTGCCTTTTTCAGATGCGACTGCACACCTTCCACTCGTTCTGTCTGTCCCATCTTGAGTTTTCTCAGAAACGGGATGATGACTGGTCCCAGGATCACACTGATCGCAAATGAGATCAGTACCGGGAATACAACTTGAATATTCATCCTCACACCTCTTATCATTCTTTCGTTTTTTATTACGTTTGATTATAAGGCTTTTCGTCTGATTTATCAACTCCCAGATACGGGAGTATATTTTCGAAGATACTTCTCACAACGGGAGCTGCGATCGTTCCTCCATAATAAATTCCCTGTGGATCATGGATAATACACAATGCAAGAACTTTCGGATCATTTGCCGGTGCGAATCCCAGAAACGAAGAAATATAGCGATTTGCACTTCTGGGAAGCGTCTGTGATGTTGCAGTCTTTCCGCCAATCCGATATCCCTCCACTGCTGCATTGCGCCCGGATCCCTCCTCAACTACCTGCTCCAGGATATACCGGACAGTTTCAGAGATCTTGCCATCCAGAATCTTTCTGCCATTGGAATATTCCAGCGCCTTTACTGCTTCTCCATCTGATGACTCAATCGCCACTCCAAAATGAGGAGTGATCAGCGTTCCACCATTGATCAGGGAACTCACAGTTGCTGCCAGACGAATCGGTGTGATCTGAAAAGACTGGCCGAAAGACATCGTTGCAATTCCACCAGTGCTTGATACCCTTCCGTTCCC
>ERZ773155.3052-NODE-3052-length-11761-cov-21.605160_pt1 | contig 11761 bp, 10 predicted proteins | sample MGYA00511262_ERZ773155 | MGnify/ENA primary metagenome ERZ773155 (study PRJEB29015, sample SAMEA2737828) | human gut metagenome | biome: human gut; feature: human-associated habitat; material: faeces | place: China | collected 2012 ... | reverse complement strand
TGAGGTGCGGCACGGTGGCGCGCTTTTGCGGGTTTTCACCTCTTCGAATTTGACGGTGGGCTCCCGTTTGAGTGTCGGAAAACCTAGCTCCGCCGCGCCATCAGGAAGACGGAGATCTGCGGGGAGGTGTACTCGTCGAACTCCTCCTTGGGCTGCGTGTCGAAGAGGGCCCAGGCGCGCAGCGTGCCGGTGTCTTCGAGATCCATGTCGATGGCGGTGTAGTAGTCGCCGGTGAGGAAGCCCTGCCGGAATTCCTCGGGTAGCACGGGCGCATTGACGAGTCCCGTATCCAGCAGCTCGATTCCCTCTGCCTCGACGTCCACGCTGGAAATCGCCTCGTAGAAGCGCGCGAAGCTTTCCTCGGCAAAGGCGAGGTTCTCCTCGGGCGTGCGTGTGATGTCGATATCGGCGTTGTAGACCACGCTGTCGACGGCACCGCACTCATCCGTCTCGACGGAGACATTCGCCACGATGTCGCCGTCTTCATCGGTGATGTTCCCGCTCACGCGGTAGCCGCTGTCCTGGCGGTGCTCGAGCGGGTCGTCGGCGAGGGTGTAACTGCACACCGGTTCGAGTGCGGCGTTGAATGCCTGGATGGTGTCTGCGGACACCTCTTGAGAAGCCGAGGACTGCGCGGTGGAGTCGATGAAGCGCGGGACGAAGGAGAGCGTGAGGAGCAGGAGCGGCAGGCCGATCACCAGGAGGCGCGTGCGGCCGAGTCCGGGGAGCTCCATGCCGTGGGCGTGTGCAACTGCGGCCGCGGCCCTGCTCATGCGCCGCATGGTGTCGAAAAAGCCGTATGTGGACATGGCAGCGCCGGCGATTTCCAACCCTGCGCTCAGGGCATCGAGGTCGTCGTTGTCCAGGGTGTCGACCAAGCGCCCCGCGGCTGCCACGCCGATGCCGCCCGCGACGGCCGGGTTCGTCCCGATGTTCGCGTTACCGCCGATGGCCTCACGCTCGAGCTCCTGCCAGTGGGCGCTGCCAAGCCCGCGCCTGGCGACCACCCCGCAGGCGATGCACACCGCGCCCTCGGCGATCATGAAGGCGGCCATGGCGATCAGCTGCAGGCCTCCAAAGCCTTTGGAGCCCAGTCCGATGTTGTCGATCATCACGAGCAAGATTGCGAGTCCGCCCGTGAGGAACAAGGCGACCAGGGAATACCAGGCTGCCTTGGGGAGCAGGTAATAGCGCTTCACCAGTTTTGCATCGCGTGCGCTGAGCATGGGCCCTCCCGGGTTCGACGCTGCATTTTCATCTCCGGGCCGCGCCGACGCCGCACCCCTCTTTTTGGGAGGGTCCGCCGCCGGTGCACCTCGGTTCTCCTGAGTATGGCGCAGGAGGGGATGGCGCATGATGAGGCGACGGCCTCAATCCGCGAATGGAGTGATAATGCCGCTGCCCGTTGTGGTTACCCACTACCTCCTATAAAACAGCTCGTGCGCCCGCTCCTTGAGGTTCGTCGCGCGGATGATTCCCTCATATGCTTTCAGCTTGATTTCTGGGAACGCATTGAAGAAACGCAGCTCACGGCGGGTGAGGACGGTCTTCAGCTTTTCGGGGGTGGGAATCTCGGCGCGCTGGGCAATGCTGCGTGCATGGCGCACAACCAGCCTAAGGCTCTGCCTGCCCTCGGCTATGAACGAGGGCATCTCCACCTTGCCACGCACGGCCTCGAAGGCGCTATCCGACATCTCGGCGAGCCATGAATTGAGCTCCCCGCTTCGGGCCTTGATCTCCGCTGCAGAATCCAACGCCGCGTCGGGCACCCTGTCGAGCAGGGAGTCGGAAGCATCTTTGAGCGAGTCGTTGACTTTGTCGGCGAGCTCGATTCTGAGCAGCTCGAGCTTTTGCGAGAGCTGGCGCCAGCTGACCAGCGTGAATACGGTATCGATGACCAGGAGCGCTGCGCATGCAAAGGCTGCCGCTGTTAAGATGGTTGGCGGTATGAGCTCCAATGCGTTCAGCAGGGCGGGCTCGGCGACGCGGCAAATGAGCACCGCCCCCGCTCCAAAGAGCGCGGCGCCATATAGGCAGACCCTGCCATTGATGTTGAAGGGGAACTTGGAGTAATCCCAAAATCGCGCTCCGGTGATCTGTTCGAGTGCCGCTCCCACGCCGTATTCGATGGCGCTGCATACGAGCGCGGCGGCCGCGAACTGAACGGCGACGTTTGGAATGTCGCGCAGCAAGAACCAGCATGCGAGCGATCCCACGCCGTAGATGGGACAGCATGGTCCAAGCAGGAATCCGCTGTTGGCAAAGTGGCCGTAATTCGCAAGGGCACAGAAGGTGGATTCGTAGAGCCAGCCAATGAATGAGAAGACGATGAACGACAAAAGCAGCGCCGATAGGGGAGCGCCCGTCGAGTTCAGTTCAGAGATAATCCCGCTCAAGCCCGTCATCATTGCGATACCTCCTTGCGGCCTGTGGAGCGCTTGGGTAGCCGCCCCGCGATGGTCTCATGGAGCGCACAGGCCTTGTCGGCCAGGCACACCAGCCATGCTTCGCGGCAGGTGGGAGGGATGGGAACCAGCGGGAACATGTGACGGGAGATGATGTTGCGCTCGCGCGGGGTGAGGTCTTCGAAGTCCTCTTCCGCGCGGGCGAGCGCGACGAATGGGTGCGTGAACCCATGTAGGCGATGCGATGGGTCGGGGTCGTGCCAGTCGTAGAGGAAGTAGTCGTGAAGGAGCGCACCGCGGATGAGCGAAGCGCGATCGATGCGGATTCCCAGGCGCTCGAGTCGCCCGGCCATGGCGAGGCTGGCGTGCGCAACGGAGATCACGTGTGCATGCACGCTCATGGTGCCGTGCTGGATAAAGCTTCGCGTGAGGCCGAACCTGCCCTGCGTTTCCAAGACATGGGCGATATGGGCAATCTCGTCGATGGGACTGGTTGCGCAACGCATGGGGCAGGCTTCCGCGCAGGCCTTTTGCGATTCGCACATCGTGCGATCCTCAAGCACATTTGTCATCGACTGGCTCCTCACGGGTGTCCCTTGGGCGCAAACCGACACGGTTGCCCGGCGTTAAAACACAACGTTACCATTCGGGTTTTGTCAATAAGGATAGAGAAAAAAGTAAATTATTTTTATGAGGTTACAACATCGGATTGAATAAGGCGCAGTACCTTGTCGGTAAAGGTTTCCCGGCTGGTCTGGCTGAAATGGAAATAAATATCAAAGGTCGTACCGCCAACGGTCTTTACCATATCGGGTGGCGGTACGTCCGGGGCGGGTGAAGCGTTGCCGCCCGCCATCACGGGCAGGGGGATGGCCTTGCCCTCTCTGCTGGTGCTGTCGCTCCCCTCCGGGGCGGGGATGGTGCTGGTGATCGTCATGCTGGGGTCGTAGGTCATAGGCTCTCCTTTCATCATTCATCAAAGTTAATCCACGTGAGCGCCATTTTGCCGCCCACGTTGGAGTGGGGGAAGGGGAATGTATTAGTCCCCCTTTGAGGACTGTCCACAAGCCCCCTGATTGCAAGGCTTTTCAGCCTCTAAATGTCCACGCCTGCGGCGTTCCCGTTCGCTGGCAGCTTTCTTTCTCCGGCGCACATTGGCGGCGCACTCGTCACAGTATTTGCCCCGATTGGAGCGCGGCACGAACATCGCCCCGCACTCGGCACAGGGCCGCGCCTGTCCTCGGTGGAGCAAGGCGGCACACAACCCCTTGTCTGTTGGCAGGACGGCGGCGCGGAACCATTTACAGACCAGGGAATAGGTGATACTCTGGACGCAGACACAAGGCTCCCAGCCGTCATCAAGAGCAAGACAGTTGCCGCCGTCATAATTGCAGCAGTCATGCACCAGCCGCCGGACGGCTCGGTACTGCTGGTAGGTCAGTCGGGGAATGCCGTTCACCGCTCCACCTCCCGGCGTTTCTGCTGGGTCTGCTCCTGCTGGTGTATGGCAGCATCGGCGTTCCGCTTCACCTGTTGAAGCCGCCGCAAATCGTCTTGGATAGGCTTGTACTGCTCATACTCGGCTGTGTACTCCTGGTGAAGCCTCGCCTGTTCCTGTTCCCACGCATGAACGGGGATTTTACCAGCAGGGGAACGGTGCTTGTCCAGCTTCCGGCGGGCCATGTGGAACGTCCTCAACTCGTTCTCATGCTCCCTCTCGAATTTTTCCCGCTTGCCCTTCCACTTGATACCCTGCAACTCGTCATAGACGGGCTTGGTGTCTCGGTAGAGGTCAACAAGGCGAAGCAGTTCCTTCAATTCGTTCAGACGGTCACGCTTCGCTTTCATGGATGTGTTGATGGCCTCCGTTCGTTCACTCTGGGCGGCGATATGGGTCTCTAAATCTTCCAGCGTAGCGATGCCCCTCTCGGTCAGAAAATTGATGGCCTCGGCAAAACCTTTAAGATTTCCAATCCTGGCGTTGCGGCTCCATGCTCCGGCGTTCCGGCCCTCATAGTAGTCGGTCAGCAGGGCGGCAAGGGTCGGGGCCTGGGGCTTGCTCAATTCTTCTTTTATGGCCTTAATCCAATCCGTCAGGCCGGCGATTTTCTTCCGAATATCCCGCAGAATGTTGTTGGCCTTTTTTATCCAGCGGTTCAGATCGCCCTTGTCGGTGGGGATGCCCTTGGCCTCCATCTGGCGGACGGCCACGCCCTCATGGACGGTGGGCAGCAGGTCAAGGCCCTGACGCTCATAGGAGCGGTGGTCGATGCGGCAGGTCAGCCCCTTTTCCTCAAACTTGGCGTTCACCATAGCGGCCCACGCCTCCCGCCAATGTTCCAGTGTTTCCGGGCTTCCCCAGTCGGTAGTGGGAACAGCGTCAAAGAGGGGCTTGCCGTCCTCTCCCATAATGCGGTTCCCGTCCTCGTCCAGACGGTAGCGGCGGCGCTGCTTGCACCCCCATTTGCCGTCTGGCTCAATGGGCCGGATGGGGCAGAGAACATGAAAGTGCGGGTTAGGAATACCGCCGTCCTCCTTGTCCGGCTGGTGGATGGCAAAGTCGGCAATCATGCCCCGGCCCACAAGCTGCTCCGAAACAAATTGCCTTGCAAGAGCGATGTTTTCCTCCAATGAAAACTCGTTCTGCAAGGCAATGTCAAAGCTATATGCAAGCTGGGCTTTCTTGCCGCGCTCGGCCTTCTCCACGGCGTTCCAGAGGGTGGCGCGGTCTTGGTACTGGTTGGGGGCCTGGGGCGGCAGGAGAATGTCTGTGCAGACCACGCCGCCCTTGTGGGTGTAGTCGCTGACCTCGCCATAGTATTCGCTATACAATTTCTCCCCGGCTCGGTAGGCGGCGGACGTGACAACAGACTGTCCCGCGCTCCGTTTGACCTGGGTAACGTGGAGATGGAACAGGGCCAATTATCCGCTTTCCTGCTGGTCAGTGGCTTGGCTCACCAGGGCGGCAACTTCCGGCAGGGAAAAGACCTTTTCCATCAAAAGAAAAAAGGCCCTTTCGCTCATGCCGCGCACCTCCGGGGCGATACTCTCCACCGCTCCGCCACGGGTGATAAGTCGGTGGTTTCGCTTCTTCCTTTCGCCTTGGGTGTAGTAGCGGATGCGGTTCTCATACCGCTGGCCTCTGTGCTGGTACTGCTCCAACTTAGCGGTGGCCTCAGCATACTCTTTCTCTAATTCTTCGCGTGACTTGTCCATCGTGTTTGACCTCCTTCTTGGCAAAACAAAAGACCGTCTACCTGCTGTGTCGGGTAAACGGTCAAGGGTAACGGTATTCGGTTTTAGCCTCGCTGGAAAGGTGCAGACGCAGAGCGGATGTACCTTTCCAGCGAGGGCGCAGGGATAGCCGCAAAGCGGCGCAAGGGGCGCAGCCCCTTGTACGGAGCGGAGCGACGCAAACGGCCCGGACTTTCGGAAGTCCGGGCCGTAGCCTCGCAGAGCGCACGATACATGGTCGCAGACCATGTATAGAAGTGCGCCCTTTGTTCCAAAGGGATTTTATAAGTCCATCATTGATGGGAGAATTTTGTTGAACATATGGCGCACCTTATCAATCCGGGTGTTTGGGCGGCGTGGCTGAAAAACTGGTTCGCCGCTGGCGATTTGATACCCCTTCAATTCTGTTAAACAAACGCTTCTCCCGTTTGTATAAAAGGTGAGGTCATTGCGGTACTCTTGCACACAGCGGGCAGGGATTTCGCCAGTAAAAATCACCTCGCTGTTTTTAACCTGGGTCGTTTCAATACTCGCGCAATATTTTGGTGCGTCATGATAAGCTCTGGAGAGATATTCCTGCGGCGCATAGAGTGTAAAAGAAAGATATGGTTCCAATAGCTGCGTCCCCGCCTTTTTCAACACCTGCTCCAATACAATAGGTGCCAATGACCGAAAGTCTGCGGGAGTGCTGACCGGACTATAATAAAGCCCATACTCAAAACAGATTTTACAGTCCGTTACCTTCCATCCATACACGCCTTGTTCCAGACCGTAGCGGATACCATCCAATACAGCGTTTTGAAAACTCTGATTCAAGTATCCAACGGAAACTTTGCTCTCATACTGCACTCCGGTGCCAAGGGGGAGAGGGGTGACGGACAGCCCGATGGACGCCCAGAATGGATTGGGCGGCACTTCGATATGAATGGTGTGACTTACCGCTTTCAATGGCCTCTCCATATAGATGACGGTAGGTTCTTTTGCAGTTGTGTTGAGCTGATATTTTTCCACCAGAAGATCAGAGATAATTTCCAATTGTACCCGGCCCAAAAAGGAGAGAATGATCTCATGGGTCACAGCGTCTACTTCATAGCGCAGAAGCGGGTCGGTATCCGCAATTTCTGTCAAGGCGTTTAACAAGCGTTCCCTCTGTTCTGGTTTCTCTGGTGCAATTGTTGTCCGCAGCAAAGGGAGAGGATTGTCGCTCCACGTTTCACGGGGCAGCAGCAGTTTGTTTCCCAGCACATCATTCAGCCGCAAACTGTCGCAGGGTACAATGACGATCTCGCCCGCATGGGCAATCTCTGTTCGGACAATCTCACCCTTTGAGGGGATACGCATTTCCGTAATTTTCAGTTTTTCTTTCCCTGCCAAGGCTACGGAATCCCGCAAATGAAGCGTACCGCTATACAACCGCAGATAGGCAAGGCGTTGGCTCTGGTTTGCGTACTCAACTTTGAACACAGTTCCGCACAATTCAGAGCTGTTCTGCCCGGTGGGTGATTGGAATGTATCTGTGACCGCTTCAATGAGTTGTCGGATTCCCAAGTTTACCTTGGCACTGCCATGATAGACCGGAAACAGAGAGACGCTTTGGATTCTCCTGTTTTCCTCCCGCAGAAGTTCTTCTTTGTCCATTGGTTCTCCGGCAATATATTTCTCCAACAATTCATCACAGTCCGCAATCACGGTATCCCAATTCTCCAGCCCCATGTTTTCCATGATGGATATATCCGGGGAAAGCTGCACGTTCTGCTTAATAATCATATTTGCGGAGAGCTTATCTCGGATAGACTGATACACACCTGGCAGGTCAATCCCGTCCTGGTCGATTTTGTTAATAAAGATAACAGTTGGGATTTTCATTACTTGCAGAGCATGAAACAGAATACGGGTCTGCGCCTGAACGCCGTCTTTTGCAGAAACAACCAAAATCGCTCCGTCAAGAATGGCAAGGGAGCGATAGACCTCCGCTAAGAAATCCATATGCCCAGGAGTATCCACAATGTTGACCTTACAATCGTGCCACTGAAAGGAAGTGACCGCCGTTTGAATGGTGATTCCACGCTGCCGCTCTAAAAACATGGTGTCCGTTCTCGTTGTTCCCTGATCCACACTGCCGGGCGCCTCGATTGCTCCGCTGGTATATAACAGGCTCTCCGTCAAGGTCGTCTTACCTGCGTCTACATGAGCAAGAATGCCAATATTGATGATTTTCATATGATTGTCCTCCATACAAGGCCCAGAAGGGCGCAAAAATCCCCAGCGACAAATACTTTTACCGCTGGGGATGATAGGTAGGACACACATGAAAACTGCGGCCAAGGCTGGCCGTTGTCTATCACGATATGAAATGAAAAGGCAAAAGTATTCTTAAATTGGGTACAAAAACCAAGCCCTCTCCTTGAGGACGTTTGTCTTTGTTCCCATTATCAAATTTTATTTAAGAATACCTTGCCGCATATTGATAAACTCCTTTGCTTGGATTTTTATAGTATAGCATATCAAATTCCCAAAAGCAACCCTGTTAAGATAAATTTTTTCTGTCACTGCACCTCCATATCTCTCTCGTGTATACGCCATACGCAACTCTTTTCAAAAAAGAAGTGGACGCGCTGGCAAAGCTGTGGTAGAATGAAACGAAAGAAGGTGAGGATGGTGGAGCTCAAAACGACAATCGCCCAGGGACTGCACGTCACAGATGACAGCGCGGGTTATGATGCCGCCTGTAAGCGTGTCCTGTCTGAAAAGGCAATCCTGGCGCGGATTATGAAGTCCTGCCTGGAAGAATACAAGGATTGCGATGTCAATGATATTGCCGAGAAGTACATTGAGGGCCAACCCCAGGTGTCCGCCGTCCCGGTGCTGCCGGACGAGGGTGGCACAGTCATCAGCGGCATGGACACCGAGGACAAATCGGTGCGCGAGGGGACAGTCACCTATGACATTCGCTTCCGCGCCATCGTTCCCGACTCCGAGGAACAAATTGCCCTCATCATCAACGTGGAGGCCCAGAACGATTTTTACCCCGGCTATCCGCTGATAAAGCGTGGCATATACTACTGTTGCCGCATGATTTCTTCCCAGTACGGCAGGGAGTTCACTGGCTCCCATTATGAGAAAATCAAGAAGGTCTACTCCATCTGGATTTGCATGAAACCGCCGCAGTATCGAGAGAACACCATTACCCGGTATCGGCTGGTGGAAGAATATCTGGTCGGCGAGGGCAAAGAACCCATCAGGAATTATGATTTGCTGTCCATCATCATGCTGTGCCTTGGCGGGCCGGATGGGTCAAATTATGACGGCGTATTGCGGATGCTGGATGTGCTTCTCTCCAACGAAACCAGCGAGGCGGAAAAGCGGAAAATTTTGCAGGACGATTACGACATTCAAATGACGCAGACAATGGAAAGGGAGGTGTCGGTCATGTGTAATTTGAGCAAGGGCGTTGAGGAAAAAGGCGTTGCTAAAGGTATCTTGTCCTCTATCAAAAACCTCATGGAAACGATGGGGCTGACCATTGAACAGGCTATGGCGGCGCTGAAAGTCCCGGAGGGCGAACGTCAGAAATATATGGATTTGCTGGAACGGCAGTAATGACAAAAACGCCACGGACTATCGTTGTCCCTGGCGTTTTCTGTATCTACGTTAGCTGACTTGAGCAGCTTCGGCTTCTGCCTGTTTCTTCCTGTGGTAGTTCTCCCGCCTCGCGGCAAGCATACGTTCATACCGGGCCTGGGCTTCGGGATCTCCGGCGGCAGCGTCCGCATACATTTTCTGACGGGACTTCTTTACCGCTTCTGACTGTTGCGCTCTCTGCTGCGCCAACTCTGCCGCCGCTACCGGGTCGGTTTCGGCGCGGGCTTTCAAATCCTGCAAAGCCGCCTTTTTCCGATTGCGATGGGCTTCCAGCCGTTCCGCTTCTTCTAGGGTGAGAGGCAAACCTGCCTCGGCACATCTGGCAAGTTCTTTCAACGTCCGCTGTTGGGGCTTCGGGGGCTGTGCGGACTTCTGCCTGTCACGCCACGCTTTGTGCTGCTCGGCTTTCTTCTGGCGGTGCGCCGCAAGCCGCTCCGCTTCCTCCGGGGTGAGATCGGCTCCATCCAGCTTGGCGAGTTCCTTCAGTGAGCGTTTGCGAGGCTTCTCTGGCTGACTGGCCTTTTTCTTGTCGCGTTGCTTCTGCTGATAGGCCCGATTGCGCTCTAACCGCCGTTCTTCCTCCGCCTGTTCCTCCGGGGTCAACAGGCCCGCCCGCTTCCTCGCGGTAAACTCCCGGCGCTCCTGCTTGTACCTCTCATACCGAACCTGGGCAAGCACCTGGGAGCGTTCCTCTTTCTCTGCCTGTTCCTCCTGCTGGCGGCGTTCTTCCTCCTGCTCCATCGGGGTCACAATGTCGGCGGGAACCTCAAACGCGCCAATGAAATTGAAATAGAAATCTAACCGCTGACGGCGCTGCTTTCCCCGTCCGTTGCCCTCATGGACAACGATTTTCTCGATAAACTCATTGAGAATGGGCGTAGTCAGTTCCGAAAAATCGGTGTACCGCTTGGCAAGGTCGATAAACTCCGTCATTCTCACCCGGTCGGCGTTCCAGTTGTCCAGCAAGCCCTGCCACTCCGTCATGGAGGCTTCCAGCGCGGCCTGTTCCTCGTCATACTCGGCAAGGAGACGGCTGAAATGCTTATCCGGCAGCTTGCCCGTGGCGTTGGCCTCGTACAGCTTCTTCACCAGTCCGTCCAGTTCGGCGTGGCGCTTCTTCGCCTGGACAATCTGTTTCCGGCAATCCTTGACTGCTTCCTCCTGGCGCAGACTGGATGCCTTTCGAACCCGCTGAACAAACTCCTGCTCGTTGTTGCGGACATACCAGCTTATCCGCTGGATGGCGGAGAGGATCGCCGCTTCCAGCTTTTGCGTGGCAACATAGTGAATGGTGCAATCCTCCATAGGTGCCCGGTATCTGGAACAGGTGAAAGCATCGTCAATGTACTTGCCTTGGACAAGACTGTTGTGGTGGGTCAGCTTTGCGCCGCAGTCGGCACAGTAGAGCAGTCCGGTTAAACGGTTAGGGGCATTACTCCGCTTGGGTGTCCGGCGCTTGGTTTCCCGCAAACGCTGAACATTGTGCCACGTTTCTTCGTCAATGATGGCGGGGACGGCTCCCTCAAATACAAATTGTTCCTCTGGCATTGTCCTGCGGGTGCTTTTAGTCTTGTAGTTCTCACAGACAGTCTTGCCCAGCACCTTGCGCCCCAGGTACTCCGGCCTTTTAAGAATATAACCCAGGGTGGTGGCAGACCATGCGTAGGGGTCGCGGTAGCTGTTGGCTCGAACAGGACAGCCGATACGCTTCCAGTGTTCGGAAGGGATGGGGATTTGCTCGGCCCGCAGCGTTCGGGCGATGCCGTTGACGCTCTGACCGTCCATGACCATCTGAAAGATGCGGCGCACAACGGCGGCAGCTTCCTCGTCGATCACCCACTCGCCCTTTTCTTCTTTTGAGGCGAGATAGCCATAGGGGACGGCCCCCGAACAGCGCAGGCCCTTTTCCATTCTGGACTTGAAAACGGTCTTGATTTTGCGGCTGGTGTCAGCAACGTACCACTCATTTATCACATCCCGGAAGATGGACATAATATCAAATCCATTGGCGGTGTCCAGGTTGTCATTGGCGGCGATAAAGCGGACGTTGTACTCGTCAAAGGTGCGTTTGAGCAAGCCGACCTCCACCACGTCACGGCCTATTCTGCTCTGGTCTTTGACAATGACGGTAGCCACATTTCCGGCCCGTATCTCGTCCACCATAGCGTCCAGGCCGGGCCGCTTGAAGGTCGTTCCCCGCACCCCGTCATCGGTGAAGTGGCGGACATTAGTGAAGCCATTTTTTCGGGCGTAGTCCTCCAGGATGCGCTTTTGATTTTCTACGGACACGCTCTCGTCAGACCGCCCATCGTCGTGAGATAACCTTTCGTACAATGCTGTGATTTTACCCTTTTGCTCCTGCTTCCTCATGTGTGTAACCTCCTGTTTTGTATTTTCACGACCTTTCTATCCTTATTATAGTGACCCTTTCGGGTCGGTTAAGACGTAAGAGGAATGAAGCTGCATTAGATTAGGTTTGA
>ERZ773155.3051-NODE-3051-length-11777-cov-4.613547_pt1 | contig 11777 bp, 8 predicted proteins | sample MGYA00511262_ERZ773155 | MGnify/ENA primary metagenome ERZ773155 (study PRJEB29015, sample SAMEA2737828) | human gut metagenome | biome: human gut; feature: human-associated habitat; material: faeces | place: China | collected 2012 ... | reverse complement strand
GGTGTGGGTGCAGTTGTAGAAGCGGCAGGCGGGCGCAACGCGCATCATCTCGGGAAAATAGTGCCACAGCTCGGCCTCGTCGATGTCGATCAGTCCGAACCCCTTGATGCCCGGCGTGTCGATCACCGCGCCGCCTCCGGCCAGGGGGTACATCGTCGAAAATGTCGTCGTATGGCGGCCCTTGTGGTGACTTTCGGAGATTTCGCCCGTGCGGATGTCCAGCGAGGGGTCGATGGCCTGGATCAGCGTCGACTTCCCGACGCCCGAATTTCCCGAAACGAGGGTCGTGCGCCCCGCAAGCAGTTCGCGCACCTCCTCCACGCCCCGGCCCTCCCGGACCGACACCTCCAGCACCCGGTAGCCGGCCCCCTCGTAGACCGCGCGGAACTCCGCGACGGCCTCCGCGTCCTGCAGGTCGAGCTTCGACAGGAGGATCGTCACCGGGACCTTGTAGGCCTCGCAGGTCACCAGAAACCGGTCCACGAACTCCGTGGGCGTCTCGGGCGAACGCAGCGACGCCATCAGCAGCGCCTGGTCGACGTTGGCGGCGATGATATGCGACTCTTTCGAAAGGTTCGAAGCCCGGCGGATCACGTAGTTGCGCCGCGGCAGGATGTCGGCGATCACATAGTCGCCCCCCTCGTCGGCCTCGCACGCCACTTCGTCGCCCACCACCACGGGATTGGTCGAACGCACCCCTTTCAGGCGCAGTCTGCCCCGGATGCGGCAGCGCACCGTCTCACCGTCGTGCAGCACGTCGTACCAACTGCCCGTCGCCCGGACCACTGTGGCTGTAAACTTTCTATCCATCGGTCTCCGTTTTTTCCTCCTGCCGGGGAACCCGCTCGCCGACCCACTCCAGAAAAGGGAAAATGGATTCGGAAAGCCACCGGACAGGCTTGTAGCTTTTCGACCGCTCGATCGTCCGCGGCCCCACGAGGCAATAATCCTCATTCAGCGCATCGAAGGCCGAGAAGAGCACGCTCAACACGAGCAGGTACTTCAAAACCGATACGGCAATGCCCAGCAGCGTGTCGGCAACGCCCAGTCCCGCAAAGTGAAAGACCTTGCGCACCACCCTGCCGGCAATCGCCACGACGAGGATCACGGCGACGAGCACCATGACGAAACCGCCCGCGGCGGCCACTTCGTCATCGAGCCGCAGCCATCCGCCGACCTGCGCGCCGAAACGCGCCGCGATCCAAATGCCCGCCACAATCCCTGCAAGGGAGCATATCTGCACGACGAAGCCTTGGCGCCATCCGTTCCAGACGGCCAGCGCCAGCACGAGGCAGACGATTAAATCAAGCGTGTTCAATAAGCCGTTAAATTATCACCGTAAAGATACGAATTTTAAAGAAACGGCCCAAAAAAAGCATACAACGAACGATTAGGCGCAATATATATAAATATAGGTATATCGTCCTAACGTATTACATCGCGCATATTAACACTCAACGCATTACAGATGCTGCAAATGGTTTTTACGGTAAGATTAGTCCGCCCCGCCTCGATGCGGCTCAAGTTGGATCTTTCCATGTCACACCGGTAAGCCAGCTCCTGTACAGTCAGCTTGCGTTCCTTCCTCAACTCCTTGATCCTCGTAGAGATATAAAGGATTTCATCTTGATAGTTCATTCCCATTTCAAAAATTTGGACAAAAATTTTGCTGTGCAAATTTTTATATATATATTTGCACCATGCGTATCATATATGATACCAACAAAAAGAGGGTCGTCCGAATAACAAATTGAAAACTAAATACAAACACATCTTTATTTCAACCATTTTTACTATGAAAAACAACAACTTGTTTAGAAAATTCCTGGCATTGTTCTTAACCGGAACCATGCTGGCCGGTGTCGGGTGTAAGGACTACGACGACGACATCGACGACATCAACAAAAAGATCGACGATCTAAATGCGAAAGTCGAACTGAAGGCCAATGCTTCCGCCCTTCAGACAATTTCAGACAAACTGAAGGATGTCGATTTCTCGAAATTCGTCACCGATGCCGAATTGAGCCAGGAGCTGGCAGCCTACGTCAAGGACGCCGACCTCAAAAAGAAAGTCGGAGACCTCGGGTTCCAGACCGTGACACAGGTGCAGGATCTGATCAAAGGCCTGCAAAACGAAGCGCAGGTGAAGGCCCTGATCGAGAATCAGCTCAAAGCCGCTGACCTCTGGTCCAAAATCGGCGGCGAGGTCAAGAAAGGCATCCTCGAAGAGCTGGCCAAAAACAGCGAGCTGACCACTGCCGTGAAGAATCAGGCTGTCGCAGCCGTCTTGGCCGCCATCACCAACGACCCGGCCGTGAAGGACATCAAGACCGCCATCAGCAAAATTGCCGGCGAGGAGGCCTCCGAATTCGTCAAGGAATACATGGACGTCAACAACAAAGCCTGGATCGAGAACGTGAACTCGGCAGCCGCCGAAGCGGTAAAGAACGCCGAATCCGCATTGAGCAGGCAGATCATCAGCCTCATTTCGACGCAGGGCTACCTGAAGAAGAGCGACCTGACTGCGGAACTCGGCGCCTTCAAGCAGGCCATCGCCCAACTTCAGGCCGATGTCACTGCGCTGATCAACCGCATCCAGTCGCTGGTAAACGTTCCCGGAACCATGTATGTTGGCAGTGGCGGATCCTATACTACGATGGATTTCTACAAGGTCGGAGCCACCCCCATCGGCAACGGAATGGTCACGCTGACCTACCGCGTCACGCCGGCCTCGCTGGCCAAAGACCTCGTAGATGCCTATGCTAACGAAAAAGCGACGTTCGCTATTGTCTCCGAGCAGATAAAAACCCGTGCCGCAACGGCAACTCCCGCAGCCACCATCACCGACGTTCGGTTTATCGAGGAGGGTAAGTTCGCCGTAACCGCCACCATGTCGGCGGAGGAGCTTGGTGAGCTTTACGAGAAAGAGGAGAAATGGATCACGCTGGCCCTTTCGATCGAGAACACCGTGAATCCCGGAACCGGCGCCGAGGACGAAACCGCCTCGGAGGTAACGAACAACGTGCTGTCGAACTTCGCCAGCATCATGCCCGACGAGGCCCAAGAGATCGAACTCGGCGTTTACACCAAGGACGAGGAGCCGGTCGCCTACGACTACGCCACCATCGAAATGCCGTTCAACAAGCAGGCCGTCAGCAAGAAGACGCTGCTGGAGAATACGCAGCTGCTGGCTTCGCTCGACGGAGGCAAGACCCTGATGACGCTGGACAACGTCAACAAACTGCTTGGCTCGAAAATCAGCATCGGCGCTTACACCGTAACGCCCAAATACTACGCCGACCCCAGCCAGTCGGCCGAGATTACGGACAAAACCGAGATCGGCAAATTCATCCTGCGCGTCGACAACTCGAAACTCGTTTACGACACGAAACTCGCTACGGTGGACTTCCGTGCAGCAGGCGTTTCCGGCGACGTAGGCAAGAACGTCGTATGCGCACACAAAATCGTGATCAACGTCGACGGGAAAGCCACGACGGCAACGATCGAGGCGCCGCAGACCTACATCATCACCAACCAGGCCGGCGCGACCTTCACCTTCAAGGAGACTCCCAAACCGCTGGCATGGAGCTATGCGTTCGTCAAGAACGGCATCGCCGGGCAGACCGCCACTCCGGAAATCTCCGATAACATCTTCGGCGAAATCGCTTTGGTGAACGACATCGACCTGCCGAAGGAGGTCACCATCGAGGATATTATCACGCTGGGCAACCTCGACACGGACCGTTCGACGGTCAAGGTCGCCGGCAAGGAGGTCGACAACGATCTCGGCATCCGATTCACCGCATTCGCCAGCCAGATCGCCATGGGCGTGAAAGCCTCCGTTCAGGCAGATGCATACGAGTGGGGCAAGGCCTATGACATCGAGTATGTCTATGTATACCAGAACGTCGACTACAAACTGAAGGGCCAGATCGCCTTCGGAGCCGCCCCGGCGCCCGTCAACTACATCGTCGACAACGCCATCGGCTACGAGACGAAGAGCGTCAGCAAGACGTGGAAGGACGTTTACACAGCCAACAAGGCCGGATTCGCCAGCGAAGCGGAGTTCGCCGAGGCTATCTTCGCAGCTACGACCGATCCCGCAACGCCCGCAGGCGTAACGAAACTCTTCAACAAAGCAAATGAGAAGGGCACGGTGATCGAGAACACCAACGGCACGGCAATGACCGTCACCGCATCGACCCTGAAGGGCGTGCTGAATGCCAAGGACATCACCGCGACGGGCGACAAGTTCGAGCAGAAAGCCGAATGGACGACCTGGTACGGCCAGAAGATTTCCGTAACGTTCAACTACAATGTCACGATCCCCGACTTCGACCTGAGGTACAATGTCGGACACGTAACCGACATCGAGGGCGTGAAGACGACCGAAGTCAAAGGTCTGGTCAACGAGACGACCAACCTCTGGGAGTGGCCCAACATCACACTGCCGACCTACTTCAACGAGGTGGACGCCGAGAAGTACGACTTTACGTTCGAAGTGACCTCCAAAGACGGCAAACCGAACAAGGGCGACAAATACGCCGTCGTCAAGGGCGACAAACTCGACTGGAGCGCAGCAAACCGCAACTATGTCGACATCAAGGCTGTCGTTAAGATCAAGGACACGAACATCCAGGTAGCTTCCCTGCCGCTGCGCGTGGAGATCCAGACCCCGATCAAGACGCTGGCACAGACCAAGGCTATCGAGGTCGCTTACAAGACCAACGAGGCGACTACGGCCAATATGTTCGAAAACCTCCAGTTGATCGACGCCGACGGTAAGTCGTGGATCGAATACAACAAAGACACGAAGGCCTGGGAAGCCGTTACGGTAGGCGACGGCAAGACGGCCTACGACGTATTCCAGGCAAAACCCGAAGCAGCGAAAAATACCGCCGGTATCGTATTCAAGATGAAATCGGCCGAGTATGCCGATACCCCTGCCAGCGACAAGGATGCTTCCGCATATATCAAAATCACAGACAATACGCTGACCTACGAGAACAACAGCGCCACGCTGCTGAAGGACATCATCATCAAGGTAACGCCGAGCTTCACCTACCAGTACGGCGAGATCACGGGCGAGGAGATGACGATTACCATCAAACGCTAAAGTTCACACGCTTCGCGGTCCGGCACGGCAACCGGCTGTGCCGGCTCCGCAAAAGCGATCCTCGGCAGGGGATGACCCCCAAGGAGTTGTTTTTTAGTTAACAAGTTTCACACCCATCCCCTGCTTTTTGGCGGACCGAAGAGGCGCGGTCCGCCATTTTTTCGTACCTGCCGCCCCGATGCCCGCCGGGCGTAAAACCGGACCCCGTTCCGGCTTTGCGCCCGGCGGGCATCTCCCCTTCGGAACACAAACGGCGCAACGGCAAAGACAGATAAGTTTGATTTTCAGCCCGGCTTGTATTATCTTTGCCAAAGATAAACCCCCGCACGGATAGGCGGCGCCACGGCAAACCCCAAGCAACGCTTGGTTCTGCACCCGGCTTGCACTATCTTTGCATCATACAGCATTTAACCAGCTCTGCCATGAAAAGATACCTAACGATTCTCCTGCTGCTGAACGTCGTCGCAATGACGGCCAGCGCCCGCGAGGTCTTCCCGATCAACGAAGGGTGGCGCTTTTTCTTCAAGTCGGAGAAAACCTCCGACAACGCCCGCCACGTAACCCTGCCCCACAGCTGGAACACCGATCCGCTGGCCCAGGGCTACTGGCTCGAAACCACGGGCAGCTACCAGAACGGCATGTATATCCCCGTCGAATGGGCTTCGAAACGCCTTTTCGTGAAATTCTACGGCGTACAGTCGGTCGCCGACCTCTTCGTCAACGGCTATCACGTCGGCACGCACCGCGGCGGCGCCACGGCCTTCACGTTCGAAATCACCGACAAAATCCGTTTCGGAAGCGACAACTCGATGCTCGTGGTGGTCAGCAACAGCAGCCGCGACGACGTGCTGCCCACCTCGACCGACATGAACCTCTACGGCGGCATCTACCGCGAGGCGGAACTGATCCTCACCGAGCGTACGGCCATTTCGCCGCTCTACCTCGGGTCGGACGGCGTGCTCGTACACCCGCAGACGGTCGGTCCCGAAAAGGTCGAGGGCGAGATCGAGGTGCACATCACCTCGAAGGGCGACAACAGCTGCACGCTGAACGTCGACATCACCAGTCCGCGGGGAGAGCGGGTCTTCTCGAAACGCCAGAAGGCGCGCCTCGACGGCAAACCCGTCTCCGTGGCCTTCTCGGTGGACAATCCGACGCTGTGGAGCCTGCGCGACCCGGCGCTCTACACCGTGACGGCCTCCATCGGCGAGGACAGCATCACCGACCGCGTCGCCGTCCGCACGGGCTTCCGCTCGATCGGCGCCAGCACGGCCGAAGGGCTGACGATCAACGGAGAACGCACCCCCGTCCGCGGCGTCACGCTCTACCACGACAACGCCCTTTCGGGCGGCACGCTGACTCCGGAGGATTACGACGCCGACCTGCGGATCATCCGCACGATGGGAGCCAACGCCCTGCGCTCGGCGGTAATGCCGCACGCGCAGTACCTCTACGACCGTTGCGACGAACAGGGAATGCTCGTCTGGATCGACGCCCCGCTGCACCGCTCGTCGTTTCTGGGCGACGTCTCCTATTTCGCCACGCCCGCCTTCGAACAGAACGGACTGGACCAGTTGCAGGAGATCGTAGCCCAGAACATCAACCACCCGTCGGTGGTGATGTGGGGTATCTTCTCGCGTCTCTGGATGCGCGGCGACGACGTGACGCCCTACATCCGGCGGCTGAACGAGACGGCCCGCACGATGGACCCCTCGCGCCCGACGGTCGCTTGCAGCGACCAGAACGGCGACATCAATTTCATCACCGACCTGATCGTCTGGCAGCAGGACGTCGGCTGGCGGCGCGGCTCGACCGACGACGTGATCGTATGGCGCGACCAGTTGCAAAAAAACTGGTCCCACCTGCGTTCGGGCGTCTGCTACGGCGGCAGCGGATTCCTCGGACACAAGAGCTACACGGCGCAGTCCGAGCCTCGTTCGAACTGGATGCCCGAGGAGAAGCAGACGCGTTTCCACGAGGAGTATGCCAAAAACCTGCAAAACGACTCGCTGTTCTGGGGCGCGTGGATCGACAACATGTTCGACTACGGCTCCTCGCGCCGTCCCTACGGGATCAACGGCGCAGGCCTCGTGACGCTCAACCGCCGCGAGAAAAAGGACGCCTACTATCTGTACAAGGCGATGTGGAACGGCGCAGAGCCGACGCTGCATATCGTCGACAAACGGCGGCGTCTGCGCGATTATGAGAAGCAGGCGTTCCGCGTCTACTCGTCGGCCGGGACGCCGACGCTCATCGTCGGCCGGGACACGCTGGCGATGAGCGAATACGCCCCCTTCCAGTACCGGTCCGATTCGGTGGCCATACACGGGATGATTGAGGTGAAAGCGGCGGCGGGGGATCTGCGCGACAGCGTGACTATCCTTGTCGGCAACGTCCTAAAACCGAAACGGACGCAGGTCCTTCGGCGAACAGCAGGTCCGCAAACGACAAATTAGGGACGAAAGGCATCCTTTCGGAGAAAACCTGGAAATAAGGCTCGGCGATCAGCGCCGGGCCTTCTTTGCGTTTGGGGCGCAGGTCGAGGTCTCCGGGGGCCGCCTCGACATACGTCCGGGAGAGTTCGGGCATCGGCACTCCGGCCAGCGAACACAACACCTCCAGCAGACCCAGATTGTAATCGGCGAGGAACTCCCACTCCCGGCGGTAGAAAGGCTCGAACCGCCCGGCGTAGAAATCGAAATAGGGCGACGAGCGGTAGGAGGCCACCAGCGCGCCCCAATGCTGGTGCTGCCAGCGTTTGGAATAGTCGAGACGCACGTCGCGCACGGGCTGCCGGGGACGGTTGGCGTTGCGGACATGCACGGTCAGCTCCATCACGCCGTCCGAAGCCAGTATCCGCGCACGGTTGCGTTCGGAACGCTTCACGAAGTGCTCGCCGAGGTCCACGACGCAGCCGCCGCGCAGGAGGTGCGTGAAATACTCCACCGAAGGAAGGTATGCAAGAGGCAGTATAGTAGACATAAGTAAAAATTCAAAATCAAAAATCACCTGAAACGAAGCGGTCGAATCGGATGAACCCCGCCTCTCGGGCGGGCGGCAGCGCACAGGGCTTTGCTATGGAGCGACGCGTAGCAGACCTCCGCAGGACGGAGCTGCGGCCTGCCGACGCAAAACACCGTTTTTATGCGTGTAAGCGCAGAACAGGAGCGGAAGCAGAACGAAGTTTCCTGCCGCCTCTTAAAACCGGCGTCTTACGCCGGCGCCTTTTAGGCGGGCGTCCAGTCCCCGTTCTTTTTGATCAGCTCCACCAGCCGGTCGAGTGCCTCCTCCTGCGGAATGTTGCGCTCGACGACCGTGCGGCCCTTGTAGAGGGTGATGCGGCCCGGTCCGGCGCCCACGTAGCCGTAGTCGGCGTCGGCCATCTCGCCGGGACCGTTGACGATGCAGCCCATCACGCCGATGCGGAGGTTTTTCAGGTGCGACGTGCGGGCCTTGATGTCGGCGAGGGCCTTCTCGATGTCGTAGAGCGTGCGCCCGCACGAAGGGCAGGCGATGTATTCGGTGTGTGAAAAACGCACGCGCGCAGCTTGCAGGATCATCAGCTCGATGTCGCGGATTTCGCTTTCGGCAAATCCCGGAGCGTCGATCCAGATGCCGTCGGCCAGGCCGTCGAGCAGCAGCGGCCCCAGGTCGGCGGCGGCCTTCACGGCGAGCATCTCCAGCGAACGCTCTTCGTAGCGGCGTTTCACGACCACCGGTTCGTCGGGGATGTCGAGATTCAGGATCGCGGCGCGCAACTCGGCCGTCGGGTTGCCCGAAAGGGCTTCGAGCACCCGGAAACCCTCCAGCGGCTCGGTGTGCACGACGGGAACCGTCACCTTCGAACGGCGGCGGTATTCGGTCGGGGTATAACGCTCGGGATGGAGCACCTCGAACTCGCCGGGACGGTCGGCAAAGTGTTCGACCAACAGCTGCGCCACGGGGATTTCATTTTCGGGGGCCTCGGTCAGCGAGACGCGGATCGTGTCGCCGATGCCGTCGGCCATCAGCGCCCCGATGCCCACGGCGCTCTTCACGCGCCCCTCGATGCCGTTCCCGGCCTCGGTGACGCCCAGATGGATCGGATAGTGCATATCTTCGGCATCCATCGCCTCGACCAGCAGACGGTAGGCGGCGACCATAACGCGCGTGTTCGACGACTTCATCGAGACGACCACCTGGTCGAACGCCTCGCGGCGGCAGACGTGCAGAAACTCCATGGCTGCGGCCACCATCCCTTCGGGCGTGTCGCCCCACTCGTCGAAGATGCGCTTCGAGAGCGAGCCGTGGTTGACGCCGATGCGCAGCGCGACGCCCCGCTCGCGGCAGCGGGCGACGAGCGCTTCCAGTTCGCCGCGGTCGAGGCGGTAGTTGCCCGGGTTGATGCGTACCTTGTCGACGTACTGCGCCGCCACGGCCGCCGCTTCGGGCAGGAAATGGATGTCGGCCACGAGGGCCGTCGTATTCCCGTCGGCACGCAGCCGCTCGGTGATGTCGCGCAGGTTCTCGGCTTCGCGCACCCCCTGCGCCGTGAGGCGCACGATGGGCGCGCCGGCGCGGGCGATGCGCTCGATCTGGGCGACGCAGGCCGCTGTGTCGCGCGTGTCGGTGTTGGTCATCGACTGCACCGCCACGGGATGCGTGCCGCCGATCGTGCAGGCGCCGATGCGGACTTCGTGCGTCGCGCGGCGCCGGTATTGCGTAAGGTCGATCATCTTTTTCCGGTTTTATGACACAAAGTTAGGGAATTATTCCTAACTTTGGCATACGACCCTTTAAATGCGCTGACAATGAACAAGCTATGGATGCTGCTGCTCTCCCTGCTCGGATTCGCGGGGTGCGATGAACCGCAGGAGGACATGTACGGTACCCCCTATGCCGAGTATACGGTCAAGGGGTGTGTGACCGACGCCGCGGGGACGCCGATCGCGGGCATCGAAGTGCGGAGATCGTCCTGGGGCTCCGATCCGTCGGCCGTTCGCACCGATACGCGGGGAGCCTACACGTTCGAAGCCGACGGAAATGTGCTTTACATGCCGCCCGTGCTGACCTTCACCGACACGGACGGCCCGGCCGGCGGCGGCGATTTCGCCGGGAAGGAGGTCGAGGTCGCCTTTGCGGAGAGCGACCGGACGGGCCCGGGCGAGGGAAGTTGGATGTACGGGCGTTTCGAGCGCTCGGGCGTCGACGTCGTACTCGCGGAGAAAACCGGAGAGGAGTAGCATGGACGGACGACATCTTTCGCTGCGTAAACGGCTGGGGCTGGAACTCTACCGCCGGCTTCACCGCGAGGCGGTGGAGCGGCACGAACTGCGCACGCTCTTCTGGGAGTGTACGCTGCGCTGCAACCTCCGGTGCGGCCACTGCGGTTCGGACTGCACGGCCTCGCCCGACTGCCAAGACATGCCGGCCGAGGATTTTTTCCGCGTGCTCGACCGCCAGATCACGCCCCGCGTCGATCCGCACCGCGTGATGGTCGTCCTCTCGGGCGGCGAGGTGCTCGTGCGCTCCGACCTGGAACGGATCGGCCGTGCGCTCTACGACCGCGAATACCCGTGGGGGATGGTCACCAACGGCATGGCGCTCACGCCGCAGCGGTTCGACGGACTGCTCGCGGCGGGACTGCACTCGATGACCGTCTCGATCGACGGATTCGAGGCCGAGCACAACCGTTTGCGCCGCCATCCGCTCAGTTTCGCCCGCGCTGCGGAGGCGGTGCGCATGGCCGCCGCCGAGCCTTCGATCGCCTTCGACGCCGTGACCTGCGTCACGCCGGCGCTCGTGCCCCGGCTCGACGAGTTCAAGGAGTACCTGCTCTCGCTGGGGCTGCGGAGCTGGCGGCTGTTCGCGATCTTTCCGGCGGGACGCGCCGCCGAAGACCCTGCGCTGCAACTCTCCGACGGGCAGTTCCGTGCGCTGATGGAGTTCGTCCGCCGCACGCGGCGCGAAGGGCGTATCGCGTGCAGCTATGCCTGCGAAGGGTTTCTGGGCGGCTACGAGATGGAGGCGCGCGACCATTTCTACCACTGCGACGCCGGTGTGTCGGTGGCCTCGATCCGTGTCGACGGCGCCATCTCGGGCTGTACGTCGGTGCGGGCCGACTATGCGCAGGGCAATATCTACCGCGACGATTTCTGGCAGGTGTGGAACGAGCGGTTCGAACCCTTCCGCCGCCGCGAATGGATGCGTCGGGGTGCGTGCGCCGCCTGCGCCGCGTGGCGCTACTGCGAGGGCGGCCCGATGCACCTGCGCGACGCCGACGGAGGGATGATGCACTGCTCCTACCGGCGGCTGTGCCGCTGAGCGGCAGGATGGTTCCGTACGGGTATCGCAGGAGGCTGCGAAACGTCTGTACAGGCCATGAAATCGGCGGTGGCGGGAAAAAAGAGGGCTAAAATATCCCAGTTGTCTGCCTCAAAGCAAACAGTTACTTCTTTTTCTGTTTCGGATAAAGACACGGAAGGTTCTGCCGACAGGAATCTGTCAATAAAAACATCGCTGTTGCATCCGGCCAAAAGCCACGCGACAGCGAGAATACCGCATTGCAGCCTACGGAATGTGGTTTTCATTATCACATGCATTTACTTGTTCATAGGTTTATGATTCAAAACTTGAGTTCAACTTATAAATGCAACTTTTTGGGTGCGGATAATAAGCAATA
>ERZ773155.3035-NODE-3035-length-11841-cov-3.536399_pt1 | contig 11841 bp, 8 predicted proteins | sample MGYA00511262_ERZ773155 | MGnify/ENA primary metagenome ERZ773155 (study PRJEB29015, sample SAMEA2737828) | human gut metagenome | biome: human gut; feature: human-associated habitat; material: faeces | place: China | collected 2012 ... | reverse complement strand
CGGATAAACTGTATTATAGAGTAGAGGAGCATCGATAAGCGCATTCGTTTACAAAGTAATATAAGATAACATTTTCCATTTCTTCCAAATATGCAGAGAATTCAAACCGTCAACACAAGGAGATAGTATCCCGTCAAAAATGAACGATAAGAAGAAACACCTATGGTGATGTTTCCGCATCGCTGCGCACGAATATAAGGATTTTTACTACAATAACGAGCGACGAACAATATTTCTTAAATGAAAAAGCCGTGTGAGGAAATCACTTGTAAGATGGAATGTTGTGCGGATTGAAATAAAATCCGTACCTTTGCGCCCTTAAAACTAACTAACCTTTATTTTTATGTTTACTGACTTGTTGCACTCCTCTTATTTTTCCCTTTTCCTGATTGTCGCGTTGGGATTTATGCTGGGAAGAGTTAAAATTAAGGGGTTATCTCTTGATGTGTCAGCGGTAATCTTTATCGCACTTCTTTTCGGGCACTTTGGCGTCATCATTCCCAAAGAATTGGGAAATTTCGGTTTGGTACTTTTTATTTTTACCATCGGTATTCAGGCAGGACCCGGATTCTTCGATTCTTTCCGTAGTAAGGGGAAGACGTTGATTCTCATTACTATGCTTATCATTTGTTCCGCCTGTCTCACGGCGGTAGGACTGAAGTATGCGTTCGACATTGATACTCCCAGTGTGGTAGGTCTGATTGCCGGAGCATTAACCAGTACGCCGGGCTTAGCCGTCGCTATTGACAGTACACACTCACCTTTGGCTTCCATTGCTTACGGTATCGCATATCCGTTTGGAGTTATCGGTGTGATTTTGTTTGTTAAGCTGCTGCCTAAAATCATGCGGGTGGACTTGGATAAAGAAGCACGTCGCCTGGAGATAGAACGTCGTGGACAATTCCCTGAATTGATTACCTGCATCTATCGTATCACTAATTCAAACGTATTCAACCGCAGTCTGATGCAGATTAATGCTCGAGGAATGACAGGAGCTGTTATTTCCCGTCTGAAACATAGTGATGAAATATCTATTCCTACTGCTTCTACCGTGTTGCACGAAGGAGACTATATACAAGCAGTAGGTAGCGAAGAATCACTAAATCAACTCGCAGTGCTGGTAGGCGAGCGTGAAGAAGGCGAACTTCCTTTGGATAAAACACAGGAAATAGAGTCTTTGTTATTGACCAAAAAGGACATGATAAACAAGCAATTGGGAGATTTGAATTTACAGAAAAACTTTGGTTGCACAGTGACCCGTATTCGTCGAAGTGGTATTGATTTATCCCCGTCGCCTGATTTGGCCTTGAAATTCGGCGATAAGTTAATGGTTGTGGGAGAGAAAGAAGGACTTAAAGGTATAGCCCGCCTACTGGGAAATAATGCGAAGAAATTGTCGGATACAGACTTCTTCCCGATTGCAATGGGGATTGTACTGGGAGTGTTGTTTGGCAAAATAAATATCTCTTTCTCCGAAAGTCTGTCATTCTCACCGGGATTGACCGGAGGTGTCCTAATGGTAGCTCTCGTACTGAGTGCGATCGGTAAGACAGGACCTATTATTTGGTCTATGTCGGGACCTGCCAATCAGTTGCTGCGCCAATTAGGTCTGCTTCTTTTCTTAGCCGAAGTAGGTACTTCCGCCGGAAAAAATCTCGTAGCTACTTTTCAGGAAAGCGGGCTACTGATGTTCGGTGTAGGAGCAGCCATTACTTTGGTGCCGATGCTTATTGCAACAGTTGTGGGGCGTCTGATATTTAAAATTAGTTTACTCGATTTGCTGGGAACTATCACCGGTGGTATGACAAGTACGCCCGGTCTGGCTGCTGCCGATTCAATGGTAGACAGTAATATTCCCAGTGTGGCATACGCAACAGTTTATCCGATTGCTATGGTATTCCTGATTCTGTTTATACAAATGATAGCTTCAGCCGTATATTAACAGTATTCTGTCTGAAAATTGATTGTTAAAAAAATAGTTTGTATCTTTGCCGTCCCAAAGTAGAAATGAGTTGAAACGATTGTTACTGAATATAACGCGCTATTTCTTGCCGATACTTTTTGTATCGTATCTGGTAAGCCTTACATTCTTTGCCCACGTACATGTGGTCAATGGCGTGACAATCGTCCATTCACACCCGTTTAAGAAAGGGGCGGCACATGAACATTCAACAGTCGAGCTGATACATATTCATTTCCTGTCTCATCTGACGACGGACGGTGCGGCTGTTATTTTTGCTCTTTCTCTTTTCATCCCTTTTTTATTGTGCCTGTTGCTCGGTCGTCCGCAGCATATGCATTCTCATGCTCCATATCATGGAGTGACTGCACTTCGGGCACCGCCTGCGATTCGTTTTTCAGTTATTTAGCTGATGATATTCTGCCTTGTTTGAGGCTGGGTATTGTCTGATTTTTCATGTGAATACTTAACGAAGAACGAATTATAAACGAAAAATGAAAAAATACATATTTTCGCTTGTCTGCTTGTGCTGTGCATTGTTGCCTGCTCTTGAAGGACAAGCTGCTCTTCACGAGCATCCTGAGTATCCGGAATTGCGTAAATCGGATGCGAATATTGTTGGTCATATCCTTGATAAAAATACAAAAGAACATTTGCCCTATATTACTATTGCTCTGAAAGGAACAACAATCGGTACTGTAACCGACGTAACCGGACATTATTTCCTGAAGAACCTTCCCGAAGGAAATTTCGTACTTGAAGTTAGTTCTGTAGGTTATAAAACGGTGAGGCGGAATGTGACCTTGAAGAAGGGACATACGCTGGAGGAAGATTTTGAAATAGAAGAAGATGCGGTAGCATTGGACGGTGTCGTTGTTTCTGCCAATCGCAATGAAACAACCCGTCGTTTGGCACCGACATTGGTGAATGTTGTCGATCTGAAAATCTTTGAGAATACCAATTCGACAACTTTAGCACAAGGACTGAATTTTCAGCCGGGAGTTCGCGTAGAATCCAATTGTCAGAACTGTGGCTTCCAGCAGGTACGTATCAATGGACTGGACGGTCCTTATACACAAATCCTGCTGGATTCTCGTCCTATCTTCAGTGCACTTTCCGGAGTATATGGCATCGAACAGATTCCTGCCAGCATGATTGAACGTGTGGAAGTGATGCGCGGAGGTGGTTCGGCGTTGTTCGGTTCGTCTGCTATTGCAGGTACAATCAATATCATCACAAAGGAGCCGATTCGTAATTCGGGTATGTTGTCGCATACTATTACTGGGATTGGCGACGGTGACGCTTTTGATAACAGTACAGCATTGAATGCCTCACTAGTGACGGATGACCAGCGTGCAGGTTTATATATCTTCGGTCAGAACCGTCATCGGTCGGCGTATGACCATGACGGAGATGGATATTCGGAAATACCGAAGATACACGGGCAAACGGTCGGTTTCCGTTCTTTCCTGAAGACAACTACTTATTCCAAATTGACTTTCGAATATCATCACATGGAAGAATTCCGTAGAGGAGGAGATATGCTCAGCCGTCCGCCTCATGAAGCGAATGTGGCTGAGCAGACAGAGCATTCTATCAATGGTGGTGGTATGAAGTTCGATTATTTCTCACCTGACGAGAAACATCGTTTCAATGTATTCGCATCTGCGCAACATATTAATCGTGATAGCTATTATGGAGGTGGGCAGGACCCGAATGCTTACGGAAACACTACTGACCTAAATTGGATGGCAGGCTCACAATATGTTTACAGCTTTGGTAAATGTATTTTCATGCCTTCTGATTTTACTGCCGGAGTGGAATTTAATCAGGACAAACTGGAAGACAATATGTGGGGATACAACCGTACGGTAGATCAGAAAGAAAATATCGGTAGTGCTTTCGTACAAAACGAATGGAAGAATGATCGTTGGGGATTTTTGCTCGGAGGTCGTTTTGATAAACATAACCTGATAGATCATCTCATTTTCAGTCCCCGTGCCAATCTGCGGTTCAATCCGACCAAGGATATCAATCTTCGTTTGAGTTATTCATCCGGTTTCCGAGCTCCCCAGGCTTTTGATGAGGATTTGCACGTAGAAAATGTAGGTGGTAAAGTAGCAATGATTGAACTTGCTGATAATCTGAAAGAAGAAAGATCTCAGAGTTTGAGTGCTTCTGCGGATGTTTATCGGCGTTTTGGCGCTTTTCAGATAAACTTCCTGATTGAAGGATTCTATACTAAATTATCAGATGTCTTTGCTCTTACCGACGGTGAAGTTGTAGACGGAGTTCTGATACGTACACGTCATAATGCACCGGGAGCTCGGGTAATGGGACTTACATTGGAGGGAAAAATGGCTTATCTGAATAAATTCCAGATTCAGGCAGGGGTAACTCTGCAACAGAGTCATTACAGTGAACCGCATACGTGGAATAAGGACGCACCGGCAGTAAAGAAAATGATGCGCACACCTAACACTTATGGCTATTTCACAGCAACCTATACACCGATAAAGCCGTTATCCATTGCGCTTTCGGGTACATATACCGGTTCAATGCTGGTTCCTCACGAGCCAGTCCCCGGATTCCTTGAGAACCCGATTACGGTGAATACAAAAGATTTCTTTGATATAGGTTTAAAGGCGGCTTATGATTTTAAACTTTATAAATCAATGAATCTCCAGATAAATGCTGGCATACAGAATATCTTCAATGCTTATCAGGATGACTTTGATAAAGGTGCAGATCGTGACTCTGGTTATATTTACGGCCCGTCACTGCCGAGAAGTTTCTTTGTAGGAGTAAAGATTAGCTATTAATAATGGTTTAATAATTCTTTTAAGCTCTGAAATCGTCATAAATGGGGATTGTCCGGATATAAAACAATCCCTATCTTTGCTTCGCAGAAAACGCTATTGTTTTTGTTACACAAAACTAACGAATGAGACAACTGTATCGGAATATAATAAAGTTTTTTCTGCCTGTACTATTTATTTCGTACATGGCAGGGATTACTTTGTTTACTCACTCTCATGTAGTAAACGGGGTTACAATTGTCCACTCACATCCTTTTAAGAAGGGCACCGAACACAATCACACGACAGTTGAGTTTCAGTTACTTCATCTATTGAACCAAGTGTTGGTGACAGATAGCGGGTTATTACCTATATTTGTTGTTTCCGTTTTATCATTATTATGTATTCTTCTTATTCGTCCGCAAGGTGCGTGTTATTGCCGGTCTTGTCCGGGTGTTGTCTCTCTTAGGGCACCTCCTGTCCCTTAGTCTACATTTATCGAAATTGCTATTTATTTTTAGAAACAGTACTTATTATTGTTTCCGTTTCCTTTATTACTTTCTGAATTTAAACGATTAAAAGACTAACGACAATGAAGAAATATCTATTAGTCCTGGTCAGCCTATGTTGTGTCTTATCGGCCGCATTCGCTGAGAATCCGGATTACCCTGAGCTGAAAAAATCTGATGCAAATATTATCGGTCATGTATTGGATAAAAAGACGAAAGAACATTTGCCTTATATTACAGTCGCACTGAAAGGCACTACGATAGGAACTGTGACTGATGCAACCGGGCATTATTTTCTGAAGAACCTGCCGGAAGGTAGCTTTGTTCTCGAAGTGAGTTCAGTTGGCTATAAAACACTTACTCGCAACGTTACCCTGAAGAGAGGAAAGACATTAGAGGAAGATTTTGAAATAGAAGAAGATGCGATCGCTTTAGACGGAGTGGTGGTTTCTGCCAATCGCAGTGAAACGACTCGGCGTCTGGCTCCGACTTTGGTCAATGTTGTTGATTTGAAACTTTTTGAAACGACTAATTCTTCAACTCTGTCGCAGGGGTTGAACTTCCAACCCGGTGTCCGTGTAGAAACAAACTGCCAGAATTGTGGTTTCCAGCAAGTCCGTATCAATGGTTTGGACGGGCCTTATACGCAGATATTGATTGATTCGCGTCCTGTGTTCAGCGCTCTTTCGGGAGTATACGGGTTGGAGCAGATTCCTGCCAGTATGATTGAGCGAGTAGAGGTCATGCGTGGGGGAGGATCAGCCTTGTTCGGCTCTTCAGCCATTGCTGGAACAATTAATATCATTACGAAGGAACCTTTACGTAACTCCGGTCAGTTGTCGCATACCATTACTTCTGTCGGAGGAAGTTCCTCGTTTGATAATAACACATCGTTGAATGCTTCTTTGGTGACTGACGATCATCGTGCGGGATTGTATATTTTCGGACAAAACCGTCATCGGTCCGGATATGACTATGACGGCGACGGATTTACAGAACTTCCTGAATTGAAGAATCAAACAGTCGGTTTCCGTTCTTATCTGAAGACAAGTACATATTCAAAGTTGACATTCGAATATCACCATATGCAGGAGTTTCGCCGGGGTGGGGATATGTTGGACCGTCCACCTCACGAAGCCCATATTGCGGAGCAGTTACAACATTCGATAGACGGCGGGAGTTTGAAATATGATTATTTCTCACCAAATGAAAAGAATCGTCTGAGTATCTTCGCGTCGGCTGCCAATACAGACCGTGACAGTTATTACGGTCCCGGGAATGACCCTCTCAAAGCATACGGAAAGACAACAGACCTTATTGCTATGGGGGGTGCCCAATACGTACATACGTTTGATAAATGTCTTTTCATGCCTTCCGATCTCACTGCGGGACTTGAATACAACCGTGACCGGCTGAAAGATAATATGTGGGGATACGATCGTCATACGGATCAGACAGTGAATATTTACAGCGCCTTCCTGCAAAATGAGTGGAAGAATGAACGCTGGAGTATTTTGGTCGGAGGACGTCTCGATAAACATAATATGGTAGATAATATCATTTTCAGCCCACGTGCCAATTTGCGCTTTAATCCTACGCAGAATATCAACTTGCGTTTGAGTTATTCTTCCGGTTTTCGTGCTCCTCAGGCTTTTGATGAGGATATGCATATTGAAAATGTAGGTGGAACTGTTGCCATGATTGAACGGACGAAGAATCTGAAGGAAGAGAAGTCGCAGAGTTTTAGTGCATCCGCAGATATCTATCATCGTTTTGGCGCTTTTCAGACTAATTTTCTGATAGAAGGATTCTACACAAAACTGACAGATGTCTTTGTGCTGGGTGAACCTTATAATCGTGGAGACGGTGTTCTGGTGAAATTACGTAGTAATGGTCCGGGTGCCAAAGTAGTGGGGGTAACGCTGGAAGGGAAACTGGCTTATCTTTCCTTGTTGCAAGTACAGGCAGGATTGACATTGCAGCGTAGCCGATATGATGAACCGCATAAGTGGCATGATGATGTGCCTGCCAAGAGGACGATTTTCCGTACTCCCAATGTGTATGGCTATTTCACCGCTACCTATATTCCGATTAAACCTTTATCAATAGCCTTGTCAGGTACATATACCGGTAGTATGTTTGTGCAACGCATGGATATTACAGCCGAAAATGCTGCAATGGGTGATATGCCCGAACGAAAAGCGGAAGCTGTTAAAACTCCGAAGTTCTTAGATTTGGGCGTGAAACTTGCTTATGACTTTAAATTATATAAAACAGTTGATTTACAACTTAGCGGTGGTGTTCAGAATATTTTGGAAGCCTATCAGAAAGATTTTGATAGAGGAGCAAACCGTGATTCCGGCTATATCTATGGTCCCGCACTGCCGAGAAGTTTTTTTGCAGGAGTGAAGATTAGCTATTAAAACAGTGTATAAAAGATTTGTCTCCAGATAAACATATATAAAAAACAGCTTTCATTTTTCATATCCGCAAAATGAAAGCTGTTATTATTCTAGTAAGAAGGCAGAGTCAATGATTGCAAACCTTTGTGATATCTACGGTAAAACCTTCATCGGTAGACATAAACTTACCTTTCATCTTGAGAAACTCTATAAGTTCATCAATATCCATATTTTCTGCCGAACAAGTATAGAAGCGTTGATCTTCTCCGAACTTTTCACTGATTGCCTTCTTTAATGATAATTCTGAGTAACTATTACCTTTCATCATGTGAAGGACTTCATGAGCATGTAATTGTTCCATAATCTATTTTTTTTGCAAAGATAATACGGGCATATAGATTAAAACTGTAACATATGTGACAAAGGTCAATTATATCTATTAATTATGGTTTATTTATTGTTTTTTCGACCATATCTTTATCTATTCCGAATTTTTCATTTGTCTGGCATTCACCGGCAGGTTCTACGTGTACAAGAATGTCATAAACGTTATCTATGGAACTTTTTATGCTTTTTTCCACCGATTCTGCAATCTCATGGGCTTGTGTGATGGTAATTTGTGGATTAACCTCTATATCGAGGGTAATCATATAAAGATTCCCTATCATTCTTGACCTTACACGGTGCGGGTTGCTTGCGCCGGGGACTTCCTCTACGGCTTCAAAGATCTTGTTATATACATTCACATCTTTAACACCGTCCATTAGTTCGACGTTAGAATCAATAAAGATACTGACAGACGATTTTATAATAAAGAGACTGATTATTAATCCTGTGATTGAATCGAGTATCGGTAGTTTGAATATAAAGGTAAAGACCAGTCCTACCAAAACTCCGGATGAGATAATAACGTCATTACGCATATTGATCGCATTTGCTGTCAGCATGGAGCTATCAATTCTTTTTCCTTGTTTATACTGATAATGGGCCAACAAGAGCTTTCCAATGATAGAGAATACAGTAACATATATCGCAATAGCCGAGGGAACCTCTTTCGTTGCATCCGAAAAGATGTTGGCAACGGAGGATAACAACATTTGCATACCGGCATAAAATATTACGAGCGACAGGATTTTGGTTGCGATTCCTTCCGCCTTCTCATAGCCGAATACATACTTTTTTGAAGGTGGGCGGTTCATGATGCGTGCAGTGAAAATCATTACGATAGAGATGATTACATCGGTTGCCGAATCAATACCGTCACCGAGTACAGCCAAACTACCTACAAATAATCCGATAATGATTTTTGATGCGGAAAGTATGGCGTTGCCAATTGTACTTACCCAGGAAGTTCTGATTAATATTTTCTCTCGTGACATATAATTACTATGTTTATGAAGCGAATATATATTATTTTATAATACTGACCCTCATATTGTTCTTTTTATTATCATAATTTGATATGTGAGAGGACATGGAATCTAATAAATCACTATAATCTTTCTTTCTCCTTTTAGTAGTTTGGATGTTTTAGTTGTATTATATAGATAGTCAATTAAAACAAGACATTAACCCATGAATAGTTAGCCTTTATGTTCAAAAAATTAAGTACCTCTCTGCTGATAGTATTAGTTTATGTTTTATCCTCATGAACATCTGCAGTCAGGCAAGAGATTGCCATTTTACTTACTCCCGTTAGTTTAATGGAACAGTCAGGCAGTTTTGTCTTTAGAGATGAGATGAAGAATACTCCCTGCCTCTAGAGAGAAAGATTGTGAAGCCTGCTGATATTCTCAGAATGGCAATTTGTCACTCAACAAGGTAAAAAGTTCTCGCCTTGGAGTATAATAGGCTTTGAATTGTTCTTGCTGTTGAGTCATAACGTTGCTTATTGTTAGTTTGTTGTTGAGCGAATCGTTTCTTGGTATAACAAGTTCCCATTGGAAAACGTTTCTCCGATTATCTGTCTTTTTAGAAACGATTCTGCTCGGTACAAACTACATACAAACAAAGCTTACAAGGCCAAAGTTATCTTTTAAACAGCAATCTTAATACCTCTTTTTTTGTTGCAATAGCGTTTGCATTGCTGGCAAAGATCATATCCCAGCATTGTTCCTAAAATGAAATCTTCTTCAGCTGTCAATTGATTTAAAGGACGAGTGATAATATGATTTCTTTTTAAGTTCGTTGTAGAAAGGATTCCTGTATTAGTACCTATCTCCTGTATCATATAGCTGATGTTTTGGTTCTTCAACCGGCGCACGGCAAAGTCTTCATGTTCTTTACTCATTGTATAAAGTACCATGTTACGTATACCTTTCTTAAACTCATAAATATGATTGAGGAAAATCCGGATTTCACCGGGAATGATTCTTTTGGTAGCCATGATGCAAACAATTGTTTATATTAAGGTGAAGGTTAGCTTATTTCTTGTTTTACTTGTTCAGCCCACGCACTGATACGTTCCTCTGTCTGATTGTCTTCGTTGACTTCATCAATTGGAAGTCCGATAAATTTGCCGTCTACGACCGCTATGGAAGAATCGAATGTGTATCCGGCCGTATCTACTGCTCCGCAGAATTTGCAATGCGCGTCTTTCAGGTCTTCATAAATAATCCCGATGGCATCGCAGAATGTATCGCTATATGAGTCGGAATCACCGCAACCGAACAAGGCTACATATTTATGAGACAAATCGCATTTCTTTAAAACATTTACTCCGTCATACCAATCGTCTTGCAGTTCGCCGGCTCCCCAAGTAGAGCTGCCTAGCACAAGTACATCATACTCATTGACTAAAGCCTCTGTAAGTTTAGATACTTCAAAAATATGTGCGGAAGGAACATTTAGTTTCTCTGCAATTCGACGGGCGACGTCTTCGGTTGTTCCGGTTGTGGAACCATAAAATACTCCAATTTTATTCATCTTTGATATTTTTTTAATGTGATGCTGCAAAGATAGGGTACCTTGTAGAAATAGAAAATCCCTATTAATAATGGAATAATAGTCTCATTCTCATCATAAGTGGGGATAAAATAACTATGTTTTTTGATACTTTTATTTAAAATAGCTATCTTTGGGTCGATCAAAACAAACATTATATGAATATGAGAAATTTAAAGTATTTTTCTTTTGGAATCATCAGTCTGATTTTCGCTTCATGTATAGAAGAAAAAAACTTATCTACTCAGAATGAGGAAGATCTGGAAAATGCAGAACTTGGTTTATCTACAGATTTTTCTCTAAAAACAGAGAGGAGCATATCTATTACTGCTACTGACGGAGAAGGAAAAACACAGAAAGGTGTAAAAATGGGGATATTTGCAAGTCAACCTTACACGGGAGAAGGAATTATCTCTGTCGAACCTATTTTTGTTGGATATACAGATGCTTCCGGTAAATTGAATGCGGATGTAGTCGTCGCCAATAATCTTTCTAAAGTCTTTGTTGCTCCACTTACTGCAGGATATGGGCAGGTGCAGGAAGTGGATGTACGGAATGTTAGCTCATTAAATTTTCGTGGAGTTGCTTTCCCGCAGGCTGCTACTGTGACTCGTGCTGCTGCAGATGAAATTCCACAGATTTTTGGTCCAATCAGCGGCCTTTATCAATTATTTATTCCTTATAAAAATGACGAAGTGAATGAGAATGGTATACCTGTTCAGGGAGGTTGCTCGTTGGTGTCAAAAGAACAACTTTCTCCGGCATTGATTAATAAGATTGATAGTTGGTATCCGGAAAAAAAGAATGTTCAGATAGCGGATTTATCAAAGAATTCTGATTTGAGAATTGTTGATGAGGACGGAGCTCAGGTTTGGGTGACTTATGTTGGAGACGGTGGTTTCTGTGTGGATAATCAAACTGTTTATAATTCATTGCTGTATTATAATTATAAAGAGGGAGATTTAAAAAGTGATGTTTATAAACTTCACATGACTATGTTACTGCCTAACACAAATCAGTTGCAATGTCCGTCAGGCTTAAAAGTTCAGTTGCTTTATTGGGATGGCTCAAAATATAGTAAGGTTTTTCCAAATGGTACACGAATCGGGTTTGCCGTTGCGCGTGCCGGATTTAAAAAAGACGGTACTGCTATAACAGATAAACTTGCATATAGTTTTAAGAATACGATGAGTCCTGCCGTTAATGGGGATGTGAATGGAATGTATTAC
>ERZ773155.3025-NODE-3025-length-11902-cov-7.371149_pt1 | contig 11902 bp, 7 predicted proteins | sample MGYA00511262_ERZ773155 | MGnify/ENA primary metagenome ERZ773155 (study PRJEB29015, sample SAMEA2737828) | human gut metagenome | biome: human gut; feature: human-associated habitat; material: faeces | place: China | collected 2012 ... | reverse complement strand
CCATGAACACCTCGTTGGTGATGGTCTTACCCAGCGCGATAGGCAGTTCCATCTTGGTTTCCTGGAACTTCTTGGAGTTCAGGATGCTCTCCATGCTCACGATGTTTGCCTTGGCATTAGGCACCTCGATACCGATGGTTCCCTTGCCAGGGATAGGAGCGATGATACGGATACCCAGGGCAGCGAGGCTCAGGGCGATATCATCCTCCAGGTTCTTGATCTTGGAGATGCGCACACCCTCGGCAGGCTGAATCTCGTACAGTGCTGCGCCGCAGCGGCTGAATCTCGTAGAGAGTGATGGTAGGACCCACGGTGGCACGGATGGTCTTGATCTGTACGCCGAAGTTGCCCAGCACCTCGATGATTCGGTTCTTGTTCGCCTTCTGCTCCTCTTCGTCGATAGACACCTCCTGGTCGTCGTATTTCTTCAGCAGGTTGAGGGTAGGGTACTTGTATCTTGTGAACGGCTCCTTCGGATTAATAGGCGTATTGAGCACCTCGGCATTGCTTACGGTGTTGCTGGTAGCCTTCTCCTCTCCGGTAGCCACGGAGATATCCATTCCGATATGAGCCGAAGCGGCAGCGGCTGCAGCCATCTCCTGGCGCTCTCTTTCTGCGCGCTGTGCTCTGAGCTCACGCTGCTGCTGAATCAGACTCGGAGCAGCCACGTTCTTGTCGGCATCAGTCTGCTGGCTGTCATCTGCTGCGGCAGCATCGAGGTCGATTGGCGAGGCAGCCTTCTCATCCTCATCTTTCTGCTCCTCAGCCATCTGCTGCAGAGAACTTTCCTCGTTCTGGTCTGCCATCTGGTTTTGGGATGTCTCCCGAGTCTGAGAAGTCTCGGAGTTCTCGTCCATCTCATCCTCCTCATCCTGCACCGTACCCTGGGCAGCATTCCGGTAAGCTTCATCGATGGCATCATCCTCCTCCTGCTTCTCCTTATGGTTGGTAATCTCGAATTTCACCTTATTAGATATATAGCCGATAGGATTGAGAGCCTTTCTCACGATGGTGATGGTCTCGGTGGTGATATAGGTGAGGAATGCGATCGCCACGAAGAGAAGGATGGCGGTGAGTCCCGGAGGACCGATGACATTCTCCAAGGTCTGGACCACAAACATTCCGTGCTTTCCGCCCGGATTGAAGATGAGACTACCGAAGATAGGAGTGAGGAACTTGGCGAAGGTGACGGATGACCAGATCATCACCACCATCATGCAGAAGAACCACTTCCAGAGATTCACGCGATAGACATTCATCAGCTGGAAACCCACCATCACCACGAAGCAGGGAATCAGGAAGGCAGGGAAACCGAAGTTCACCGCCATCAGCCAATAGGAGAGGATGGCTCCTATGGATCCGCAGTAGTTCTGGAACAGCTGCTGGGTGTTGGTCCATTCTCCAGGCTGCATGTTCTCCAGCAAGCTCTGGTCGGCAGCGCCCGTACTGAGGAATGAAATCATCGCCAGTATCATGACGACAGCAACTACGAGCAAGGCGAGTCCGAGGAAGAAATCGGTAATCGTATTGTTGAAAATATATTGTAAACCAATGGCTTCGCTAAATGATTTAGTTTTGCCTGATGTTCTTTTCTTTGCCATTTTTCTGTTTCTTTTTAATATTTAACTGCAAAATTAGCAAAAAAGATTGAGAAACGCTCCTTTTTTTCGGGATTTTTTGCTAATTTTGCAACTTGTAATGAATAAATAGCAGTAATGAAGATAATTTTCACTAGTTTCGAAAAGAAAACTATCAATAGCCTGCCTCGAATTCTCTTTCCTGGCAATATGATAGTGATAGATAAGGCTGAAGATACAGATGCCGCTGTAGAATATCTCCTGGGACAGGATATTCTGGGTGTGGATACGGAGACACGACCAAGTTTCTCCAAGGGTATGCACTTCCAGGTATCACTGCTGCAGGTGAGTACCCGCGATACCTGCTATCTCTTCCGCCTGCATCTCACGGGTATGACACCAGCCATCATCCGATTCCTGGAGGATAAAAAGGTGCCAAAAGTGGGATTGTCTTGGCATGATGACCTCTTGCAGTTGCATCGCAGATGCGATTTCAAGCCGGGATATTTCATCGAGTTGCAGGATGTGGCTAAGAAATTCGGCATCAAGGATATGAGCTTGCAGAAAATCTACGCCAACCTCTTCCATCAGAAAATCAGCAAGGCACAGCGACTCAGCAACTGGGAATCCCAGGAGCTCAGAGAGGCTCAGTGCAGATATGCCGCCACGGACGCATGGTGCTGCATTCATATCTACGAGGAGTTCAACCGTCTCAGCAAGGCTGACGATTACGAGCTGGTAGAGTTCTAGGTTGATGTATTCGATTTTTCGTAATTGAGAGAATTGATAGAACTTAAAAGACTATATAATATAATAATGTATAAGAACGTATATTTAAAGAAAGGAAAAGAAGAATCTCTCAAGAGATTCCATCCATGGATATTCTCCGGCGCTATCCAGCGCATGGACAATGATATAGAGGAAGGTGAAACCGTAAGGGTTTTCACTTCTGCTGGCGACTTCATCGCCATCGGTCACTATCAGATCGGTTCCATCGCCGTGAGAGTGCTCTCTTTCAGCGATGTGGATATCGACAACGAATTCTGGTGCGCCCGACTGGAGTCGGCTTACAAGATGCGACTGGCGGTAGGTATCGCCGGAAATCCAGACAACAACACCTATCGACTGGTGCATGGCGAGGGAGATAACCTGCCGGGTCTCGTTATCGACTGCTATGGTCCTACAGCCGTGATGCAGGCTCACAGTGTGGGTATGCATGTATGCCGTATGGAGATTGCCAAGGCGCTGAAGCAGGTGATGGGCGACGAGCTGCAGAACATCTACTACAAGAGTGAGACCACCCTGCCATACAAGGCAGACCTGCGCCAGGAGAATGGCTTTATTTTGGGTGGCGATGCCGATGACGTAGCTGTGGAGAACGGATTGAAGTTCCATATCGACTGGCTGCGCGGTCAGAAGACCGGTTTCTTCGTAGATCAGCGTGAGAACCGCTCCCTGCTCGAGCATTACGCCAAGGGCAAGAGCGTGCTCAACATGTTCTGCTATACCGGCGGTTTCTCAGTCTATGCCATGCGCGGCAATGCCAAGGCGGTTCACTCCGTGGACAGCAGCGCCAAGGCGATCGAGCTGACCAATGAGAACATCGCTCTCAACTTCCCTGGCGACCCACGCCACGAGGCATTCTGCGAGGATGCGTTCAAGTATCTGGATGAGCACGACCAGCAGTATGATCTCATCATCCTCGATCCTCCAGCCTTTGCCAAGCACCGTGCAGCGCTGCGCAATGCGCTGAAGGGATATACCCGCCTGAATGTAAAGGGATTGCAGAGAATCAAGAAGGGTGGAATCCTCTTCACCTTCAGCTGCTCTCAGGTGGTTACCAAGGATAATTTCCGCAACGCTGTGTTTACTGCAGCAGCCCAGGCAGGAAGAAAGGTTCGCATCCTGCACCAGTTGCATCAGCCAGCCGATCATCCTATCAACATCTATCATCCTGAAGGCGAATACCTGAAGGGACTCGTGCTTTATGTGGAGTAAGCTCTGACAGCGTAAAAAGAGTAAAATCTCTATGTCAGAGTATATACGATGAAGAATGTAGAGTAAAAATACAATGAAGAAATTTTCAATCATGATATGTCTGGTTTCAGCACTTCTGCTGGGAATGGCCAGTTGCGGCGATTCACAGCAGAAGCGACTGCGACTGAGCAAACAGGAGAAGGCCCGACTCGACAGCATCGACAGGGCTTCGCTCAAGGTGGGTGTGATGCCTACGCTCGATTGCCTTCCGGTTTATCTGGCTTACGAGGACAGCATCTTCCTGAAGCAGGGAGTAACGGTACATCTCTATCGCTACAATGCGCAGATGGACTGCGATACAGCCATCGCCCGAAAGAGGGTAGAGGGTACGGTGACCGACCTGGTGAGAGCTGCCCGCCTGCAGAAGCAGGGCACACAGCTCTTCTATCCTGTCTCTACCAATCTGTACTGGCAGCTTATCACCAACCGCAAGGCGCGTATCTCGGAGCTGAAGCAGCTGTCAGACAAGATGATAGCCATGACCCGTCATTCTGCCACCGATTATCTCTCTACGCTTGTCATCGACAGCGTGAAGACCAAGTATGACGTATATCGCGTGCAGATCAACGACCTGAACATCCGCCTGCGCATGCTCCTCAACAATGAGATGGATGCCGCCTGGATGCCGGAGCCTTACGCCACACAGGCAAGAATGGCTAAGCATGTGGCACTGGCGGATAGTAGAGACAAGAACCTCCAGTTGGGAGTGATTGCCTTCCGCAGCAAACTGAAGACGGAACCCCGAAGAAAAAATCAAATCGACAGATTCGTGAAAGCTTACGACATCGCTGTAGATAGCATCAATAAGAATGGCGTACACCACTATGCCGCTTTACTGACCAAGTATTATGGTATTGATGCCCAAACCGTTAGCAATCTGCCAAAATTAAAGTACAGTCACGCTATGGAGCCTCGCCAGCGAGACCTCAAGGTGGCAGATATTAACAATTAAACAACTACAATTATGTCAGAAGAAGTAAATTTGTCAGAAGAGTCTAATAACCCAGAAGAAGTTCTGGCCCAGAAAGAGTTATTGGAGGATGTTGTTGAAATCCGTCAAATGATTCATCAGCAGCGTTTCGCCGAATGCAATCCAATGCTTTTTGCTATCATAAAAAACAGTCCGAACCATCAGCCGTATATACACCGTCTGGTGCAAGGTTTGCTGTCAACCGTTATCGCCAGTTTGAGTCTCTTCCAACGCAAGAAGATATCTACTGAAATGCTTGGCTTTCTCAAGCTGGATGCCAAAGCTGTAAAGGAGTTTAAAATCCCGGAAACGACACCTGAGGGTAGAGCGAAATTAGTCTCCGAAGCTATTTCTGAACTCGACCAGTTCCTGGTAGATATCGAGATGGATATCCGTTCAGAACAGGGTATTTTCAAGGATTTGAAAAAGCAGGGCGAGGCGATAGATATTGAAGAGGTGAAGCCAACCCTCGAGAAATTCGTTTCCCGAGAGGCGATGCTTTTCCTGAACCACGACCTCTCGAAGGAGGATCAGGACCAGGCTTCAGCCCGTCTGTATCAGGAGTGGGAAGAGTATCGCGAAAAGATTTTCGACAGATTTGTCTCTTCTGGATATTGGAACGATGAGGAACGTGCTACTGTCAAAGATACCATCCTTTCGCCTACAGTTGATTCCTTGACCTCTCAGCTTCTGGTGAGTGCCATCACGCTCTCTGCCGCCACCGTTTTCGATATGGGTAAATTCACTTTGCTCTACGATATCTACCGCCTGGCAGATGACGATGAGGTGAAGGTGCGTGCCCTCCTGGGATGGCTGCTGGTTTCTACGAATTGCGGCTGCTACGAACAGCAGCCTGACTTCCGTAGCTTTGCAGAGCAGTTGACTGAGGATTGCAAGAATGATTCAGACTTGCTTGCCGAAATCATAAAAGCCCAGAAGATGCTTGCCGTGACTGTATTCAGCGAGCAGAAGTCTATCGACTATACCAATGACATTATGGCATCGCTGTCAAAACGTTTCCTCGGAGACCTGAAAGATAAGGTAGCCAATTTGCTGGAGGCTGATGAAGATATGCAAAATATCTTCGGAATCGATGAAGACGAGGAAACTTCGGAAGAGGAGAGTCCTATCCGTTCTGTCGATATCAATACCGACGAGGATGGAATCCCTAATCTCGACGTGGATATGGATAGCCCGCTCTCTATGGATGAAATGATGGATAAGGGCATCGATATCCTCTTGCCGCAGTTTAAAATGTTACGAGACCAGACAGAATTCTTTACTCATCTGTACAATTGGTTCATGCCTTTCTATCTGAAGAATCCTCATATAACCGAGGCTCTCGGATTCGTAGATGAGAAGAGAAAGTTCTGTAAGGCTTTCTGTTCTACTGCAAGATCTTGTCCTGCCGATGCCTATTCCCTGGCAAACCTGATTGTCTCTCATCCTAATGAGATACCAGAGAATATTGTTGACTGTTACGATGACCCTGAGGATGAGGGAGATGGCAGCGAGCCTGCAGATGAGGAAGAGATTGTTAATGAATTTTTTAAAGAGCCTGGAGAGCATCGTGCAAAGCGTATCCGTATCAACTACATCCGCAACCTCCTGCGCTTTTCCAAGTTTTATAAAGCGAAGGATGAAATCTTCAATATCCTCGACGAGCTGGATGATGACAAACCAGCCTATGCCGTCTTGGCGGGTCCTCTTTTCCAGGATGAATTCTTCGATAAGTACCGCATGGCTATAGCCCGCTATTCCTTCCGCCGCGAGTTCCCTGACCTGGTTGAAGTGATGCTGGAAGGTGTGCCATGCGACACGCTGGAGATGCACTTCATGAAGGGATGGGTATGTATGCAGAAGGGAAACAATCATAGTCTCCGCATGGCTGTCGATCATTTCAAGAAGATGCTGAAGATAAAGCCTGACATGAAGCAGGTATATCTCCAGCTGGGCATCTGCTATCGTAATCTCATCCAGGTGGATGAGTATCTGGAGAATTTCGACAAGCTGATGGAGTTCAAGGATTCATTCTCAGAAGAGGAACTCTTCGAGTTGAAACTGGATAAACTGAAGTTCATCGTCATGAACAACAGATTTGAAGAGGCGATGCCGCTGGCTTACGAGCTGGATTATACCCATCCGGAGAATCAGATGGCGGGAGCCTTGCTCACACAGCTGCTTATCAAGATTGGTGGCGAACATGCGGAAGAGAACTTCCTGAAGGCTCATCAGCGCCTGGATGAATATTTCGCCGAGGTGAACGAGCTTTTCGGTAGTTTCGAGAAGATGAAAAAAGAGGGTAAGGATACGAAGAATATGATGATGCAGGCGATGGATCTCTTCTTCAAGATGATGAAGAATGATAAGCTTGCCGAGGCTTACAATAACTATTCGCTTGGTCTCCTGGCATTGATAGAACATCAGCCGAAAAAGGCTATGGGACCTTTCTTCAGGGCTTATGCCTATTATGTGGAAAAGGATGAGAATGTATTCTTTGAAGCCCTTAAGGAAGACTATAAATGGTTGAAGAACTATGGATGTTCTTACACTGATTTGATGATTATCTATAATCAGGTAGTGGCTGAACACCAGCAATCGCAAGAAGAAATAAAGAAGTATGCCGATAAATCAGAATAGAAATAACAATAACAAGACACAGATAGATACCAACTACGCCCACCTGCAACCGCAGGCGGTGGAGTTGGAGAAGGTGGTTCTGGGTGCATTGATGATTGATACCGATGCTTTTTCGGTGGTATCCGAGATGCTGAAACCCGAAACCTTTTATGATCCGAGACATCAGAAAATCTACGAGGCGATTCAGACCATGAATATGGAGGAGCGCCCCGTGGATATCATGACCGTTACGGATGAACTTACCAAGATGGGCGCCATCGAGAAGGTGGGTGGAGCCGGTTACCTGATGGAGATTTCCTCGCAGGTGGCTTCGGCTGCCCACATCGAGTACCATGCCCGAATCCTGGCGCAGAAATATCTGCAGCGACAGCTCATCCATTATGCCGGCGACATCGAGACCCAGGCTTATGATGAGGGCGTGGATGTGGATGAACTCATGCAGCATGCCGAGGGTGAGCTTTTTCAGCTCTCTCAGGGTAATATGAAACAGGATTACACCCAGATTGATCCGGTGATCAAGGATGCCGTGGATATCCTGCAGCGTGCTGCCCAGAACAAGGGCGGACTCACGGGTATTCCTACCGGTTACCAGCAGATGGATGATATGACTTCCGGATGGCAGCCTTCCGACCTGGTGATCATCGCCGGACGTCCTGCCATGGGTAAGACTTCCTTCGCGCTGAGTATCGCCAAGAATGTTGCGGTGGATCACGGGGTGCCTATCGGATTCTTCTCGCTTGAAATGAACAACGTTCAGCTGGTCAACCGTCTTATCTCGAATGTCTGCGAGATTTCGGGTAAGAAGATCCTGAACGGTCAGTTGGATCCAAGCGAGTGGGAGCGACTGGACAAGAAGATCCGTTCTCTCACGGGTGCACCTATTTATATAGATGATACTCCGGGCCTCTCCGTCTTTGAGTTGAGAACCAAGGCGCGCCGACTGGTGAGAGAGAAGGGAGTGAAGCTGTTGATGATCGACTACCTCCAGCTGATGAATGCCAACGGTATGAAGTTTGGTAGCCGTCAGGAAGAGGTTTCCACCATCTCTCGTTCCCTCAAGGGACTTGCCAAGGAGTTGAATATCCCAGTACTCGCCCTCTCTCAGCTCTCGCGTAACGTAGAAAACCGTGAGGGTCTCGAAGGAAAGCGACCACAGTTGAGCGACCTCCGTGAATCCGGAGCCATCGAGCAGGATGCCGATATGGTACTCTTCGTTCATCGTCCGGAATACTATCACATCTATCAGGATGAAAAGGGAAACGATCTTCATGGTATGGCGCAGATCATCATCGCCAAGCACCGTAAGGGTGCCACCGGAGATGTACTTCTGAACTTCCGTGGCGAGTTCACCCGCTTCCAGGATCCTACCGATTCCTATACTCCAGTACAGGAGGGTGGCGAAATCATGGGTTCCAAGATGAACAGTGGGGCTTCTGATGGAATGATTGCCAGCGGTGCCATTCCACCTCCGCCTATGACAGGACCTGACGGTCCGTTACCTTTCTAGTTGAAAAGAGAATAATTTCGTATCAGAACGTTCTTTTTCTGAATAATCTGGCATAAAAACGGCTCATTTCTCTGGATTTTGGGTAAAAAATAGGTGAAAAATGGCAATTTGATAGATTTTCTATTAAAAAAGTTATAAATTGTTTGCGTATATCAGAGAAAATGATTACCTTTGCCAGCGATAAATATATAACGTATAAAAATAGAAAAATATGAGAGCATTAGCGTTGAATATTACAAGCATTATTATTATTCGACTTCGACTGCAGCATGTAGGCGGAAGTGATAAGGTGTGCGTATAGTTCAGCGGTTTGGATATATTGAGCCTTTCTACACTTCCGTATATGGGAGTGAGAAAGGCTTTTTTAATTCCCAGCTCTTTACGCCCTTGCCAAAAGTAAGGGCGCAATGTTGCCCCTAAAGGGCAAAAGCTTTAATTAATAAGAGAAATAAAAATATTTAAGAGATATGAGTGACAGATTATTTATTTTCGACACAACCCTTCGTGATGGCGAACAGGTTCCAGGATGCCAGTTGAATACCGTAGAGAAGATTCAGGTAGCTAAGGCTCTGGAGCAGTTGGGCGTTGATGTCATTGAGGCTGGATTCCCAATTTCAAGCCCGGGTGACTTCAATTCCGTAGTAGAGATTTCCAAGGCTGTAACATGGCCTACCATCTGTGCGCTGACCCGTGCAGTGGAGAAGGATATCGACTGTGCTGCCGAGGCGTTGCAGTATGCGAAGCATAAGAGAATTCATACGGGTATCGGTACCAGCGATAGCCATATCAAATATAAGTTCAATTCCAACCGCGAGGAGATCATCGAGCGTGCCGTGGCTGCTGTCAAGTATGCCAAGAAGTATGTGGAGGATGTGGAGTTCTACGCTGAGGACGCTGGTCGTACCGACAATGAGTATCTGGCTCGCGTGGTAGAGGCTGTCATCAAGGCAGGTGCTACCGTAGTTAACATTCCTGACACCACCGGCTATTGCTTGCCGGATGCGTATGGTGCCAAGATCAAGTATCTGATGGATCACGTTGACGGCATCGAGAATGCATGCATCTCTACCCACTGTCACAACGATCTCGGTATGGCTACTGCCAATACCCTGCAGGGTGTATTGAATGGTGCCCGCCAGGTGGAGGTTACCATCAATGGTATCGGTGAGCGTGCTGGTAATACTTCGCTCGAGGAAATCGCTATGATTCTGAAGTGCCACAAGAATATCAATATTGATACCAATATCAATACCACCAAGATTGTTCCGATGTCTCGTATGGTGAGCAGCCTGATGAACATGCCTGTTCAGCCTAACAAGGCGATTGTGGGCCGCAATGCCTTCGCTCATTCTTCAGGTATCCATCAGGATGGCGTCTTGAAGAACGTTCAGACATACGAAATCATTGACCCTAAGGATGTGGGCTTGGATGATAACGCTATCGTATTGACAGCCCGCTCAGGTCGTGCAGCCTTGAAGTATCGCCTCCACGTAAATGGCGTGAATGTAGATGACGAGGAGAAGCTCGACAAGATCTATAAGAAATTCCTCCAGTTGGCTGACAAGAAGAAGGAAGTTACCGACGAGGATGTACTGATGCTCGCTGGTGCAGATTCTGCCGACAAGCATGGTGTTCAGCTCGACTGGTTGCAGGTAACTACCGGCAAGGGCGTGAAGAGCGTGGCAAGCATCGGCTTGAACATCGCTGGTCAGAAGTTCGAGGCTGCTTCATCGGGCAATGGTCCTGTGGATGCTGCCATCCGTGCCCTCAAGAAGGTCATCACCAAGGAGATGAACCTCAAGGAGTTCACCATCCAGGCGATTGACAAGGGCTCAGACGATGTGGGTAAGGTTCACATGCAGGTAGAATACGATGGTCATGTATATTATGGCTTCGGTGCAGATACCGATATCGTGACAGCTTCCGTAGAGGCTTACATCGACTGTATCAACAAGTTCAAGGTAAGATAAAATTAATTCAGATAAATATATAACAAACAGGATATTATGAATACATTATTCGACAAGATTTGGGACAAGCACGTTGTCCAGATTGTTCCGGACGGTCCTACACAGCTTTACATCGACCGTCTCTACTGTCACGAAGTAACATCACCTCAGGCATTCGCTGGTATGCGAGCACGCGGACTCAAGATGTTCCGTCCAGACCAGATTTTCTGTATGCCTGACCACAATACTCCAACCCACGATCAGGACAAACCTATCGAGGATCCAATCTCAAAGAAGCAGGTAGATACCTTGGCAAAGAACACCGCTGATTTCGGCGTAACTCACTTTGCCATGAACACCAAGGACAATGGTATCATCCACGTAGTAGGTCCAGAGAAGGGTCTTTCTCTTCCAGGTATGACCATCGTTTGCGGCGACTCTCATACTTCTACCCATGGCGCTATGGGTGCCGTAGCCTTCGGTATCGGTACTTCTGAGGTCGAGATGGTGATGGCTATGAAGAAACTGAAAGCAGAAGGAAAGCTTGCTGACCAGGAAGAATCTGATGAGATCAATGCCTGCAGTATTGTAGTTCCTGTAGACGTAGACGGTAAAGAAGAGGAATGGCTGATCAACTTCAAGAATGAGACACATAATCATCCTACTGAGATCGAGCCATTCGGTGGTGCAGCTACCTGCCTTGGCGGTGCGATCCGTGACCCGCTTTCAGGACGTACTTATGTATATCAGGCAATGCGTGTAACAGGTGCAGCAGATCCTACAGTACCGGTTTCACAGACAATTGAAGGAAAACTTCCACAGAAGAAGCTTGTCAGAGAGGCAGCTCACGGATACAGCTCATATGGTAACCAGATCGGACTTGCAACAGGCTATGTCAAGGAGGTTTACCATCCAAATTATGTTGCAAAGCGTATGGAAATCGGTGCAGTTATGGGTGCGGCTCCAAGACGTGCTGTCCAGAGACTTAACTCAGATCCGGGAGATAAAATCATTCTCCTCGGAGGACGCACAGGACGTGACGGAATCGGTGGAGCTACAGGTTCATCAAAGGCACACAATACAAAGTCTACATCAGTATGCGGGGCTGAGGTACAAAAGGGTAATGCACCTACAGAGAGAAAGCTTCAGAGACTTTTCAGAAGAGAAGAGGTCAGCCATATCATCAAGAAATGTAACGATTTCGGTGCCGGCGGAGTTTCTG
>ERZ773155.3022-NODE-3022-length-11906-cov-6.076956_pt1 | contig 11906 bp, 9 predicted proteins | sample MGYA00511262_ERZ773155 | MGnify/ENA primary metagenome ERZ773155 (study PRJEB29015, sample SAMEA2737828) | human gut metagenome | biome: human gut; feature: human-associated habitat; material: faeces | place: China | collected 2012 ... | reverse complement strand
CTGTGGCGGAGCCCCGCGGGCTCCGCCACAGCCGCCGCCGTCTCAGTTGGATGCGGCGTCGAGCAGAGATGTCCGGGCATCCTCCCGGTCCAGATACTCCATCTCCATCCGCAGATGGTCGCGCATGAGGTCGGCGGCGCGCTGGCTGTCCTTTTCCTCTATCGCATGGAAAATCTCCGTATGGTAATAGAGCGGCTGGCTGGCGAACCGCTTTTCCATATGCGTCCGTTCCCTTGCCTCGGTCAGCAGGGTGGAGAGAAACTTGTAGAACTCCGTGATGATATCATTGTGCGCCGTCTTGATCACGCCCATGTGGAAGCGCAAGGACTCTTCGATCTGAGCCCCCTCTTCGCCGGGCATATGCTCCACAGCGCCGCGCAACTCTTCCAGGTCCTCCTCGGTCCTCCGCTCCGCGCCGTAACGGGCCGCGTAGGTCTCCAGCAGGAGGCGGACCTCAAAGAGCTGACGAATGTTGTCTGAACTGGTGTTCAGCCCAAAAAAGATCTTGCTGACCAGGGCCGGCACCTCCAGAGGCTGGACGTACATGCCCTTTCCAGGTACATAGCTGATCACACCCAAAAACTCCAGAATCTTCAGGGCCTCCCGTACCGGGATACGGCTGAGTTGGAACTGCTCCGCCAGCTCCCGCTCCGACGGGAGAATATCGCCCGGCTTCAATACGCCCCGCGAGATACGGTCGCTGATATCCGCGATGATGCTCTCGTAGAGCCTGGTGGGGGCCATCTTGAAGCGGTCTACAGGCGGGAACAGGTTCTTTTCCTTTTCTGAATCAGCCGTAACAGCCATGATAATCCGTCCTCCTAAGGGAATTTCCAATTGATAGGTACTACTCCATACATCCCACGGTGTCTGGGATCAGTAGGGTTGCCTCAGTCTTTTCCTGGACCTCCCCCGGGGTCACGCCCGGGGCTGTCTCCATAAGCTCCAGTCCATGTTCCGTGACCTTCAGGACCGCCAGCTCTGTAACGATGTATTTGACCCGCCTGCTGGCCGTAAGGGGAAGGGTGCAGTGCTTGAGCACTTTGCTGGCCCCGGCCTTGGTGCAGTGCTCCATGGCCACGATCACCGTCTTGGCGCCGGCCACCAGGTCCATGGCGCCGCCCATGCCGGGCACCATCTTCCCCGGTACGATCCAGTTTGCCAGGTTGCCCTCCTGGTCCACTTCCAGGGCGCCCAGGACAGTGACGCCCACATGTCCGCCGCGGATAACGGCGAAGGACATCGCGCTGTCAAAGCAGGACGCGCCCATCGCCAAGGTGGCAGGCTGTGCGCCCGCGTTGGTGATATCCTGGTCCTCCTGTCCGGTCTCGGGCGCGCCGCCCAGGCCGATGAGCCCGTTTTCCGACTGGAACTCTACTTCCAGGCCCTCAGGAAGGTAGTTCGCCACCAGGGTGGGCAGTCCGATACCCAGATTTACCAGATCACCGTTCTGGAGAAATTTTGTCACACGGCGCGCAATCCGTACACGGGAGTCACTCATGTTTTTCTCCTCCCTTCGGCGCTAGGACCACCATGTCCACCAGTGCGCCCGGCGTGTCGATCTCGTCAGGGAGCAGCCCGCCCACCGGGACCACCTCCTCCACCTCGGCGATGACCAGATCCGCAGCCATCGCGCACAGCGGATTATAATTATGAGAGGTATGGCGGTAGACCAGATTCCCCCGCTCATCCGCTTTCCACGCCTTGATCAGCGCCACTTCGCCGTGGAGGGCCGTCTCCAGCAAATACTCCTGTCCCTGGACCGTCACGACCTCTTTTCCCTCCGCGACCGTGGTACCCAGTCCAGTGGGCGTCAGGACCCCGCCCAGCCCGGCCCCGCCGCAGCGAATCCGCTCCGCCAGCGTCCCTTGGGGAGAAAATTCCACTTCCAGCTCGCCGGCCATCATCTGGCGTCCGGTCTCAGGGTTGGTCCCGATGTGGGAGGTGATCACTTTCTTGACCCGTTTCCCCACAATCAGCTTGCCGCAGCCTTTGTCCGGCATACCGGTGGTGCAGGAGATCATCGTAAGCGCAGAGATATCCCGCTCCATCACCCCGTCAATGAGGTATTCGGGCGTGCCTGTGGCAAGAAAATCTCCTACCATGAGGGTCTGGCCGGACTTTACCCGTTCCAGCGCCGTCTCACGGCTGACCACTTTATTCATTTTCTTTCACGCCTTTTCTTTTGGAATACGCGTGGTTTTACCACCCCCGCATGATTTGTTTTTTGCCCCATAGACCGGCTCCCAGGTGAGGTAGCCGCCGCTAAGATTATAGACATTGGTGATCCCATTCTGCACCAGAATACGGTAGCCGATATAGCCCCGCAGTCCGGCACGGCAGAAAATAACGACCCGCTTATCCTTGGGGAACTCTGCAAGGCGGTCCCGGATGGAGTCAAGGGGGATGAGCACCGCGTTGCCGATGGTCCCCGCATCGTATTCGCCCTGGGTCCGGATATCCACCAGAAGATCCTTCTCCGGGTCCAGATCCTTCAAGTCCTCAATAAATATCTGACGCAGATCGCCCTTCATTACGTTGCAGGCCGTAAATCCCGCCATATTGACGGGGTCTTTCGCCGAGGAGAAGGGAGGCGCATAGCACAGCTCCAGCTTTTCCAGGTCCTGCACCGTCATTCTGCCCCGCATGGCAGTGGCGATCACGTCGATACGCTTATCCACGCCCTCCTTGCCCACGGCCTGAGCGCCCAAAATCACGCCGGACGCAGGATCGAAGAGGAGTTTCAGTGAGAGGGTCTCCGCACCGGGATAATAGCCGGCGTGGGAGGAGGGATGCACATACACTTTGTCATAGGCCCGCCCGCTGGCCCGGAGCTGCTTCTCATTGTTACCGGTGGCGCCGGCGGAAAGGTCGAACACCTTGCAGATCATGGTGCCCTGGGTCCCCTCATAGGAGGCCTCGCGGCCGTTGATGAGGTCTGCCACCATGCGGCCCTGCCGGTTGGCGGGGCCCGCCAGAGGCAGGACCGCCTTCTCCCCGGATACAAAGTCAGATACGGCGACTGCGTCGCCCACGGCATAGATATCCGGGTCCGAAGTAGCCATATGCTCATCCACCCGAATGGATCCCTTGATGTCCAGCTCCAGGCCGGCCTGCTGTGCCAGGGCATGGTCCGCCCGAACGCCAATGGCCAGCAGGACCATATCGGCAAAGACCTTGCCCCCGCCACTGAGGGTGCATGCGAGGCCCGCACCCTCCTGCTCGATGGCCTCCAGACCGGTGGACAGTCTGAGGTCTACCCCGTGGGCCCGCATCTCCTGATGGACCATACACGCCATCTCGTAGTCCAGCGGGGCCAGCACCTGGTCCGCCAGCTCAATGGCCGTGACGTCCACTCCGGCGTGGACCAGATTCTCCACCATCTCCACGCCGATGAAGCCGCCGCCCACCACCAGGGCCCTGGCTGGCTTGGACTCGGTCAGATATCCCTTGATGGCGTCGCAGTCCGCCATGTTCCGCAGTGTGAATACATTGGGCAGCATGGAACCCGGGAAGTCCGGGCGCATGGGCGCCGCACCGGGCGAGAGCACCAGTTTGTCGTAGCGTTCCTCATAGGTCTTTCCGCTGGTGAGGTCGAGGACCGTCACAACCTTGCGGGCCCGATCGATGGCCGTCACTTCGCACTGCACGCGCACTTCTACGTTGAACCGCTCCTTCATGGATTCCGGCGTTTGCAGGAGCAGCTTATTCCGTTTCTGGATGGTGCCGCCGATGTAATAGGGCAGCCCGCAGTTTGCAAAAGAGATGTATTCTCCCCGTTCGAACAGAAGGATCTCCGCCTGTTCATCCAGGCGTCTCAGACGGGCGGCGGCGCTGGCGCCGCCCGCCACACCGCCAATGATTACGACTTTCATTATTCTTTCCCTCCCAAATTGGGGCCATAGGGCAGCGCAAACGCCTCATCCTGCGTCATCTGAAGATATTCATAGGCCAGCTTGGCGGTGGCGCCGATCATTTTGAGGCAGCCGATCCGGCGCTCCTTGCAGTGGAAGTCGCCATAAGGCGCACAGATCTCTCCGCACAGTGCGCTGCCGTTCCGTGCTATGAAGTCCTGTACCATGCGATTATAACGCCGATAGTACTTCTCCGCGATCTCAGAGCCCCGCACCTCGGCGTCTACCTTCCAGGGCTCAGGCCGACCGTAGACCGCACTGTTGGCCATGACTGCGGCGGACAGCGCCCCACAGGTATAGCCCGCCAGGCCGATCCCGCCTCCAAAGCCGGTGCACAGTCCCACAATCTCAGGTGAGTCCTTCAGCGCACCGCTGCGCACCAGGGCATCCATCACGCTCTCTGCGCAGTTGAGTCCATTCTTGAAATTTTCGATCGCGTAGTCAGAGACTACGGTGCCCATGTCTTTTTCGTTTTCCATGTCGTGTGAATCCTCTCAAAGTCAAAGTCGGTTCAGTGGGAACCAAGGGAAAGTGAAGGGGTGGTACACCTGCCGGTTGGATCCAATTCAGGTACTCTGGCTCTCTCGGGATGGCTTTAGTCTACATGAGCTGGTTGCATTTGTCAACAGTTTATTGGTATACCAAAATTCCGATCCCCCCTATTCCCCGATATTTTCCTACGGCCGCAATATTTTTCGGCCCTATTTCTTTCAAAATAATTTTCTCTTCTTCTTTTTTGCAAAAGGACATTTTACGTTTTCATCAATTCTTGGCACATTCTTAGCTTGACTTTTTAGACAACCTGTGCTATTTTATTTTTCGGGCGTGGTATACCAGTAATATCGGGATGTCATTTGTAGCACTTACTCCTGGAGATTCACAGAAAGACGAGAGGAGAATCAGTATGGACTCCAGCACCATTGCAATTGTCATCACAGTTATTACAATCGTTTCCTTCATTCTGGAAAAGATTCCTCTGGCAATGACCGCTATGATCGCCTCCCTGGCAATGGGCATCCTCGTTCCGGAGATGAAGCTGAGCGACATCTACTCCGGCTTTTCCAGCAACAACGTCATCATGGTGGCCGGCATGTGCATCGTCGGCGATGCGCTCTTCAAAACGGGCATGGCGAATAAGATCGGCAAGGCCCTCGGCAAAAGTGCCGTCGCCAAAAACGAGCGGACCTTCCTCATCGCCGTGGTGATCTGCTGCACAGTGATGTCCGCCTTCCTGTCCAATTCCGGCACCATCGCCATGTGGATGCCCCTGATTGCCGCCGTGGCCGCCAAGTCCAACGGCGTGATCCGTTCCAAGATGGTCATTCTGGCCGCCGGCATTGCCTGTGCCGTCGGCGGTGCGGGCACCCTGGTGGGTTCCACCTCCCAGCAGACCGCCAACGCCGTTCTGATGGGGGTGGCCGGCTACGAGGACGGTCTGAGCCTCTTCGATCAGACGAAAATCATGATTCCCCTGTGCCTCATCATGATCGTCTACTTTGCTACGGTCGGTTACTCCCTCACCAAGAAGGTACTGAAGCCGGAGAGCCCCGACTTTGACAAGGGCAACTACTATGCCGATCTGGCCAGCAAAACTTCTGATGAAACACAAAATGATGTCCCCGCCTGGAAGGGCTGGTTCTCCCTGATCGTCCTCCTCCTCTGCATCGTGGGCTTTGTCTTGACCGATCAGGCGGCCTTCAAGCCCTACATCAACGTGGCCGTCGTGGCTTTGATCGGCGCCACAGTCCTTATCACCAGCGGCTGCATGCCCCTGAAAAAGACGCTGGCCGAGATGGACTGGAACACGCTGGTCATTCTGGCCGCCGCCCAGGGCTTTGCCAAGGGGCTGGATGTGTCCGGCGGCGGCAAGGTCATCGCCGATGCGGTGCTGAATCTCTTCGGCGGGCAGGAGGCCTCCACTGCCGTTCTGATGGCCGTAGGCGTTATTGTCACAACAATCCTGACCAATTTTATGTCCAACACGGCGCTGGCCGCCATGATGACCCCCATCTATATCCAGATCGCCAACAGCCTTGGGGTAAGTCCTGTTCCCTTTGTCATCGCCATCGGCTGCGTGGCCACCAACCTGGCCTGCGCCACCCCGGTCGGCACTCCCGCCTGCACCCTCCCGGCCGGCTATAAATATATGGACTACATGAAAATCGGCGGTCCGTTGGCCATCATTCTGATGATTGCCGCTGCGGCCCTCGCTCCGGTCATGTATCCCTTCTAACCCTCCGCATTCCCCTCCTATCCTTTCCAATTCCCAATAAGGAAAAGGCCGGACTGTGATCAGTCCGGCCTTTTCCTTATCTTTTTGCGCCTTTGTGTGGGCAATTGACGTCCTTCTTCTCCGCTCGATGGTGAAACCTGTAGGAAAAATCAGAAACCTGAAAAAACAGTTGACATAGAGTAACTGCCTTTTTATAATATATGACAGCTTGTCATATAGGAGTTGAGCACATGCCGACGGGAACTTTTTTCCGCCTGCCGGAGGAAAAAAGGATGCGCCTGATGGAGTCCGCTTGGGAGGAGTTTACCCACATCAGTTATGCCGACGTATCCATTAATAAGATCATTCAGGCTGCCGGAATTCCGCGGGGCAGCTTTTATCAATACTTTGACGGGAAAGAGGACCTCTTTTTCTATCTGTTGGACGACGTACGAAACCATTTTATCCAGGCCCTAAAGTCTCTGCTGTTGGATGTGGATGGTGACCTGTTCTCCCTACCGATGCTGGCATACGATCAGTTCCTCCAGAGGCGGGAGCGCGGCGACCTGATGCCCAGGCGCTGCATCCAGATCCTGCGGATCAATCCGGGAATGGATATGTTCCAGACCTTTTCCAAGCCCCCTTTCTTTTTGCCGGATGAGCTGTTCCCGCTCATTGATACCGCGCAGTTTCGATGCAGGGACCGCAACTTTGTCGAATCCGCCTTTTTCCTGTCCATCATGTGTCTTATCTCTGTGATCATGGATACCTTTGCCCACACGGACCGCGCTGCGCTTCAGCGAACCGTGCTGCGGGAGAGGATCGAAATCGTAAAACGCGGCTGCCTCCTGCCCTGTCAAGAGGCCCCGCAGCAGCAGCAAGGAGGAAAACAAGTATGAATCGAAGAGGAATCGCTCTGTTTTTGGCTGTGGCCATGACCCTCTCTCTGTGTGTGGTATCCGTTCTCGCAGCGGGGCAGACAGAGGAGACGCCCGTTGCCTCGGAAACACAGGGCATCGCAGAGACCGCCGCCCCCGACACAGCCCCCGCGCCGGAATCGCCGGAGGGATCGGCCGAGGCGGCGGAGCCGGCCGCCTCGGGGGAAACCCAGTCCTCCCCGGTCGGCACCCTATCCTTTGACAATCTGGAGCGCCGTCTGCGGGAGGGCAATTGCAACCTGCTGGCGTTGGACGAGACCATAGCCTCCATCGAGGCGCTGGACTATGATGAGATGTATGACGACCTGCGCGACTCGTTGAATGATATCGCCGACGCGCAGTGGATGCTGATCCAGTTCGGCATGTCAGACTCTTACACCGCCGGCACCCTCAAGCAGAGCTATCAGTCCCTGCGGGCCACCTTTGACTCCCTTAAAGACGGCGAGCTGCAGCAGGACAACGCCGACATTGTGCTTCAGCTCCGCAATGCGCAGGATCAAATCGTCAAGGCGGCCGAGTCCCTTTACGTGGCTCTGCTGGAGATGGACATCAACCGCGGTACGCTGGACCGCTCCCTGACAGCGCTGGACCGCTCCATTCAGGAGATGGAGCTTCGCTATGAACTGGGCCAGACCCCCCCCCTGACGCTGGCCCAGGTGAAGGCCGGCCGCCCCTCTCTGCTCAGCAGTCAGGCCACGCTGGATATGAACATTACCAATTACAATATGCAGCTTGAGCTGATGATCGGCGCCGATCTCACCGGTAAAATGCTACTCCAGCCCCTGCCCGAGGTCCCCCAGGCCCGGCTGGACGCCATGGATCTGGAGGCTGACCTGACCGCCGCGCGTGAGGCCAGCTATGACCTCTATGCCGCCCAAAAGACCCTGGAGGATGCCGAAGAGGACTACAAGGATACCGCCAAGGACTACCATTATGACACCAGCAAGTACCAGCTCGTTTCCGCCCAGCATACGCTTCAAGCCGCCCAGCATACATATAACGCCACGATCCAGAACTTTGAAATGAACTTCCGGACCCTGTATATGCAGGTCAAGGACTACCAGCAGATCCTCTCCGCCTCCCGCGCCGCCCTCTCCAGCCAGGAGGCGACCTATGCCTCCCTGCAGCTCAAATATGAGCAGGGGAACCTCTCTCAGAACGCTCTGCTGGATGCGGCCGATCAGGTGAGTGCCGCTCAGGAGTCGGTGGAGAAGGCCGAGCTGGACCTGTTTTCCGCATATAACTCCTATTGCTGGGCTGTCGAGCACGGCATCTTGAACTGAATATAAGGAGGACTCCGACCCATGACTCATCAAAAACCCATAGTTTCCCTGCTGCTGGCCGGCCTGCTGACCCTGTCCCTTACCGCCTGCGGCAAGGATGACAGCCAGCCCAGCCCTGATGCCGGCACGTCCGTACCCGCCGGTACCGCCGTCCAGGTGGAGACCGTGGCCTCTGATACCATTTCCTCAGAGAATAAGGTCTCCGGAAAGGTGACCTCCGACCTGGATGCGTCGGTCTTTGTGGCCACATCGGCCAAGTGCACGGCGGTCTATGTCGAGGTGGGCGACACCGTCCGTGCCGGCCAAGCCCTCTGCACGCTGGACCTTGCCAGCACACTCTCCTCTTATGAGGCTGCCAATATCGGCTATACCTCCGCCGTACAGAGCTACCAGGATCAGGCCGCCCTGTTTGATAAGCAAATCGCTCTCTATGAGAAAAACGTCAACGACCTGAAAGCCCTGCAGGAGATCGGCGCGGCTTCCCAGTCGGAGATCGACGCCGCCGAGCTGACCCTGATGTCGGCCCAGGTCACACGGGACTCCACGCTCTCACAGCTTGAGGCCGGTATCCAAAGCGCCAAAGCCAGCGTGGAACAGTTGGCCACCGCTCTGGAAAATGTGGATGCCCGCGGCAACGTCATTGCCCCTATCTCCGGCGTACTGCTGTCCCTGTCCGCAGAGAAGGACGGCTTTGTCTCCAGCGCCATGCCCGTGGCCGTCATCGACGGGGTGGACCAGCTCAAGATTGCCGTCACCGTCTCCGAGGCGCTGGTGCCCAAGCTCTCCATCGGCGACAGCGTGGATGTGACCGTCAGCTCCGTTGGTGCCTCCTTCACCGGCACCATCCGCGCCGTGGACAAGACCGCCAATGCCCAGACCAAGCTGTATACTGTCACGGTCACCATCCCCTCCGAGGTGGATGGTCTGCTCTCTGGTATGTTTGCCGACGTGACGTTCCATACCGACACCTCTGCTGACACCATCGTAATCCCCGCCCAGGCTGTTCTGACCAGCGGAGGCACCCAATATGTCTATGTGGTGGAGGGCGATACTGCCCGTTATGTGGAGGTGACCACCGGCCTCACCGGAAACGGCGTAACGGAGATCACCTCCGGCCTGGAGGCCGGGCAGCAGCTTGTCACCGTAGGACAGGCCTATCTCTCCGACGGTGCCCCGGTCCGGATCGTAACCGGGGAGGACTGATGCCCACATGAGTACTGCGAAATTTTGTATCAAGCATAAGGTGACCACGCTGCTGGCCGTCATCATGATCGCCATCTTCGGCCTGGTCTTTACCACTCAGCTCCAGATGGCGCTGCTGCCCAACATGGAATACCCGGCCGCCGTGGTGATCTGCTACTATAACGGCGCCAGCCCCAGCGATATGGAGGAACTGGTGACCCGCCCCCTGGAGGCCGCCGTTATGTCGGTGCCTGGCGTGGACGAGGTGCAGTCCGTCTCCTCCGACAGCACGACCCAGATCCAGATCACCTATGTGGACGGCACCGACGTGGACATCGCCGCCACCAAACTGCGGGAGCAGTTTGATATGGTCTCCCTCCCTGACGGAGCCATCGATCCGGTCATCGTCAACATGAACATCAGCGACATGATGCCCACCGCTATGGTCGCCCTTATGGGCGATGATCTGGCGCAACTCCAGACCATGGCCGAGGATACCGTGGTCCCTGCGCTGGAGCGTGTGGCCGGCGTGGCCTCTGTGGATATTTACGGCGGCGTGGATCAGCAGATTGCCGTGGAGGTGGACCCCACCCGGGCTGCCGGCTTCGGCCTTTCCAATGCTTATATCTCACAGTTCCTGGCTGCGGAAAATCTCATCTACCCCGGCGGCGACATGAAGAATGGTTCCAAAACTCTGACGGTGAGTACCGACGCCAAGTTTCAGACGGTGGACGACGTAGCCAACATGATCCTGGCCCTGCCCACCGGCGGGACCATACGTCTCACGGAAGTGGCCACCGTAGCTCTGGAGACCACGGACCCGGATACCATTGCCACCATGGACGGCACAAACTGCGTCCTGCTCCAGGTCTCCAAGCAGTCCGGCGCCAACGAGGTGGCCGTTTCCAACGCAGTCGAGGCGCGTCTGGCGGAGCTGAAGGCGGACAACCCCTCCATGCAATACGCCACCCCTTACCTGGCCTCTGACTATATCAATCTGTCGGTGGAATCCGCCATGCAGAACATTGTGCTGGGCGTAGTCCTGGCGGCCATCGTGGTGTTCCTGTTCCTGCGCCGCTGGGGCGCCACCATGACCATCGCCGTCTCCATGCCCGTCTGCATCCTGACCGTGTTCATCCTGATGAATGTCTTTGACCTCACGCTGAACATGATGAGTCTGGGCGGCATCGCCATGGGCGTGGGCATGATCGTGGACAACTCCATCGTGGTGCTGGAGAATATCTATCGCTTTGCCGGCGAGGGCCACAGCCGTATGGAGTCCTGCGTGGAGGGCACCAAGGAGGTCACCACCTCCGTCATGGCCTCCACCCTGACCACGGTGGCCGTCTTTCTGCCCCTGGGCCTCACCGGGGGGCTGGCCGGCATGATGTTCAAAGATTTCTGCCTGACCATCGCCTTTCTGATCCTGGCCTCCCTGGTCATCGCGCTGACGCTGGTGCCCCTGCTGTGCTATTTCCTGCTGGACGAGGAGAAAATTCGCAGGCAGAACCTCCGCAGGGCCTCCCGGAAGTCCCGTGCCAATCCCCTGATGGCGCTCTACCAAAAGCTGTTGGGCTTTTTTGTGCGCCACCTGGGACTGGCGATGCTGGTTTCCGTTGCCCTGACGGTTGTCTTTGTGGTGTCCTGTCTCTCCACCAATATGGTGCTGATCCCGGATATGGACCAGGGACAGGTGTCCATCAGCGTCAGTATGCCCATTGGCTCTGAGGTGGATGAAACCTCCGCCATCTCCGAGCGCATTTCCGGCATCGCCCAGGAACAGGTGCCCGAGATGGAGAGCATGTACTATATGGCGCAGCCTGAATCCTCCACCATCTCCCTCACCTTGGTGAACAAGAGCGAGCGCGACCGGAGCAGCGCCGAAGTGGCAGACGGGCTGCGGGCCGCGCTGGCGGATATCGCCGGCTGTGAGATCACGGTGTCCACCTCCGACATGACCGCCCTGATGGGAGGCGGCGACGACATCAGCGTGGAGATCACCGGCACCGACTACGGCACGCTCTCCATGATTGCCGACGACTTGGCCGCTCAGATCTCCGGCCTGGCCGACGCTGTGGACGTGACCACCTCCATGGCCGACCAGGTGCCCCAGGTGAAGGTGACCATGAACCGTGAGGCCGCCTCTCAGTACGGCCTTACCGCGGCCACCGTGGGCGCTGCCGTTCGCTCCGAGCTCACCGGCACCACCGCCACCACCGTCACCATCGACAATAAGGAGCTGGACGTGGTGGTCCGCGGCGACGGCGCCTCCTCCGCCAGTCTGGACGCCCTGCGCTCCATGCCGGTAGCCTCCTCTTACGGCGGCTATGTGCCCCTCTCCTCGGTGGCGGATGTGCGCATCGAGATGGCCCCCCAG
>ERZ773155.3012-NODE-3012-length-11926-cov-4.181366_pt1 | contig 11926 bp, 12 predicted proteins | sample MGYA00511262_ERZ773155 | MGnify/ENA primary metagenome ERZ773155 (study PRJEB29015, sample SAMEA2737828) | human gut metagenome | biome: human gut; feature: human-associated habitat; material: faeces | place: China | collected 2012 ... | reverse complement strand
GCCCATATCGAAGACGAAGATCGTATTGCCGCGGCCGATCGTCGCGGCCTCCATCACCAGCCGGCACGCCTCGGGAATCGTCATGAAGTAGCGCCGGATCTCGGGATGCGTCACCGTCACGGGGCCGCCGTGTTCGATCTGCTCGCGGAAACGCGGGATGACCGAACCGTTCGACCCCAGCACGTTGCCGAAGCGGGTGGTGATGAACTGCGTGCGCCCTTCGATCCGCCCGCTTACGATCGCCTGTCCGAGACTCTGTACATAGATTTCGGCCAACCGTTTGGTACAGCCCATGACGTTGGTCGGATTCACGGCCTTGTCCGTCGAAATCATCACCATCTTCTCCACGCCGTAGCGAATGCAACGGTCCGCCACGTTGCGCGATCCGACGACGTTGACCAGCACCGCTTCGCAGGGATTCTCCTCCATGAGCGGCACGTGCTTGTAGGCCGCGGCATGGAATACCACCTGGGGCCGATAGGTACGGAAGACGAAATCCAGCCGTTTCGGAATCCGCACGTCGCCGATCACGGGGACGAATTTCAGATCGGGAAAACGATCCTCCATTTCGAGGCGTATCTCGTGCATCGGCGTCTCGGCGTTGTCGAACAGGATCAGCTGCCGGATGCCGAACGTCGCCAATTGGCGGCACAGCTCCGATCCGATCGAACCGGCAGCACCCGTCACCAGCACGGTTTTGTCGCGGAAATTGTCCATAATCTCGCCCAGCGAAATCTTTATCTCCTCGCGTCCCAGCAGGTCTTCGATCTTGATGTCGCGGATACCGCCCTGATGCGCCAGTTTCCCGTCGACGATCTCGTCGATCGGCGGGGCGATCAACACCTTGACGCCGTGCGTCACGCAATATTTGATCAGGCGGTCTGACTCGGCCTTCGCATTGGCGTAGTTGCCGAAAAGAATGGCTTCGATTCCGAACTTGTCGAGCACGTATTCGATATTCTCCTCCGTCTCGAAATAATAAACCGGCCGTTCGGCGATCTCGTAATATTTGAGCCGGCGGCCGTAGGTGATGAATCCGCACATGTCGTAATGCGGCGAGTTCTGCAACCGCATGACGAGCGCCACCTCCTTCGACTCGACACCGTATACCAGCGTGCGGATACGGTTCGTCCGCCGGATGTGCGAGAGGATGATCGCATCGTAAAGCAGAATCATCAGCACGCGCACCGTAATGAGCATACAAACCGTCACGAACAGATCCAGCACCACGCAGAGGCCGATCGCCTTGAAGGTCATCCCGTCGGGCCAGAACCATAGTATGAGGAGCATCAGCAGCTCTTTGAGCAGGGTAGCGGCCCCGAGCTTCCATACTTCGCGCAGCGACGAATGGCGGATGACGGTACGGTAGGTACGGAAAATATAGAATGCGACGGCGCTGCAAAAGAACGCCGACACCAGCAAAAACAGATAATGAAGCAGGGAAAAGCCGGAATTCCTGACGAAATAATCGATACCCAGAAAAGCGACCAACGTCGCCGTGGCGGATACCGCGAGATCAATGGCCAAAATCAACCACGACCGGATATAACTGCCGTCCAGATGCAGCCTTTTAACCAAAGAGAAAAACATGAATATGAATCGGTTTCGCTGTCGTTTGCAACTTAACTTAAATACATTCGCCGGAGTACGGCATCCCTGCCGCTCCGGAAGCGGACGGCGTCATACTTCTTTCACGCGCTTTTTCAAAGCGCGCCACGGAACGCTCCGCCTACGGATCACAAAGGTAGGACTTTTTCCCGAACTAACAAACTTATTTCACAGTCGTTTCGCCCGTCGCAAACGCCGCAAAGCCCATGCCGCGACCGGAGCGGAACCGGCGAATCACGCCTCCGCGAACCATTTCGTTAAGCCGAGTGCAGAGTCGAACGAAGTTCGGACTATGCCGAGGCGAGGAATAGACGAAAGAAATTCAACCGAAAACCGCCGCCGCGAGGAGGTTTTTCGTAAGAAATGCTTCCCTTCGTCCCGGCATAATCAAAAAGGTTGCTTCTGCACTCGACTTTCCCTATCTTTGACTCCGTCTTAGATACTCCTGCTCGGCAATGTTCAAATAAATTTGACATTACCCTCACTTATTCGTATCTTTGTGTTTCGTATCGCACAACCGCCGCCAAACGAAGCGTGTTTTCGTTAAGCCGAGTGCAGCACCGAACTCGTTCGGGTTATGCCGGGGCGAGAAAATGTCCGTTGAAAACAAACCTAAATACTACGTCATTATGTGGAAATTTCTACAACCGGCAGCACACAAACCCGAACTGCCCGCCGAAAAGGTCGACAAAGAGTACTCCCGCCTGCGCCGTCAGGTATTCTGGGGTATCTTCATCGGCTATGCCGGCTACTACCTCGTACGCAAGAACTTCTCGATCGCCATGCCGGCGCTCGAATCCATGGGCTACGACAAGGCCGACCTGGGCTGGGCGCTCTCGGCCGTGTCGATCGCCTACGGTATCAGCAAATTCGTCATGGGCACGGTCTCCGACCGCAGCAACGCCCGCGTCTTCATCCCGCTGGGATTGATCGCCTCGGCGCTCATCATGATCTTCATGGGCGTGCTGCCGTGGGGGTCGATCTCGATTCCCGTCGCCATCATGGCGATGTTCTGCCTGCTGTTCGTCAACGGCTGGATGCAGGGCATGGGCTGGCCCCCCTGCGGGCGTGTCATGACGCACTGGTTCTGCACCAAGGAACGCGGCGTGAAGATGTCGGTGTGGAACGTGGCGCACAACATCGGCGGAGCGGCGATGGCTCCGCTCGCCGCATTCGGTATTACGCTGGGGTACACGCTTTTCGGAGACCCGCTGGGCGGCGCTTTCTATGTTCCGGCACTCGTCGCGCTGGCGATCGCCGTAATCGCCTATCTCATGGTGCGCGATACGCCGCAATCGTGCGGCCTCCCGCCCATCGAGATTTGGAAACACGAAACCAAGCAATACTCCGCCTCGAACGAGAAGGAGATGACCGTGCGGCAGATTCTATTCGAAAATGTATTGAATAACAAACTATTGTGGCTCATCGCCTTCGCCAACGCCTTCATCTACTTCGTCCGCTACGGCGTGCTCGACTGGGCGCCTTCCTATCTGACGACCTCCGTCGCCGACGGGGGCAAGGGCATGGCGCTCGACGGCAGCAGCTGGTCGTACTTCATCTTCGAGATCGCCGGCATCTTCGGCACGATCCTCTGCGGCTGGCTCTCGGACAAGGTCTTCAAGGGACGCCGCGCCCCGGCCACGATCATTTACATGGCGCTGGTCATGGTGGCCGTCTACGTCTACTGGCAGAGCCGCTCCGAACTGGTGACCAACGTCGCCATGGGGACGATCGGCTTCCTGATCTACGGCCCCGTCATGCTCATCGGCGTCTCGGCGCTCGACCTGGTGCCGAAGAAGGCCGCCGGCACGGCCGCCGGTTTCACCGGCCTGTTCGGCTACCTGATCGGTTCGGCGTTCCTGGCCAACATCGGCATGGGCTACATCTTCCAGCATTTCGGCTGGGACGGCGGCTTCATCGCCCTGATCGGCGCCTGCGTCCTGTCGATCGGATTCAGCGCCTCGACATGGAACCGCGAGAAACAGTACATCGCTTAAACTTACATAGATTGAAATGACCAAAAAGATTCTCTTACTGGGCTCCGGAGAACTGGGCAAGGAGTTCGTGATCGCCGCCAAGCGGCTGGGACAGTACGTGGTGGCCTGCGACTCGTATGCAGGCGCACCGGCCATGCAGGTGGCCGACGCCTGCGAGGTCTTCGACATGCTCGACGGCGACCGACTGGAAGCCGTCGTGGCGAAGCATGATCCAGACATCATCGTTCCCGAAATCGAGGCGATCCGTACCGAACGGCTCTACGCCTGCGAGGAGCGGGGCATCCAGGTCGTGCCGAGCGCGCGTGCAGTCAACTTCACGATGAACCGCAAGTCGATCCGCGACCTGGCCGCCGAAGAGTTGGGGCTGAAAACCGCACAGTACTTTTACGCCAGGTCGTTCGACGAGCTGAAAGCCGCCGCCGCGCGGATCGGTTTCCCGTGCGTCGTCAAGCCGCTGATGTCCTCCTCGGGCAAAGGGCAGTCGCTGGTGCGCACCCCCGACGAACTGGAACACGCCTGGGAATACGGGTGCAGCGGCAGCCGCGGCGACATCCGCGAACTCATCATCGAGGAGTTCATCCCCTTCGACAGCGAGATCACGCTGCTCACCGTCACGCAGCAGAACGGCCCCACGCTCTTCTGCCCGCCGATCGGCCATGTCCAGAAGGGCGGCGACTACCGCGAGAGCTTCCAGCCCGCCCCCATCTCGCCCGAGCATCTGGCCGAAGCGCAGGCGATGGCCGCCAAAGTCACGCAGGCATTGACCGGCGCGGGACTGTGGGGCGTGGAGTTCTTCCTCAGCCACGACAAGGGCGTCTACTTCTCGGAGCTGTCGCCGCGTCCGCACGACACGGGTATGGTGACGCTTGCCGGTACGCAGAATCTCAACGAATTCGAACTGCACTGCCGCGCCGTACTCGGCCTGCCGATCCCGCGCATCACGCTCGAACACACCGGCGCCAGCGCCGTCATCCTCTCGCCGATCGCAAGCAGGGAACAGCCTCGTTACCGGGGCGAAGAGGAGGTCTGCCGCGAGGAGAACACCGACCTGCGCATTTTCGGCAAGCCCTCGACCAAGCTCAACCGCCGCATGGGCGTCGTCGTCCGCTACGACGCGCTCGACGCCGACCTCGACGCACTGCGCGACAAAACCAAAGCCGCAGCCGCCAAGGTCGAGGTCTACTGACCTCCGACGGTCGGTTCTCGACATGGAAAACGGGGTTGCATCTTCTCGGATGCAACCCCGTTCCACTAAAAATGAGGATTCCATTTATTTCCGTTCGCCCGAGCAGCGACGCTCTACCGAACGCCGGAGCCTGAGCTCGATCAGAAATTCGAAGAAGATAAACAGTCCCATTCCAAGAACGGTCACCGAAATGATTTTGAAGACGGAAACCGGAGAGATGCCGAAACCTTTGAGATTATAAATTTCACTATCGAAACACTCCAATCCGATCAGTAATCCCACACCGATTCCGAGAATCGCCATGCCGACCCGCAGGAACCAGAGGTTGCCGGCGCTGCGTCTCCGACGTTCGATCTCGATCTCAGCATCCACGCGCCGGATGTCGGCCAACTGCTCGGGCGTCATACGTTCCAACATCGTCATGCTCTCGCGCCGACGCCCCCATTCGCGGTAGATAAAATAACCGACGATCCCGAAAGCAACGCCCATCCACATAATCTGTTCGAGGACTTCTTTTATTTGATATCCGACACTCATAACATTATTGTTTTATAGGTTAATAACAAATTTCATCTATTAGACAGCTTCAATCGCAAAAGGTTACAGCCTGTGCAGAATTTCCGTCGCCCGGTCGCCGCAGGCGACCACCATCGCCGCAACGGCTCCCGCCAGAATCGCCAAGACCTGCAACGCCCCCTCCGGCGAATCGACCGACCGCAGGCAGACGAACGCCACGGCCATCACCGCCGCGACGGCAACCGCGCAGTAGCAAGCCATTGCCGCGATCGCCCGGCGTTCACGCCGCCGCCGGTCCCGCAGGATGACCTGCGCCATAACGCGCGTTTCCAGTCCGACGGGAACCTCCCGCCGGAGAGCGGCGGCGCGGATCAGTTCCGCCAGCCGCTCGTCGCTGATTCGCTTCTTCTCCATATCTCACTCCTCCATATAGTGTCTCAGCCGCCCGCGCAGCCGGTGCAACCGCACCTTCACGTTGGACAGCGTCAGATTCATGATTTGCGCGATCTCGGCCAACGACCGCTCCTCTTCGTAAAACAACGCCACCAACACCCGCTCGTCGGGACGAAGCCGTTCCAACGCACGGCGCATCCGCACGACCGTCTCCTCGTCGAACCGTCCGGCGGACGATTCCTCGGCCACCGCACAGGATTCGGCATCGATACGGTCGTAAGCCCTGCGGCGGCATTCGCCGACGGCCCGATTGTAGGCGATGCGATAGAGCCACGTGGCGAAAGCGCTCGCACCCCGAAATCCGCCGAGGTGTTCATACGCTCGGATGAAAGTCTCCTGCGTGACATCCTCGGCCCGCTGCGCATCGCGCACCATGGCCAGCGCCAAGGCGTAGATCCTCCCCGAATAACGGTTCACCAGCTCGCCGAACGCCTCTGCGTCGCCGGCCTGCACACGCCGCACAATCTCCATATCGGTCGGGGTCTCCATTCTTCGGATCGCAATTCATCCGTTAGATACAAAAATAACGGAAAAGTTACAAAAAGAGCGGGATTTTCGATCCCGCTCTTTCCTATGCCGTTTGTGGCCGTCGCCGACCGTACCTCCGGACGAACAGCGTCAGCATCACGAATCCCAACAGCGCGAATCCGACGCCGGGCAACGCCGAATATTCGTAGCCCAGACCGTATTCGATCGGCAAGCCGCCGCAGTACGCGCCCAAGGCATTTCCCAGGTTGAACGCCACCTGAATCAACGCCGCTCCCAACATCTGACCGCCGGGTGCATTTTCCAAGATCAACACCTGTTGCGGTGACGAGACGGCGAAAAGCATCGTCGTACAAACGACCGTCAACGTCAGCGCCGCCCAGCGGTTCGCCGCGAGGAAGAGGATAAGCGCCAACGCCACGACGGCGATTCCCTGAGCGAAACGCGCCACCCGTTCGGGCGTATAGCGATCCGACAATCCGCCGCTGACGAGATTGCCCACGAACATGCCCAGCCCCGCGAGCAGGATGACCAACGTCATCGCTTCCGGCGAGAATCCCGCGACACGGATCATCAGCGGGCTGACGTAACTGTACATGCAGAAGATACCGCCATTACCGAACATCGTCGCCAGGATGATGAGCCACGGCGCCCGATTCCGCAGGAAGGCGAACTGCCCTTCAATCCGCGGCTGTCGGCCACAGGCTCCATCCACGGTACCCAGCGCCAAAGGAAAAAAGCCGTCACCGCACCCCAGACGCCGGCGATGCAGAACAGTGCCCGCCACGACAACAGGTGGCTGACCAGCGTTCCCAGCGGCACGCCGAAGAGATTGGCCACCGTCATGCCGGCGATCATCACCGCCACGGCCTGTGCGCTCCGGCCCGGACCGGCTACCCGTGCCGCAACGATCGACCCGACCCCGAAATAGGCTCCGTGCGGCAGCCCCGACACGAACCGCATCGCCAGCAGCACACCGTAATTCGGAGCGAACGCCGCACAGAGGTTCCCCGCCACCATCAGCCCCGCCAATGCGAGCAGGATCTGTTTCAACGGCCGCGTATGCGCCACGGCGACCGTCAGCGGCGCACCGACGCAAACCCCCAGCGATAGGCCGAGACCAAATGCCCCGCCTGCGGAATGGAGACGTGCAGTCCCGAAGCGACGAACGTAAGAATACCCATCATGCCGAACTCGGACATCCCGAGTCCCAGCGTACCGAAGGCGAGGGCTACCAGACACTTTTTCATAGCGAGACGAACTTTTCGGGGTGCAAAGATAGTGCAAGACGGAAATGGATAGAGCGGTCGAACCGAATTTTTCCGCTCCTCCCGAAACGCAAATGAAAAAGCGGGCGCCGCATGCGCCCGCTTCCGATAAACAACCCGGAGGTCTTATTTATGAAAATGTACGTTTTTCAACCGTCGTTTTCCCGCCTCGGCATAGCCGGAACAAAATTCGGTTCTGCACTCGGCTTAATGAAAACGTTGAACTGCATTCTTCGTTTTCCCGCCTCGGCATAGCCCGAACAAGTTCGGTTCTGCACTCGGCTTAATGAAAACGTTCCTTGACCGCGTTTGCCGCCTTTTCGAGCAATTCGGCAGGACAGCAGAGTGTGATGCGGATGTAGCGCTTGCCTTCGCTGCCGAAAATCGCGCCCGGCGTGAGGAAGACGTCGCACTTCTCCATCACCTCGTCCGAAAACTGGAACGAGTCGCCCTCGTAGTCCTCCGGCAGCTCGGCCCACACGAACAGGCCGGCCTGCCCCGGACGGTATTTGCAACCCAGCGCGTCCAACAGCGCATAGGCCTGCTTCTCGCGGGCGTAATAGATCTCGTTGAGCTGCGTGAACCACTCCTCGCCCAGTCCGAGCGCCGTAGCGGCTGCTGCCTGAATGGGATAGAACATTCCCGAATCCATGTTGCTGCGGAACGTGAGCACGTCCTTGATCCACTCGGCCTTGCCCAGCAGGACACCCACGCGCCAACCGGCCATAGAATGCCCCTTCGAAAGCGAATTCAGTTCGAGCGCCACCTCTTTCGCACCCGGCACTTGGAAGATACTCAGGCGGTTCTTGTTGCGTACGAAACTGTAAGGATTGTCATGCACGATCAGGATGTTGTGCTCGGCGCCGAAAGCCACGATCCGCTCGAAGAGTTCCAGCGTCGGAGTCTGTCCCGTCGGCATGTTGGGATAGTTGACGAGCATCATCTTCACACCGTCCAGTCCGGCCTTCTCGATCGCCTCGAAATCGGGCAGGAAGTCCGTCTGCTTGTTCAGCGCGTAGGCGACCATTTCGCCGCCGGCGAGTTTTACCGCAGCGCTGTAAGTGGGGTAGCCGGGATTGGGTACGAGCACCTTGTCGCCCTCGTTGAGGAAGGTCATGCAGACATGCATCAGGCCCTCTTTCGAACCGATCAGGGGGTAGACCTCCGTCTTCCAGTCGAGATCCACGCCGTAGAACTTCTTGTACCAGTCAGCGAAAGCCTTGCGCAGGATGGGTTCCCCCTGATAGGACATGTACTTGTGTACGTCGGGGCGCTGCGCTTCACGGGCCAGCGTGTCGATGACCGTCTGTGCAGGCGGAAGGTCGGGGCTGCCCATAGCCAACTTGATGATTTGACGGCCGGTAGCCGCCTCCGTTTCGGCGATTTCGCGCAAACGACGCGAAAAATAGTACTCGCCGATACCGTCCAGACGATGTGAACGCTCGATAGTTACTCCTTTTCCCATAAGATTCAGTGTGAAATCATTAACAGCACAAAGATAATTAAATTAATTAACATCCCGACACGATTCCGCTACTTATTTTCGATCGGACGGTACACATTCGCCGCCGTTCGTCGTATATTTGCGCCCGTGTTGGGACTGTTCCATATCCTTCTGTTCTGGTTGGCAGGCAATGCAATCGCCTATTTCACAGGAAGCTATATCTCCGGAAACGTGATCGGCATGGTATTGCTTTTCGCTGCGTTGCGCCTGCGGATCGTCAAACCGCACCGCGTACGCCCCGCCGCACGGTTCCTGCTCGGCTTGATGGGCCTCTTTTTCGTTCCCTTCGGCGTGGGACTGATGGTCTCCTACGACCTGATCGCGCGACACCTGTGGGCGATCGCGGTCGCCAGCATCGTCAGCACGCTGCTGGTCCTGCTCAGCGTAGGGTGGACATTCCAGAAAATCGGCCGCAAACCATGATCCGCACCTTCATCGACTCCGACATGTTCCTGCTCACGCTCACCGTAGGACTCTACTGCGGCGGCGTGGCGCTGCACCATCGCCTCCGCCTGGCGATCCTCCACCCGACGCTGCTGGCGTTCGTCGCGCTGATACTCTTTCTGAAAGTCTGCGGCATCGACTACGGCCACTATCGTCAGGCCACCGAAATTCTCGACTTCCTGCTGGGCATGTCGGTCGTCGCGCTGGGATACCTGATGTACGAACAGACCGACCGCCTGCGCGGGCAGGTGCTTCCCATTCTGACTTCGATCGGCGTCGGCTGTACGGTCGGGGTGCTGAGCGTCGTCTATATCGCCCGCGCATTGGGCGCCGACCGCACGATTCTGAACTCCATCGCCCCCAAATCGGTCACCGTGCCGATCGCCGTGGCCATCAGCGAACCGCTCGGCGGAGTAGTGAGCGTCACCTCGGTAGTGGTCTTCCTCGTGGGCATCTTCGGCAGTATTGTCGGCCCGCGCCTGCTGCGCAGATGCGGTATCCGCAACCCCCTGGCGCGCGGGCTGGCGCTCGGTTCGGCCGCCCACGGCATCGGCACGGCGCGCGCCATCGAACTAGGCGCCGTCGAAGGCGCGCTCAGCGGACTGGCGATGGCGCTGATGGGAATCGTCACGGCACTGCTGGTTCCGTTGTTCGAAAAATTCTGTTATTAATTTTTTTTAGTATCAATAAAGTACTACCTTTGTCGAAAATTCGTCATAGGTTAATCTCGTTACGGTATGTATTGGTTGTACAACCTCTTTTTCGGCGATACGCTGGCGCACACCATTTTCGTTCTGGCGCTGGTCATCACCGTCGGAATCCTGCTGGGGAAAATCAAGATCGGAGGCGTTTCGCTGGGGACGACGTGGATTCTCTTCGTCGGCATCGCAGCCAGCCATTTCGGCATGACGATCGACCCCGGCGTGCTGAGCTTCATCAAGGAATTCGGCCTGATCCTGTTCGTCTTCTCGATCGGGTTGCAGGTCGGGCCCGGGTTTTTCTCGTCGTTCAAGAACGGCGGTATGCAGCTCGTCGGACTGGCGTCGCTCATCGTCGGACTGGGTGTCGCCACCGCCTATGCGCTGCATCTGGCCACCGATACGCCGATCCCCACCATGGTCGGCATCCTGTCGGGCGCCGTGACCAACACGCCGGGACTGGGCGCCGCACAACAGGCTTACAGCGACGCTTCGGGGATCAACGACCCTTCGATCGCACTGGGCTATGCCGTAGCCTATCCGCTGGGCGTCATCGGCATCATCTTCTCGATGATCTTCATCCGCTATGCGCTGCGCATCCGTTTCGAGAAGGAGGACGAGGCGCTGGCGGCGATGAGCAACGAACACAAGAAATACGCCGACAAAATATCGGTCCAGTTCACCAACGCCGTACTCGACGGCCGGACGGTGGGCGAGATGAAGGAGCTTATCAACCGCTCGTTCGTCATTTCGCGGATCGCCGACGCCGACAACCATATCACCGTCGCCACGCAGGACAGCCGCCTGCATATCGGCGACAAGCTGCTGATCGTCTGCTCGTCGGAGGATACCGACGCCATCACCGCCTTTCTGGGCCACATCATCGACATGCCCTTCGAAGAGTGGGGATCGCTCGACAGCCAGCTCGTATCGCGGCGCATCCTCATCACCAAACCTTCGATCAACGGCAAGAAATTCGCCGACCTGCACCTGCGCACCAAATACGGCATCAACATCACCCGCGTCAACCGCGCCGGCGTGGATCTGATTCCCTATCAGGGCATGGAGTTGCAGGTGGGCGACCGCGTGATGGTCGTCGGCTCGGAGAAGGCGATCGCACAGGTGGCCGACCTGCTGGGCAATTCGATGAAAAAACTGCGCGAGCCGAACCTCGTCACGATCTTCGTCGGCATCGCCCTCGGCGTGCTGCTCGGCTCGATTCCGCTGCTCAACGTCCCGCAGCCGGTCAAACTGGGGCTGGCGGGCGGCCCGCTGATCGTGGCGATCCTGATCGGCCGTTTCGGCACCCACTTCCATCTGGTGACCTACACCACCATGAGCGCCAACCTGATGTTGCGCGAAATCGGTATCTCTTTGTTTCTGGCCTGTGTCGGTTTGGATGCAGGGGTCGGATTTGTGGATACGGTGGTGAATCAAGGTGGTTTTGCATGGATCGGATATGGGTTTATCATTACCTTCGTGCCTTTGATGATAGTCGGCAGTATTGCCCGTTGGTGTTATAAGATAAACTTCTTCACTTTGATGGGATTGATTGCCGGGAGTACCACCGATCCGCCTGCATTGGCTTATTCGAATGGTGTTGCCGGAAATGATATGCCGGCAGTGGGATATGCTACCGTTTATCCTTTAACGATGTTTTTACGCGTTTTAACAGCCCAGTTATTGATACTTATTTTGTAAATTTGCACAATCGTATATTATTTCATGCACTTAGGAAAATGGGGATTCCCACAATCTTTTTTATC
>ERZ773155.3009-NODE-3009-length-11941-cov-8.074289_pt1 | contig 11941 bp, 11 predicted proteins | sample MGYA00511262_ERZ773155 | MGnify/ENA primary metagenome ERZ773155 (study PRJEB29015, sample SAMEA2737828) | human gut metagenome | biome: human gut; feature: human-associated habitat; material: faeces | place: China | collected 2012 ... | reverse complement strand
TGCCTTTCGCATACAGGGGTGTTGATCCTCTGGGTATCTTTGTAAGTTTGAACAGATTAAATATACTGCGTATGGCTTGAAAAGTAAACGCAGAAATTGTAGAATAGTGCGTGACGGCTCGTGGACGGAACCGTTACAGGAAAGGAAAACAGTAAATACTATGGGTAAATGTATTTTGATCGGCGCAGGAGATCTCACGATGGGAGAGCTGTCTGTGACAGAGGAAGATTATGTGATCGCGGTGGACGGCGGCTTAAGCTACTGCGGGATCCTGAATGTTGAGCCGGACCTGATCATCGGAGATTTTGACTCGATGAGCGAACAGGAGAAGCTTGCTGTGGAACAGTTACAACAGACCGTTCCGGAGAAAATCTGCCGCCTGCCGGAGTGTAAGGATGACACAGACATGCTGGCAGCTATCAAGCGGGGGCTGGAGTTGGGCTATACCGATTTCCGTATTTATGCGGCCACCGGTGGGAGATTTGATCATACCCTGGCGAATATCCAGTGTCTGCTGTATCTCAAAAATCACGGTGCGGTGGGGTACCTGGTAGACGGTACGGGAATGGTGCTGGTACTGCAGAACGAAGCCGTGCATTTCCGGAAGGAGCTGGAGGGCACCATGTCGCTGTTTGCCCTGACGAAGGAGGCAAAAGGCGTGAATATCCGCGGCATGAAATATCCTTTGGAAAATGCCGTGATCACCAACGATTTCCCCATCGGGATCAGCAATGAATTCCTGGGAGAGGAAGCGGAGGTGTCCGTAGAGGACGGTGAACTGGTATGCATGATCCGGTACTATGAGGATGAAGTATAACCATGTAAGCCGGAATGTACGCTTCGAAGATGATCAAGGAGGTGGCACCGAATGTTCACCTCCTTGGTGTTTTTACGAAAAAAATCTTTAGAAAATCTTTCGTTTTTTCAGTAGTTGAAATTAGGGATTATAACGTAGAATCAGAAACAGACAGGGGAGAGGATCCCCTTGCCGCATGCGGCAGAATGAGAGGGAGTCATGGAGAACAATAAATATCATATTCTCATCGTGGAGGATGATAAGGAAATCCGGGATGGTGTGGAGATTTACCTGAAAAATCAGGGGTATCAGGTATGGAAAGCTGCCAACGGTAAGGAAGGACTGGAGATCGTAGCACAGGAGGAGATCCATCTGGCTATCCTGGATATTATGATGCCGGTGATGGACGGTGTGACGATGTTAATGAAGCTGCGGGAGCAGAATCACGAGTTCCCGGTGATCATGCTGTCCGCCAAGTCCGAGGAAGTAGATAAGATCATGGGATTAAATATGGGAGCGGATGACTATGTGACCAAACCCTTCACACCGTTGGAGCTGTTGGCGAGGGTGAATTCCCATCTGCGCAGATATTCCAAATATCTGACGGCGGTCAGTGGGGAAGAACAGGAAAAATCCCATGTGTATACCATCGGCGGACTGGAACTGAACGAAGAAACCGTGGAAGTGACGGTGGACGGAGAAGCGGTGAAACTGACTCCTATGGAATTCAAAATCGTACAGCTCCTGATCAAGAATCCGGGCAGAGTATTTTCCGCGGATGAGATCTACGAGCGTATCTGGAACGAGAAAGCGGTCAACACCGATACCATTATGGTACATGTGCGGAATATCCGCGAAAAAATCGAGATCGATCCGCGAAATCCCAAGTATCTGAAAGTGGTATGGGGTGTAGGATATAAGATCGACAAACAATAAATGCGGCTGTGGGAAACAAAGCGTTTCGGCAGACAGAGGGAAATGACCGGAGAGGTGTAAGAATGGAACAGGTAACAGAGGCTGTGAAAGCGGAGACAACGGAAAAACGGGAAAACCGAGAAAACAGAAAGCCTGCAGTAAAATGGCTGATCATCGGACTGATTGTCAGTCTGGCAGCTTCCGGCATTTTTACCGCCTGCTACGGAATCTTCGAGCGTAGAGCGGAGAGCAGGAGGAACGAACAATACATTGAGGATCCGCTGGAGACGTCGAATACGATTACTTATCTGTATCAGAACTGCTATCTGCTCTACCGCGATCTGTACAACAAAGAGCATCAGACTTCCTTAAGCTATGGAGAATTATATATGCAGTCCACGGAGGGGAATGAATGGCTCAATGATGACCAGAAGCGGGCAGAAATGGCGGACGGAGATACGGAGGACCTCACCATACCGGAAGGAGAAGATCTCGAAGACTATGTAGCCCAGGGAAGCTTTGCAGTACAGACCAGGGAATACCTGGAAGAGCACTTCAATACCCTGGAAAGCTCCTTCAGTCAGTTGAATAATTTGTATGATTACAGGATCCGGGATACGAAGACCGGAGAGATCCTAAGCAATCTGGCGGATACGGATATCGTGGCGGAGGACCAGAGCTTTTATCTGACTTTTATATTTGACGCCTATGGAAATGATGCCACCTTAGGGAATACGGTGATCGGATCGGATACGACAACCCTTCGCAAGACAGCGGCGGAAGTGATCCGTAATTGCGGTCTTACGCGAATGGTGGATGCCAATATGGGCAATGTGATCGATGCCGGTCATAATACCATGTTCCGGCTGGAAATGCCGAAAAATTGTGAGATCACCTTCTGCATTTCCAGACAGGCGGCACAGAGTCTGGGACAGAACGGTCAGTATATTTATTATGATCAGGACATGAACAATGTCAGTGTTTACTTTTCCATGGGAGATCAGTATACATCCTACTATCTGTCCGGATGCCAGCAGGTATTTCTGCTCCTGACATTCTTGATCTTCCTGCTGGCGCTTGTATTGCCGGGACTTGGGGAAGAGAGAGCCTGGGAGAAGGTGGTTCTGCTGAAGCTGCCTGTCGAGGCGATCGTTGTGATCCTTGTGGTGATCGCCGGCATTGGAAGTGAACAGGTGGTAGGACTGGTATCCTGGGTAAGGAGCGGTCATGCGCTGAACACGGTTTTACAGGGAAACAGTGCGCAGATACAGATGTTGACCACAATACTGACCTATGCATTAAATGTTCTGGCAGTGGCAGCCTTGTTTTTCATTGCCTGGTGCCTGGGTGTGTCCCTGCGGGCAATGCGCACCATGGGAATACGCGGATATTTCCATGAGAGATGTCTGTGCTATATGCTGGTTCCTGCCTGGAAAAAATTATGGCAAGGGATCAAAAAAGTGTGGACCGTCGGACGTGATAAGGTGGTGGATGTCTATCATGATGCGGAGCATTTTGATGTCACAAAGGATGCTAAGAAGCTGATCCTGCGGATCGTATTGTGGAATGCCTTGATCCTGGTGGTGATATGCAGTCTGCCGCTGGGAGGACTGACCATCGCAATCATCTATTCTGTGATACTGTACTTTCTGCTGCGGCGCTATATCAGCAAATTACAGAAAAAGTATGGTTTGTTATTAAAGGCCACCAATGAGATCGCCCAGGGCAATCTGAATGTGACCATTGAGGAGGATCTGGGAGTATTTGAACCCTTCAAACCGCAGATCTACCGGATCGAAGAGGGCTTCCGCAATGCGGTGGCGGAGGAAGTGAAGAGCCAGCGGATGAAGTCGGAGCTGATCACGAATGTATCCCATGATCTGAAGACACCACTGACGGCCATCATTACTTATGTAAAATTATTGCAGGAGCCGGGAGTAACGGAAGAACAACGGCAGGAGTACTTAGAGACTCTGGATCGTAAATCGCTGCGCCTGAAGGCACTGATCGAGGATCTGTTCGAAGTCAGCAAGGCAAATTCCCAGAATATCACGCTCGACATCCGTGATGTGGATATCGTAAGCATGGTGAAACAGGTCGAATTTGAGATGGAAGATAAGCTCGCGGATGCCGGACTGGATGTGCGGATGAACCTGCCGGAGGAGAAGGTCATCGTGCCGTTAGATAGTCAGAAGACCTTCCGGATTTTTGAAAATCTGTTTGGCAATATTGCAAAATATGCTCTGCCGGGAACCAGAGTCTATGTCAATGGTTTTACGGCAAAGGATGAGGTGACCATTATCTTGAAAAATATCACGGCACAGGAATTATCCGTATCGGGAGAAGAACTGACCGAGCGATTCGTCAGAGGGGATGCTTCCCGTAACACAGAAGGAAGCGGACTGGGACTGGCAATTGCAAAAAGCTTTACAGAAATTCAGGGTGGAAAATTCCGGATCGAACTGGATGGAGATTTATTCAAGGTGGTGCTGATCTGGAAAGTAAAGCCAGAGAGCGGGAATTACGACAATTCCGGGGACACAGTGACGGCCGGAGAAAAAGAAAAACAACCACTGTAATCATAAAAAGTATTATATTGCAACATTAAAATAGATCAATAAATCAAAGCCAAAACATCCACATTTGCGTAGAAATACGCTAAATGTGGATGTTTTCAATTACAAATGAGTGTGCTACAATGTATCTATTCCAAACCCCGGAGAAAAGCCTGAAAGAGGCAGATTTTGATCCCGGGTTCTGAAATAGAAAAGCTGTATGAAGAGAAAAAGGAGCAGTAGACAATGGGAATGACAATGACGCAGAAGATACTTGCACAGGCAGCGGGCCTTGCGCAGGTACAGGCAGGACAGCTGATCGAGGCACAGCTGGATCTGGTGCTGGGCAACGATATCACCAGTCCGGTGGCAATCAAGGAAATGGATAAAATGAAGGTACAGGGAGTGTTCGATAAGGATAAGATCGCACTGGTACCGGATCATTTTGTTCCCAATAAGGATATTAAATCTGCGGAGCACTGCAAATGTGTCCGTGAGTTTGCAAGACACAATGAGATCACGAATTATTTCGAAGTGGGAGAGATGGGGATCGAACATGCACTGCTTCCCGAGAAAGGACTTACCGTAGCCGGAGATGTGATCATCGGTGCGGATTCCCATACCTGTACTTACGGTGCGCTGGGTGCATTTTCCACCGGTGTGGGAAGCACGGATATGGCAGCCGGTATGGCTACCGGAAAGGCATGGTTCAAAGTACCTGCGGCGATCAAATTCAATCTGACCGGCAAACCCGCAGAATGGGTCAGCGGTAAGGATGTGATCTTACATATCATCGGCAGGATCGGTGTGGACGGTGCACTGTATAAGTCTATGGAATTTGTGGGAGACGGTATTGCTAATCTGTCCATGGATGACCGCTTCACCATTGCCAACATGGCTATCGAAGCCGGCGGTAAGAACGGTATTTTCCCTGTGGATGAGAAGGCTATTGCTTACATGAAAGAGCATTCAAAACGCCCCTATAAGGTATTTGAAGCAGATCCGGATGCACAGTACGATGCAGAATATACCATTGATCTGAGCACTTTACGGCCTACCGTGGCATTCCCGCATCTGCCGGAGAATACACATACTATCGATGAGATCCACGAGATGGAGCCCATCGACATTGATCAGGTAGTGATCGGATCCTGTACCAACGGACGTATCGACGATCTGCGCACCGCAGCGAAGGTACTTGCAGGCAGACATGTGGCAAAGGGAATGCGCTGTATCGTGATCCCCGCCACCCAGTCCATCTACATGCAGGCAATGGAAGAGGGACTTCTTAAGACCTTCATCGAAGCGGGAGCAGTGGTAAGTACACCTACCTGCGGACCCTGCCTTGGCGGATATATGGGTATCCTGGCGGAGGGAGAGAGATGTGTCTCCACGACCAACCGTAATTTCGTGGGACGTATGGGACATGTAAAGAGTGAGATCTATCTGGCGAGTCCCGCAGTGGCAGCAGCCAGCGCTATCACCGGCAAGATTTCCTGCCCTTGTGAACTGAAATAAAATAAAAGAGGTAATAGAAAATGAACAACGCAAAAGGAACGGTTTTTAAATTCGGAGATAACGTGGATACCGACGTTATCATTCCAGCAAGATATCTGAATTCCTCCGATCCCGCAGAACTGGCTACCCACTGCATGGAGGACATTGATAAGGATTTTATCAAAAATGTGAAAAAAGGTGACATTATCGTAGCGGAGAAAAACTTCGGCTGCGGCTCCTCCAGAGAGCATGCCCCCATCGCCATCAAGGCGGCAGGCGTCAGCTGCGTCATCGCAGAGACCTTTGCCAGAATCTTCTACCGTAATGCCATCAATATCGGGTTGCCCATCATTGAGTGTCCAGAGGCATCCCGCAAGATCAGCAATGGCGATGAAGTCGAGATCGACTTCAATACCGGCGTGATCAAAGATCTCACCACCGGCGAGAGCTTCCAGGGACAGGCATTCCCCGAGTTCATGCAGAAGATCATTGCCGCAGAGGGATTGATCAACTATATCAACAGCCAAAAATAGAAACAGCTTTTAAACTTACAAAAATACCTCCCTGTTACCGTTTCCGGAATACAGGGAGGTATTTTTAAATTCCAGTCTTATGAAGTTAAGCTTTTTTATTGATCATGGCACGTTTTCTCAGGGTCGGATCCAGGATCTTCTTACGGATACGAAGGTTTGTGGGAGTTACCTCCAACAGTTCGTCGGTATCGATGAAGTCCAGAGCCTGCTCCAGAGACAGGATCCTGGGAGGTGTCAGACGCAGAGCTTCGTCGGCGCTGGAGGAACGGGTGTTGGTCAGCTGCTTTTTCTTGCAGACATTGATCTCGATGTCCTCACTGCGGCCGGTCTGACCGATGACCATACCGGAGTATACTTTCTCGCCGGGTCCGATGAAGAGAGTACCGCGTTCCTGTGCATTGTACAGACCGTAGGTGATAGATTCACCGGATTCGAAAGCGATCAGGGAACCCATCTTACGATACTGGATATCTCCCTTGTAGGGACCGTAGTCATCGAATACGGTGTTCAGGATACCGTTACCCTTGGTGTCGGTCATGAACTCACCACGGTAACCGATCAGTCCTCTTGCGGGGATGGAGAACTCCAGACGGGTGTAAGTGCCGCCGGAGATGGAACCCATGTTGCGAAGCTCACCTTTCCGCTGTCCCAGCTTCTCGATGACAGCACCGGCAAACTCGTTGGGGACATCGATATAAGCCAGCTCCATAGGCTCTAACTTTTTACCGTTTTCATCGGTATGATACAGAACCTCTGCCTTACTTACGGCGAATTCGAAACCTTCACGACGCATATTCTCGATCAACACGGACAGATGCAGCTCACCACGGCCGGATACTTTGAAACGGTCGGGAGAATCGGTCTCTTCCACACGTAAGGATACATCGGTATTTAACTCGCGGAACAGTCTGTCACGCAGGTGACGGCTGGTAACGAATTTACCCTCCTGGCCTGCCAGAGGAGAATCATTTACCATGAACTGCATGGCGATGGTGGGCTCACTGATCTTCTGGAAAGGAATGGGTACCACATTTTCCGGAGAGCAGATGGTGTCACCGATGTGAAGCTCGCTGATACCGGAGACGGCAACGATGGAACCGATGCCTGCTTCCTTGACTTCTACTTTATTCAGACCGTCGAACTCATACAGCTTGCTGACCTTGGTCTTGATGATCTTGTCGGGGTTGTGGTGGTTACAGATGACCACATCCTGATTCACACGGATGGTACCGTTGTCTACCTTACCGACACCGATACGTCCGACATATTCATTATAATCGATGGTACTGATCAGTACCTGGGTAGCTGCCTCGGGGTCACCTTCGGGAGCGGGAATGTAGTTGATGATGGTCTCGAACAGAGGCTCCATATCAGTACCCATCTCGTCGGCATCCAGGGAAGCAATACCTGCCTTGGCGGAAGCGTACACAAAAGGACAGTCTAACTGGGAATCGTCCGCATCCAGCTCTAAAAACAGCTCCAGTACTTCGTCTACGACTTCATCGGGTCTTGCTTCGGGTCGATCGATCTTGTTGATACATACGATAACGGGAAGCTTTAATTCCAGAGCCTTACGGAGTACGAATTTGGTCTGGGGCATAGCACCTTCGAAAGCATCTACTACCAGGATAACACCGTTTACCATCTTCAGGACACGTTCTACTTCGCCGCCGAAGTCTGCGTGACCCGGGGGGTCGATGATGTTGATCTTGGTACCCTTATACATAACAGCAGTGTTCTTGGACAGAATGGTGATACCACGCTCGCGCTCGATATCGTTGGAGTCCATGACACGCTCAGCAACTTCCTGATTTTCACGGAATACACCGCTTTGTTTTAACAGCTCATCCACCAAGGTAGTTTTACCGTGGTCTACGTGAGCAATGATTGCAACGTTTCTGACATCTTCTCTTTTTTGTCTCATAAAAATCCTTGCCTTTCTAAAAATGCGTGCAGCTGATTTATCCTTTTTTCAAACTGTTTCAGTATAGCACTTATCATTTCCGGACGCAAGAAAAAACCGTGTAAAATCAACGTTTTTGGTGGTTTCTAACAACTTTTGGGCGGTATTTGCATTTTTATGCGATGGGTTTTAGTACTCAAACGATAAAAAATAGAGTATAAATAGTAGTGCAATACATAAGGATTGTTGTAGAAGAGTCAGAAGATGTAGAAGGGAGAACAAAAATGACAGATAAGGTTATTGAAAACAATCAGGTAACGGTGATGGGGGAAGTGGTAAGCGATTTTTCCTACAGCCATGAGATCTACGGGGAAGGATTCTACATGGTGGACTTAAGGTGTACGAGACTGAGTGACAGCTTTGACATCATACCGGTGATGGTCTCGGAGAGACTTTTAGATGTGACAGCGAGCTATATTGGAATGCTTTTGTGCGTTAATGGGCAGTTTCGGTCCTATAACCGTCATGAGGAGCGTAAGAACAGACTGGTATTGTCTGTGTTTGCCAGAGAGGTGAAATTTATTGAGGAGATGGAAGAAAGTTCCAAGACGAACCAGATCTATCTCGATGGATATATATGTAAGGAGCCGGTATACCGCAAGACACCGTTAGGAAGGGAGATCGCAGACCTGCTGCTTGCCGTGAACCGCCCTTACGGCAAGTCTGATTACATTCCCTGCATCTGCTGGGGACGCAATGCACGCTATGCAGAACATTTCAAAGTGGGCGAGCGCTGTGCTATCTGGGGACGGATCCAAAGCCGTGAATATATGAAGAAACTGGATGAAGAAAATGTGGAGAAACGTGTCGCATTCGAAGTGTCCGTCAGCAAACTGGAGCTGTTGGAGGAAGCCCGGGAATCCATAGTCTGACGACAAAAGATTGCAAAAATTTACAATATATGGTATAAAGAAATGCATAAGTAACTGACAACTGCGGACAGCTATCTGCCGCAAACGCAGATAGACCATGAGGTGTGTAATGGCAGAAGGATGCATCTATATTTATACCGGCGATGGCAGAGGCAAATCACCGGCAGCGATCGGAAGAGCAGTACAGGCAGCAGTAGAGGGGAAGAGAGTCGTTATCATTCAGTTCCTGAAGGGAAAGGGACTGGAGGATTCGGATTTCCTGCGCAGGATGGAACCGGAGATCAAATTGTTCCGTTTCGAAAAATCGGACAGCAATTTTGTAGAATTGCCGGAGGAGAAGAAGCAGGAGGAAATCCAGAACATCCGTAACGGAATCGGCTTTGCTAAAAAGGTGCTGACCACCGGAGAATGCGATCTGCTGATCTTAGATGAAGTGCTGGGACTGGTGGAAAAGGACATCATTACAGTGGATACTCTGAAGACACTGTTGGAATGCAGAGGAGATACGGATGTGATCCTGACAGGAATCACTTTGAACGATGAAATATGCGTTCTGGCAGATGAAGTATCCAGGATCGAGACCGTAAAATTCAAGGTCTGGGATTGACAGTCACATGGGTTAATGCTATCATAAAATTATATTTAAGAAGATAGAGGTTGCGTTTTTCAAGAGTATTTTTTCGGAGGTAACAGGTACCGTTGAGGGAAGAAGAAAGGGGAACACGCCGAAAGATAAGGTATCCTGTATATTGTTATCTTGGGCATACGTTTAAGAAGCGTATGACTGTCATCTCGTAAGCAGATGGGGCGCTATCAAATAAGCTTGGATAATCAGCGCCGGCGCCATTGTGCGCTGGCGTTTTGCAAATGGAGGAAACATATGGCTATTTTTAAAGGAGCAGGCGTGGCAATCGTCACACCCATGAACGAAGACGGATCTGTCAACTATGAGAAATTCGGTGAACTGATCGAATTCCAGATCGCAAACGGCACAGATGCCATTATCGTATGTGGTACTACAGGAGAATCCTCGACGTTGACCCATGAGGAACATCTGGATACCATCAAATACTGTGTAGACAAAGTAGCGAAGAGAATCCCCGTAGTGGCCGGTACCGGTTCTAATTGTACCGATACCGCAGTATATCTGTCCCAGGAAGCGGAAAAATACGGTGTGGACGGCATCCTGCTGGTAAGCCCCTATTACAATAAAGCAACCCAGAAGGGATTGTATCGTCACTTCAAGACCGTTGCGGATTCCGTGAAGGTTCCTGCTATTCTGTACAACGTGCCCAGCCGCACCGGCTGCAATATCCTGCCGGAGACTGTGGTGAAGCTGTGTAAGGATGTAGAGAACATCGTAGGTGTCAAGGAAGCCAGCGGCAATATCAGCCAGATCGCACATCTGGCAGCTATCGGTCAGGGCGTCGTGGATATCTATTCCGGCAATGATGACCAGATCGTACCTATCCTGTCTCTGGGCGGTGTCGGAGTTATCTCCGTGCTTTCCAATGTAGCACCTGCACAGACTCACGAGATCTGCCAGAAGTTCTTCGACGGAGATGTGGCAGGCAGCCGTCAGATGCAGCTGGATGCTATGGATCTGTGCAATGCACTGTTCTGCGAAGTGAACCCGATCCCGGTGAAGACAGCACTGAATATGATGGGAATGGGAGCCGGAGCGTTCCGTATGCCTCTGTGCGAAATGGATGAGGCAAATGCCAAGAGGCTTGAAAAAGCCCTGAAGGATTATGGTATCCTGTAGGCTGGAAATGAAAAAGCAAGAGTGGAAGAATCCCGCCTGTGAAATTTTTATCATAGGCGGGATGTTTTTAAGTATATAAGAATATTAAGATAGGAGAGAACAAAATGGTAAAAGTAATCATGCATGGATGTAACGGAAAAATGGGACAGGTGATCAGCGGACTGATCGCGGCAGATCCCGATATGGAACTGGTGGCGGGAATCGATGCCAGAGACGATGGACACAATCCTTATCCTGTATTCACGGATATTGCAAAATGCGATGTGGCTGCAGATTGCATCATTGATTTCTCTGCGGCAGTAGCAGTAGACAAGCTGTTAAATTACTGCGTAGAGAAGAAAATCCCCTGCGTGCTGTGCACCACCGGCCTGTCCGAGGCACAGCTGGCGAAAGTAGACGAAGCAGCGAAAAAGGTGGCTATCTTAAAATCCGCCAATATGTCCCTGGGTATCAACCTGATGTTAAAACTGTTAAAAGAAGCAGCCGGAGTGTTGGCACCTGCGGGATTTGATATTGAGATCGTAGAAAAACATCATAACCTGAAACTAGACGCTCCCAGCGGCACCGCACTGGCACTGGCGGACTCCATTAACGAAGAATTCGATAACGAATACGAATACGTCTACGACCGCAGTACACGCAGAGAACGCAGACCCAAGAAAGAGATCGGTATCAGTTCCGTCAGAGGCGGTACCATCGTCGGCGACCATGACGTCATCTTCGCCGGAGCAGACGAAGTCGTAACCTTCTCCCATACCGCCTACTCCAAAGCTGTATTCGGCAAAGGTGCCGTACAGGCTGCCAAATTCCTGGCAGGCAAACCCGCCGGCATGTACAACATGTCCAACGTGATCGATGCAGCAATGTAATCAGTATATTGCTGAATTTTTCAAGAAACCAGTGGGACACATTGGGGTAAGGACAAGCAGACTCTAAGCAACCGTCGGTACTTAGCGGGCGTACTTTGACCGCTTATGTACCGTTACGGTTAAGCGTCCGAAGCGAAAGCGGGTCTGCGGTTCTTGCTCCAATGTGGACCACGGGG
>ERZ773155.3000-NODE-3000-length-11971-cov-22.769637_pt1 | contig 11971 bp, 9 predicted proteins | sample MGYA00511262_ERZ773155 | MGnify/ENA primary metagenome ERZ773155 (study PRJEB29015, sample SAMEA2737828) | human gut metagenome | biome: human gut; feature: human-associated habitat; material: faeces | place: China | collected 2012 ... | reverse complement strand
GGTCACTTTTCAGCAACAGTTCTCTATCTTCCATTCTTTACAAAATATTGTATTTATATCTTTTGACTCCTACATCAAACCACAACTCACATACGAACGAATTACAAGACGTTCACGTTGTATATCTTTTGACTCCTACATCAAACCACAACCTTCAAGCTCTCCTGCGCTTCCTCCACATCGTTGTATATCTTTTGACTCCTACATCAAACCACAACTGTCGCACAATTATTAATTTTCGCGGCTTGTTGTATATCTTTTGACTCCTACATCAAACCACAACCTCCGTAGCTACGACTTTTATTTTATTATGTTGTATATCTTTTGACTCCTACATCAAACCACAACATTCGGATAAATATCCTGCACCGCCTTGCGTTGTATATCTTTTGACTCCTACATCAAACCACAACTCATCCCATTGAGGATATAATATAGTGCCAGTTGTATATCTTTTGACTCCTACATCAAACCACAACCTCAAGGCAGACAAGGCAGGTGCCGTTACAGTTGTATATCTTTTGACTCCTACATCAAACCACAACTATACTGCTTTGTGGTCGTTCTACCGTGAGTTGTATATCTTTTGACTCCTACATCAAACCACAACCTAGGGTGGTCCGTTGTGTCCGCTTACTCGTTGTATATCTTTTGACTCCTACATCAAACCACAACTGTTTCATTGTCTGAATGTTTTTATTTATGTTGTATATCTTTTGACTCCTACATCAAACCACAACTTCGTTGAGGAAAGAACGCTGTCTGCGATGTTGTATATCTTTTGACTCCTACATCAAACCACAACTTGAGACAAGTCTTTACCATCCACGGTAGAGTTGTATATCTTTTGACTCCTACATCAAACCACAACTTAAATCTAGTGCAAAATTAATAAATATAGTTGTATATCTTTTGACTCCTACATCAAACCACAACTGAGCCGCTTATGTGGTAAGCACGTAAAGGTTGTATATCTTTTGACTCCTACATCAAACCACAACCTATAGATTTGAAAACACTGAATTCCAGCGCATAACATTCACTTTTTCTAATAAGAAATGGTGAGTAGGATATATATTCCAGTGCAAAAGTACTAAAAAAACTCCAATTGAATAGGCTCACTGATAACTTTTTTCGATATTTTACTCTTATTAATACTTTTTGGTCTTCCCCAAAAGTTATAGATATCTCCATATTGCTTATCTGTCACACTTAACAAACTTACTTTTCCTGTCTCCGGAAGCAAAGATTTAACCCTTTTAATATGCACGTCCAAACTTTCCCTTGATGCACAATGACGGATATAGACCGAAAATTGCATCATGGAGAAACCATCTTTCTCCAAGTTCTTGCGGAAGAGAGAAGCTTCCTTCATCTCTTTTTTCGTTGTAACAGGCAAATCGAAAAATACAAATAACCACATTATATGATACGCATTTAGTCTATCTTCTGTCATGTCATAATAGGTAAGGAAAGTTTCTTGATTTCTCCAGAATAATATTTCACAAGAGAGGCAGTTGTGATGGTCAAAGCAATCTGCAAAGGTCGCTTAACCTTTCCTATGTTAACATCACTATTCAACACACGCATTATCTCAGACTTTGATTCTTTATTCAGTTCTGTAATTCCATTTCCATAAAGCCGATAAACGATTTCATCAACAAATGGTCGATATGGTTCCATAACATCATCAGCTAAAGGAAAAGCATTATATCTGCTTTTATGAAAGATGCCCAAATTAGGGAGCAAACCAGAACCTAGCAAAGCACGAGCAACAGCTGCACGTAATATAGCATAGCCATAATTTAGAAGAGCATTAGGCGGACTGCCTTCCCTTTCTCTTTTAAAGGAGTTACCGAAAAGACTATTCCAATACACCTTTGCCGCTAATCCCTCCCTATTGTCAGAATCGCCACTCTTAACATTATTATAATAAGGTTTGAGAATATCTTTATTCTTGCCAACAAGAGTCAAGACTGCGGCTTGATTTTCAATTTTTGACTCAATAATCTGTTTCCAGGCTTGCTTTTTCATTGGCTCACTAACAGCAAGCTGAAATTTTAAACTTTCAGCTTGCGTTGTATTAGCATCTAAACTTTGCAACATAGATGTTGGCATCATCTTGCTGTCACATAAGATAACGGCGACATTATTCTTTACCAATTCGTTGAGAAGCGGCAAGGTAATGCTTATCATTTGATTTTCCAAGACTACACACCCTATGTCTTCTATAGGGCGTGTTACCTTGTCATTGCTATCTTTCCAAGAGATTACAATCTGGCAATTCTTGAGTGAAAGCCAAACAGGAGTTGAAAAGAATAATGTCTGCTTAATCATTTTTATCTTAATCTTTTAATTTCACCTAATTCATTAATCTCGAAATCATAGCCTTGAACTAAAGCATTGAGTTGAGTATGAAGCATAATGATTGCTGGACGGAATTCTTCTCCCTGTTTGTAAGTTCCATTTTTTGCCTTAACTTCTTTACTCAATCTAGCTTCTTCATGATTTCTCATATTTATCGTAGCATAAGAACATCCATTTATTGTCATTGAAGAAAGCCCTGTTATTTTGTACATTCTGCGTCCTCGTTCCTTTACCGAAGCATCCCAAACCTCATTTGGAGATTTTTCGTAAAGAAGTACCATTGTTCCTATCTTTAATGAATATGCAAATGGATACTCATGCTCACTCTTTACCGGCACAATATTATTTCCAACAGCTACTTTGTCATTACTAGTTCTAAAGTATTGCGCAGTTTGCAACATATTAATTATCTCAAATTCGCGCTTTTCCTTACCTTTTTTATCCTTACCAATGTACAATGCAAGCAAATAGTTACTATCATTGGTGACATGATATTGCTGCTTGTATTCTCTTGATGAAACATCTCGTTGTTGGCGAATATTCAAAGGTTTAGTAACAGAAGGAGTATAACATCTTACCTTTTTAATTGGTATTTGTTTCTCTTCATTCATCCATATTGTACTAGACATCGCTTCTTTGAAACCCTTCTCATTAATAGCTGTTTCAATTATACCTCTTACAGTATCATCCACGATATTTTTGACATCATTCTCCTTCATTGATGCCAAATTTATACGCTTAACGTATTTTACAACACCATCACTCTCTATAGCACCATAATAGGTATCGTTATGCAATGACCCTCTTGCAGCATCACCCTTACAAAGGACCTTCTTTTTCTTTTTGATTCCATCAACTTCTACATCAAGAAGTATTTTACGACGTCCTTGCTTAGGCATATTGTCTGGAGTATAATGATAAACCAAAATTTCATCTTGCACATTCTTTAAATCCTCAACAAATGTAGGCCATGGCTTTTTAAAATAAGCCTTTGACATACCATACCATTTATGATTTTCTTCATTATGATAGTATGCCCCTAACTTATCATATTCGGCTCGGCTGATACATGCAACAACGATAGCATCAATACAATGATGAACATGATTTACACGCTCTTTCTTACCATATACATCTTGAACACCCCAAATCTTTCTAAAATCAGAAGTAGCAATACCGTTAACGGTATAGACATACTTGAAAAGGGATTTCAAGTAAAGACGTACATACTTAGAAATCACACCGATATCAGTACCTTGACGCTGACTAAATCCTTCTGGTACACTTTCCATCGTAAAGCGTAAATACTTACCTCGCCAATAATCGCGTTGCAATTCCAAAAGATGACGCTTATAAATTATGTCATCCTTTTGCTTTTTGGTTGTTGCCCCCTTTGATTTTCCCCTCAATTTACGTATTTGTCCATCAAGAGACTCATATTTTTCTCTCCAATCATTAATACGTGCCATAATTTCATCATGGTTAGACAATTCTGTCGGCAACTTGGTTTTCTTGATTTCTCTATTGAAGCGACTATCACAGAGCGTCAAATTCATTCTTCTACTATCACCACCAACACTACGAGGAATAGTATGCTCTATATCAAATTTTTGACTATTTCCAACAAAGTCGGAAATAGCAATCTGCCTACCTGTATATAAGCAGATATGCCCCTGCTCTTCCCAAAGAATATACTTTTTTATATCATCATCTTTAACATCATAGTCTTCCCCCATTATGTCTATAATATTCTTGCGAGCCTCATCATTTTTTTTCTGATTTATTTTTGCAAATTCCGCTATAGCATGACGTTTATTCGCATCATTCAACTCACGAGCAAACTCAATATGAACCTCTGTATCCGGATCTATCTTTCCCTCTTCCAACAATCGGTTTACCAATTTACGCAATCTGAATATGGAACGCATAGCCATTGGATTACGCACACTATCAATTCGAGGTGAGCCAAGCTGATAAACACCATGATCATTAGTACGCAATACTCTTGGATATTTATCCATCTTAGAAGGATGGTATAACTTTTTAAGCTTATCATCAGAAACATGATACTGATTTTTCAAATATTCTTTGATACGCTTCTCTAAAGTACTTTTGTCTTTAGAATCTGTCTTATTTATTTCGCGGATAATATTATCAATGGCAGCAATACGCATTTCCTTTATATCCCATTCGTATTGCGGCATCACTTCACATAAATTTCCTAAAAAGATTGCATGATCTTTCACTAACCCGCTTCTAAGATAAGGTAGAATTCTACAAATTACTTTTAAACACAATCGTCCATAGCCATTCTGTAGAGTTATTTTACTAAATTTCTTTGCATCTTCATCATTCAATTGCAGACGATTCTTGCCAAACTCTGCAAGTTTTGCTTCATCTGTATAGAAGAATAATGCATGCCAAATATCATTAACAACATCCAATCGACTTTTACCCTCAGCAAGAGTATAGGTTTCGCAAAGAGCATCGATCCAATTCTCTCCAAATATATCTTTCAGAGCAGCAGTTACAGGACAACCAGAAACAGATGTATCCATAGGGTAATTGAAAAGATATGGCATTTCGACATCAGTGCTTTTCTTATAAAACCCATACTGTCCCCTATGAGCTAGTTTCTTTGCAATATCCTCAAAATCAAACAGTTTCTTTTTTATAATCGACTTGCGGAAGAACAAAGGCATGATAAGTTCTCGCTCCTCGGCAGACAAAGAGCGTAATGCATCATCATTTGGCGTTTGAATCTTTATGTTGTTGATAAAAGAGAGCATTCTAAACTCTTCATACATAGGATGTGAAGAAGGACATCTAGTCTTGTTCTTCTCATATACGCATTTACCCACTTGTCCCTTTTGCGACTTTAATGGTCGCTGGTAGAATATGGCTTTTTCTATTTGGCGTACTACCTCAGAACCAAGATTCTTATCTAAATCCTGCTTCTCACAAATGGCCTTAAACTCTGCCAGATAATGCTCATTACGCGCAGTATAATGATTACGAATTTTCTCTCCTTTATTATAGAGAGAATAAAAATAATCACCAAGATACTCATAACCAGCATCATGCATTTCTTGAGTAAGGTTACTGATGCTTTCTTTTACCTTTCCTGTATCATCAGCACTCTGATCTTTACGATTACTTAAAAAGCCACGTCGCTGAATCATGTGATAAAAAGCACGACCCAGAATATATCTATCAGTTACGCTGCTGAAATCCAAACAATCATGAAGACACTTATGCCTATAAGCGTATGGTGTCTTTTCTGATTCATCATCAGTACTTTGCCATTGCATAAACAATTCATTCTTAGGATACTCCTTCTTGAGTCTCCATGCAGAAAGTTCTGCCTTAGAAAGTGGTGGACACAAATGTGCATCACTTAAAATACGAAGCAAACGTATCTTACGTAATTTAATACGATAGTTTCTTACTCTTGCTGCTTTATGAGCTGTACGCTCAGCAGCTTTAGAAGACTCTATGCCCTTTTCTATCTTAACACCTTCCTGGAAGATGTTAACACCTTTATCAAGCAAATGATATTCATCTGCCTGTTTTTCCACTATAGCCCATCCAAGACTATTAGTTCCGGTATCAATTCCAAGTATTTTAGTCATATCAGTATAGTTTTATATACTTAATTATTAATTTTCTGTAAAATTACAACTTTTTTATTGGATAAACAAATATTTTATATTATATTTGCAGCAGAAAATAAGATTTCCTACATCTTATCACAATAAGGCAGTAATTGCCGAAGGTGTAAAACCTATACTCCCGCTTCGGTGGGAGTTTTGTTTTTTATGTACCTTCCATCTTTTCCCATAACATCCCCCTTACCTTATCAGCAATCTCCCTTGCATCCTGATAGCACCCATCAATTTCTTCATAGGTGTATGCATTCCGAGCCTCAGCGATGCATTCGGTTGCAATCTCTTCGAACATATCGAAGACGATTTGTTCATTATTATTTTGCTTCATATCGAACACTATTAAGAATTAGTATTTCCTATTTTAAATATCATCAAATGCTGACATTTACACCGACATTCAACATTCACGAATCTACTATCGAATTGACTCTCTTCTCCCTTCCCAATGTCTCAGGAAATGCATAGTGGCCATTACCTATTTCACGAGGATTAGGCTCTATATGCTCGGCATACCATGCCCGTTTATACTCGGTGGTGATAATGCCGTAATCTCTGGCGGCAATGATGGAAGCGGCGAGAGAGGCGCCATATAGCTCCTTGATGTCTATCATCTCTTCCAGCGTTATCAACTCACGTTTCCTGGAACCCAACTCTTCAATAAGCGTCAACTTGGGAAGAAGGAAGAAACTGGCAAAGAGATCACAGCGCTTCTCCAGTTTCAACGGACTGTCTTCCGGGAAGAGGAGAAGAAGATGGGCTAACTCATGAGCTGCCGTGAAACGAAGTTTCTCCACACTACTCTTTTCCGGATTGAAATCGAGAATCATCAGCGGATGCTTCTTATCTGCCCAAGTACTCATTCCGAAGACATAATCCGGGAGAGTAGCAGCAAGTATCATGATGCCTTTTCTTTCCAAGAGTCTCAGGATGCTGGCGATGGGACCATCACCGCAATGCCACTTTTCACGAAGAAGACTGGATGCCTGGATGGCATCTTCCAGCGTTGATACCCTGGTGCCCTTTATCGGATTCTTGAACTGGGTAGGAAAACCCGCTTCTTTCTCCTTGGCAAGATACTGCTCTGCCCAAAAAGAGAGTTTTGCTTCCAGGGCTTGCAATTCGTCTTCGGATAACTTACCATTGGAGGTGGTACGGAGCATCGGAACATCGATCTTGATATTGGTACCATCGAAATATGCCTCGCTGATATTGAGGGCTTTGGCTATGGCTTGCAGGGCATCACGCTTAGGGCGCATGATGCCTTTCTCATAACGGGATATACTCTGCTTGGTGATAGCTCCGTTGGTTCGCTCTACGAGTTTATCCATACTGAGTCCCATCATCAGGCGCGCTTCTCGCAATCTTATTGAAAATGAGTTATTAGTCATAATTGTCAGCTCTTTAATTTGTTGACAAATATAACAAAAAGAATTGATTCTGTAACTAAGTGTTTATAAGATTTAACATAAAAAAGCAGGCAAATGATAAAATAACAAGAAGAATTTAGGCAAAATCAGGTTTACACATTATTATAATAGAAAACACCTTGACCATACAAAACATACAGTCAAGGTGTTATACATATATTCATTCTCTATCTTAGTTGCTATAAGCACTCTCACCATGCTCGTAGATGTCGAGACCTTCCTCCTCTACTCGCTTGTCAACACGTACACCTACTGTCTTATCTACTACCTTGAAGATAATATAGGTAACTACGATGCTGTAGATGATGCTTACCACGGTGGCTACCACCTGAATCCAAAGCTGATGCCAGTCGCCATAGAGAGCACCCTGCACACCCTCGGCTCCAGTTACGTATCTTGTGGCGAAAACACCGGTGAGGACAGATCCCAGGATACCGCCCATACCATGCACACCAAAGGCATCGAGGGCATCATCATACTTGAACTTCTCCTTCACTACGGCTACCATGAAGAAGCAGACGATGGTGGAAATGACACCGATGCAGAAGGCACCTAAAATATCCGTACTGCCTGCCGCAGGAGTGATGGCTACCAATCCGGCTACGGCACCGGTACAAGCACCCACCGTGGTTGGCTTCTTGTTGACAATCCAGTCGATGAGCATCCAGGTGGTGGCTGCTGCAGCTGTTGCGATATGAGTTACCAGGAAGGCATTGGCTGCCAGACCATCAGCTGCCAATCCGCTACCGGCATTGAAGCCGAACCATCCCAGCCAGAGGAACGACATTCCCATGAACACGAAGGTGATGTTGTGAGGTGTGATAGGATGACCCGCACGATAATCATCACGCTTGCCAACACAGAGTGCCATGACCAAAGCTGCGACACCAGCATTGATATGTACCACGGTACCACCCGCAAAGTCGATGGCTCCCATCTCCTGCAGGAAACCGCCGCCCCATACCCAGTGGGCCATAGGGAGATAGGCGATGATGACCCAAAGAACGGTGAAAAGTACATAACCGCTGAACTTGACACGCTCGGCGAATGCACCGAGAATCAAGGCTGGAGTGATGAGGGCAAACATGCACTGGAACATCACGAAAGTGAGCTCTGGAATACCCGTTGGCATGATGGCATCCAAACCAATGCCGTGGAGGAAGCACTTATCGAAACCTCCGATGACGCAAGCCAAAGAGTTGCCGCTATCCGCATATTCTGTAGAGAAAGCCCAGGAATATCCGAAGGCCACCCATATCAAACTGACTACTGCCACGATGAATACTGTCTGCATCAGGATGCTGAGGATATTCTTCTGGCGCACCAAACCACCGTAAAAAAGTGCAATACCTGGGATTGACATCAAAAGCACCAAGATGGTTGCCATGATCATCCACGCTGTGTTACCCGTATCAAGAGTTGTCAACAATAAACTGCTCATATATATATCTTATAGTTAAATTAGAATACAATATTATATAAAAGTCTCTCTACTCCTCTTTCTCAGCATTATACAATGCGATATCACCTCGTTCGCCTGTTCTGATTCTGACGGTATCCAGTACAGGAATCACGAAGATTCTGCCATCTCCCACTTCGCCTGTCTGTGCTGCTCCCTGGATGGCAGCGATGGTTGGCTCCACATTCTTATCACGAACCACAATATTCAAAAGTACACGTTCGATGCTGCTGGTATCGTACATCACACCACGATAAATGCGAGCCTGGCGCATCTTTCCCTCACCTCTTACATTATAATAAGAGAACCACTCGATGTCGGCAGCCAAAAGTGCCTTCTTGACATCCTCGAATCTAGACTTGCGGATAATTGCCTCAATCTTCTTCATAATCCTTTAATAATTAATAATGTGTAATACCTTTATTGATTGTCTCTATTGAAAACGGACCATTTTTGAATGTCACTCAAACCAAGTCATTCTTTACATTATGTTCGTTTTCGGCTGCAAAATTAATACATTTTATCAGCATTTTAAAGCAATCAAAAACATTTCGTTGCTACTCTTTTACGATTATTTTAAATTTATCCAGTCATATCGTATTCTCCTTACAATTTGCAAGTAATCCAGCCTTTCTTCATTACAAATTGAAAGAAGACTAAAATTTATCTTCATTTCTTGTATGTTTTTTCTTGTCTATTCCAACAAAAAGTCGTACCTTTGCAACCGAAATCAAACAAATAGTCATCGAAAACATTCGAAAGACTATCAAAAAGTCAAGCCTCACAAGAGGCAAGACGTGAGAGATAAAAGAAGAGTATTCAAACTTAAAGGACAACGCAATATGAAAGAAACAGTTCATTTCACCAAGATGCATGGGGCGGGCAATGACTACATCTATGTAGATACCCAGCTGTACAACATCCCAGACCCCGAAAAGGCAGCCATAGCTTGGAGTGCTTATCATACAGGCATCGGAAGCGACGGACTGGTTCTCATCGGAAAGCCGCAGGATGGCAGAAGAGCAGACTACTCGATGCGCATCTTCAACGCCGATGGTTCAGAAGCAATGATGTGCGGCAACGCTAGCCGATGCATCGGAAAGTATCTTTATGAAAAAGGACTGACCCGAAAGGAAACCATCCGACTGGAAACGCTATCGGGTATCAAGATATTGAAATTGCATCTTCAGGATAACAAGAAAGTTGTGGAATCAGTGACAGTGGATATGCTGAAGCCGAGACTGGAAAACCCACAGCAATTCAGAGGTCCTTCGGTACTCAAAGCCGATGGTAGAATCTTCGAAGGCACCTACGTCTGCATGGGCAATCCGCATTTCGTAACCTTTGTGGATGATATCGACACCATCGACATCGCCCACTATGGCAAGATTCTAGAAAGAGACGAAGCCTTTCCTCAACGATGCAACATCGAGTTCGCACAAATTACAGACACTGACATTATAAGGACACGAGTTTGGGAAAGGGGAAGCGGAATAACAATGGCTTGCGGAACAGGAGCTTGTGCCACAGCTGTGGCCGCAGCCCTGACCAAGCGTGCCGGTAGAAAGAGCAGTATCGTAATGGATGGCGGAACGCTGGAAATAGAATACAGCGAGGCAGACGACCATGTCTATATGACGGGACCTGCCGCCTTCGTCTTCGAAGGAGAAATTGAATTATAAATTAAGAGCAAACTTAAATAACAAAGGTTGATAAAAAGACCGCAATAAAGGAGAACAAAAATATGGCATTAGTTAATGAACATTTCCTGAAGTTGGCTAGCAATTACTTGTTTGCCGACATCGCAAAGAAGGTAAACGCTTACAAGATTGCCCACCCGAAGCAACGAGTTATCAGTCTGGGCATCGGTGATGTAACCCAGCCCCTCTGCCCTGCCGTCATCGAGGCGATGCACAAGGCAGTGGATGAGATGGCCGTACAGGCTTCCTTCCGAGGCTACGGTCCGGAGCGAGGCTACGACTTCCTCCGTGAGGCTATCATCAAGAACGACTTCCTGCCTCGCGGCATTCATCTGGATGCCAACGAGGTGTTCGTAAACGACGGAGCCAAGAGCGACACTGGAAATATCCAGGAGATTTTGAGATGGGATAACAACATCGGTGTCACCGACCCGATTTATCCTGTATATATCGACTCTAACGTGATGATTGGCAGAGCGGGAGTCTTTGAGAACGGCAAGTGGAGCAACGTAACCTACATGCCATGTGATGAGAGCGACGACTTCATCCCTCAGATTCCAGACCACCGTGTGGATATGATTTATCTCTGTTATCCAAATAACCCAACAGGTACGGTCATCTCGAAGGAAGAACTCAGAAAATGGGTGAACTACGCTATCAAGAACGAGAGTATCATCCTATATGATGCTGCCTACGAGGCATACATCACCGACCCGGAAATTCCTCATTCTATCTACGAGATTCGTGGAGCCAGAAAGGTGGCGATAGAATTCCACAGTTATTCAAAGACAGCCGGTTTCACCGGTGTACGCTGCGGATACACCATCGTACCAAAGGAATTGAAGGCCAAGACTTTGACCGGTGAGGAAGTGGCATTGAATCCGATCTGGGACCGCCGCCAGTGCACCAAATTCAATGGTACCAGCTATATCAGCCAGCGAGCTGCCGAAGCCATCTACACCCCTGAGGGTAAGGAACAGGTGAAGGCTACCATCAATTACTATATGGAGAATGCCCACTTTATGAGAGCGGAACTTCAGAAACTCGGACTGAGAGTATATGGTGGCGAGAATGCTCCATATCTCTGGGTGAAGACTCCTAACGATACACCAAGCTGGAAGTTCTTCGAGGAAATGCTCTATGGCGCAAGCGTAGTCTGCACCCCAGGTGTCGGCTTCGGTCCTTCGGGCGAAGGCTACATCCGTCTTACCGCCTTCGGTGAGCACGAAGACTGCAAGGAGGCTATGGAGAGAATCGCCAAATGGCTGGGAAAATAAACGTTCCAACAGATTATAAAAACATTGAAAATCAGAAATTTTAAATTATATAAGGTATGAGCAACTTAAGATT
>ERZ773155.2999-NODE-2999-length-11973-cov-61.851737_pt1 | contig 11973 bp, 10 predicted proteins | sample MGYA00511262_ERZ773155 | MGnify/ENA primary metagenome ERZ773155 (study PRJEB29015, sample SAMEA2737828) | human gut metagenome | biome: human gut; feature: human-associated habitat; material: faeces | place: China | collected 2012 ... | reverse complement strand
GATACTCCCCTATAAAAATGGCTATTTATCAACTGTTTGTTGTGACATAGCCTTTATTTTTATACATTTTGTAAAGACTTCTAATAATTAGCATAATGCTTAACACTAATAAACTAATACCCCAAATTTTAGGAATAGTACGAGCATCTGCTATCGCATCAGCTCCCCCAAAAATCTTTATACTATATGTTTGAGATAGATAGAATATTGAAAATATCGTTGCTATTATCCCTGTTATTAAATCACCTTTCATTTCTATTCACCTCATTAACTAATCAATTATCTTACATTACTTTTTTATAAATATAACGTATATCATCTAAAGATAATTCTTTACAATTATTTACAAGTAAACGTGTTTGTTGACTACCTGCTTGAACTAAAAAATCTAAATCATCTGGTTTAACTCCAAATTCTTCCAAGCTAGTTGGGATATTTGTATCTTTTACAATGTCTGCAATTTCTTTAATAATATAATCCGCTTTTTCATCAATAGATTTCACTGCTAATTCTGGATACACAGCATCACAAAGCATTGCTAATCTATCTTTGCATCCATCTTTATTAAATTCCATTACATGTGCAAATAAAATAGCATTAGAAACACCATGTGCTATATGATATTTACCACCAAGAGGATAAGATAATGAATGTACTGCTGTTGTACCTGAACCTGTAATTGCTACACCACCATAAAAAGCTCCTAACATCATTTCAGCTTTAGCTTCTAAATCATTTGCATTATTGTATGCTTTTCTAATATTGTGGAAAATTTTACATGCACCTTCTTTAGCATATGTGTCACTAAGCATAGTAGCTTTTTTAGAAGTAAAACATTCTACTACATGCGCTAAAGCGTCTACACCTGTTGCTGCAATAATTTTAGGTGGTAATTTTGCAATCATATTAACATCCAATATTACATAATCCGGTATCATACAATTATTTACTATTCCTTGTTTTGATTCCTGTTCAGGAATAGCAACAATTGCATTACAGGTAGCTTCTGAACCTGTTCCACATGTTGTAGGAATCATTACTGTTTTTATTTGTTTTTTTGCAATACTACTATCTTTTAATAAATCGCGTAAACTATAATCAGCACCTAAAATAATACTGGCAAGTTTAGAAGCATCCATTACACTTCCACCACCAACACCAATAATTAAATCATATTTTATACTACCTACCTCATTAATTACACGTTCTACATCAGCTACAGCTGGTTCTGCTGTTAAATCATCAATAATTCTATATTGTACTGTTTTACAAATTGCTTCTACTTTATTACATAAACCTACAGCACGGACACCTTTATCTGTAAATACTAAAATAGAATTTACATTTTCTTTAGCTATGATATCTACTAAATTATCTATACTATCTTTACCTGCATAAATATTTGATGGTATTGTTAATTGATATGATTTCATGTTATTACCTCCAAAATCTATAAATAATTCAAATTTATATGTATTTTCTATTTAAATATATTGCAAATACCATGCCAAAATAAAATCCTTATTTATAAAACATCTTAAAAATAAAATAACTATAAAAATACATATTTATTATTTTATGCAACATTTTAAGTTCTAAAATGCAACACTTATTTTTAATGCAACAAAAAAGAAGCTATAATATATTTAGCTTCTAAAAATAAATATATAAATTTTAAATATTATTATATCAAAAATATTATTATATTTATATACAAGTCATTTAATCACATTTCCATCAACATCAAATAAAACATCCCTTGCTTCAGATACTACTTTTAATCCTTCTATTGAATTTGCCTCATCAATTAAATTTTCTGTAATCCAAAATTCATTCATCTTCAATGTATTTTTAATCCAAACAATTCTTGGTCCAATTTCTTTATTAGCTTTATAAGTCAAATCAATAGCAAATTTCATAGCTAACTTATCATTTGGCATCACTGGTGGCATATTTACAGCCTTAGGAAAATGGTTTGTTATACAATTTGGATACGTATTTTCCATATTAAATTTATCATATAATCTTTTAGTTGTAACATCTGTATTACCTATACCTGTAACATTCCCATGCGAAGCCTCGGTTAAATCAAAAACAGCAATAGTATCTGCATTAGGCTTCCATCTTCCCATTAATGGAGAACGACCTATAACATTTGTATCAGCTCCTGCTCCACTTATATCTTTACCAATTTCATCAATAAATATAATGTCCACTTTTTCAAAAGGAATTTTTATCATTAATGAACGTGCTTCTTCTAAATATTGTGGCTCTTCATTTGCAATACAATCTGCTGGAACAGCCACAATCTTATAAGTTTGATGAAAAGCATTTTCAATTATACCAATAGCCTTTATGTTTGGATATTTTTTTATAATTACTTCAGCGAAATCCTGAATATTTTGTGACATATTATCAAATCCCATAGAATGACAAATACTTGCACCATATTGTTTTCCCATACCAATAACTAACATTTTCATCAATCCACTTTCAATTTTTCCATGAAAAGCAGTATGTGGTTTTATTCTTCCTACAGGAATTATCCAATCTGCTTGAGATGCATATTTATCTATTTGTACTAAATAATTTGTCTTAGTATAACCAGCATCAACTGTTTCCATCGAAGACTTTATAGGTGCACCTACATATTCTTCATTCAATCCATACCCTAATAAAATCTCCTCTTGTCCTTTAGCTTCTGCACCACCATGGCTTCCCATTGCCGGAATAATAAATGGTATACCACCTTGTTTTTTTACTTCCTCAACTATAGATTTAACAATTATAGCTAAGTTTGAAATTTCTCTACTACCACAAGCAATACAAACACTATCTCCTTTTTTTATTTCATTAAAAATATTTCTTTCATTAATTACTCGTTTTACTTCATAAGCTGGATCTTCAATTTTACTTTGCTTAATAGTATAATTTATTTTTACAAATTTAGGTATTTTAACTTCATTTAAGAGTTTACTAAATATATCCATAATAATCTCCTCAAATTAAAAAAATATAGCTTAATTAGGTTATACAATATAACCTAATTAAGCTATAACTTCTATTTATTTTTCCACTTAGAATGTTCATATACCTTAGGATTACATACTTTATCCCATTTTTGACCATTAATTACAGCCATAACACCTTCTGCCGCCATAGTTGCGACACCAGATGCAGCCTCTTTTGTCTGACCAGCCATATGTGGCGTTACAATAATATTTTCATACATAAATAATGGATCATCTACGCTAATTGGTTCATGCACTACTACATCTGTTGCAGCACTATGAATCCAATTTTCTGATAAAGCTTTACATAATGCTTCTTCATTTATAATTCCACCTCGAGCACAATTTATTAAAATGCCCGTAGATTTCATTAATTTTAATTCTTTCTCACCTATCATATTTTTAGTTTTTGATGTCAATGGTGTATGAATAGATACTACATCTGCTTCTTTTAAAATATCTTCCATTTCTACTCTATAACCATAACCTTTAGCTTCAACTACTTCGGCTTTTACAAATGGATCATATACTAAAACTTTCATACCTATTCCTGTAGCCATTTCAGCTAAAATATTACCAATATGTCCACAACCTATTAAACCTAATACTTTGCCATTTAATTCATAAGCTTTATATTCACTTCTAATAGCAAAATTACCTTTACGCATTTCCTTATCACAACGAACCATATCTTTAGCACATGCAAACATCATTGCCATTGCATGTTCAGCTACTGAACGAGTATTAGCTCCTGGAGCTATAACTACAGGTATACCTAACTCTGTTGCAGCTTCAACATCCACATCATCTACACCTACACCTGGTCTTCCAATTACTTTTAAATTTTTACATTTTAGCATAGTTTCTCGATCAATAGAGCCTATACGTATTATTAATCCATCTGCATCAAGCAATTCTGGAAGCATGTCTTCAGGCTTTCCAGAATTAGTAATAACAACATTAGCTCCTGCTCTTTCTAATACTGCCATACCATCATCATGTAATTTATGTGAAATAACTACTTTTGCCATAATTTCATATCCCTTTATTTTTTAATATTGTTTAAAAACTTCTTTTAATGCTTCTATAATTTTAGGATCAGTACAATTAGATGGTCTTCTTGCTGGTCCTACATTAAAGCCACGTAAATTTACTGCCAATTTAACTACAGAATTCGGATTTCCCATTTGCATCACATTTCTAAATGGACGAATTTTCTTTTGTGCTTCATTTGCTTTTTCAATATCGCCTTTAATAAAATAATTATAAATACTAACCATTAATTCCGGAAATACATTTGAACAACCTGATATTGCTCCTGTACCACCTGCCATAAGTGTCCATAATATAAGTGAATCACTTCCTGCCAATACATTAATTCTAGAATTTGTATTTTCAATATATTTTAATGTATTATCAAAGTTTCCACTACTATCCTTAATACCGATAATATTTTCAAATTCCATTAATTTTTTTACTGTTTTAAAATCAATATTATTGCCAGTTCTTGCTGGTATATTATATAAAAGTATTGGCATATCTACAGCTTTTGCAACTGCACTAAAGTGATTATAAATATCATCTTGACTAACTGATACAAAATATGGAGAAATTACAGATAAACAATCTACTCCCAAATCTTTTATCTTTAATGAAAACTCAATTGTTTCTTTTGTCGTAACGCAACCTGTACCTGCATATACTGGAACACGTCCATTTACGGCTTCTACTGCTGTTTTAATAATTTCATATTTTTCTTCATTATTAAAAGCATAAAATTCACCATTTGTTCCTAATGGAAAAATACCGTGTACACCTGCTTCAATTAGCATATTTATAAAATCTTTATATGCTGTAGGATTAAATTTTTCATTTTCATCTAATGCAGTTAATACTGGTGTAATAAGACCTTTTGCTTCAAACATAAAAACATTCTCCTATCTTAAAATTCTAATATTTTAATTTTATATAATACAAAATCATATTCATAAAAATTAATATATAATTACATATAAAATAATTAAACTATATATTTCTCAACTTATCTATTCATCTAATAATTTAGCAAATTTAACTTTTGCCATTTGTGCTCCTAATTTTAAAGCCTCTAACATACTACTTTCATTTGCCTTACCTGTTCCCGCTACTGGAAATGCTGTTCCATGATCAACAGATGTTCTAATACATGGCAAACCTACAGTTACATTTACTCCACTATCAAAACCTAATACTTTAATAGGTATATGACCTTGATCATGATACATAACTACTACAATATCAAATTCATCTAAATTAGCGGCACGATGAAATACACTATCTGGTGGTACTGGTCCTGTTACATTATAACCTTTAGCTTGTGCTTCTTTTATTGCTGGTACAATCTCTTTTTCGTCTTCATCTCCAAATAATCCACCTTCTCCACAATGTGGATTTAATCCAGCAACAGCAATTCTTGGTTCATCAAATCCCATTAATTTTAAAGTTTCTTGTGCTAAATCAATAACTTTACTAATACGTTCTTTTTTTACTACTTTGGGAACATCATGTAATGCAATATGCGTTGATACATGAATTACACGAAGTTTTGGACTTGTTAACATCATTGAAAAATCTTTTTGACCTGTTAAATGTCCTAAAATTTCCGTATGTCCTGGATAATGTACACCACCTAGATTTAATGCCTCTTTATTTAATGGTGCAGTAACAATTGCATGTATTTCATTTTTCATAGTATATTTTACTGCACTTTCTATATATTCATAAGCAGCTTTACCTGCTCTACCATCAACTTTAGCAAATGGTAAATCTACTGGTAAATTATCCAAATCTATAATATCAATTATACCCGCTTGATATTTTCCTTTCTCTGGATTATCAATGATATTACATTTAATATCTACTCCAATAATATCTATAGCGCGATTAATAATTTTAGCATCACCAAAAACTAATGGTTTTGCTATTTTATAGATATCTACATTATTTAAAGCTTTTACTATAATTTCTGGACCAACACCTGCTGCATCACCCATAGTTATTCCTAAAATAGGTCTTTTCATCATTAATTCCTCCTAATATTTTACTCCAAATTCTTCAATAGCTCGTATTGATTTTATAAATACATCAGGCTTTCCAAAAGCTCCTGCTTTTGTCACAATAAAAAGTTTTTCTAAATTATCACTTTCAATATATCCTAAAGGCACACCACTATCAATTTCTGATATGATTTTTATACTATTTACACCAATAGCGCGACAAATATGCACAGCCATATCTCCACCAGTTAAAATCATTCCTGATAAACTATTTACTTCAATACTTTTTATTAATTCTGCCATAATAGTAGCAATTTTTTCACTGATTTCTTTTCTTGATAAATTATATTTTTTACCAATTTCTACCGCTTGTTCAACTTCATCATCTGATTGTGCAGTAGCTAATAATATATTTTCTTGCTCTTTAATTAATTGATTTATAATCCGTGATTTTTCTATTAATTCACTATTTTTATCCTCTAACAATCTAACCATATTTATTTTTACTAAATGTATATTTTCTTGATTTAATAACGTTTGTACTTGATTTTGTGTTATATGACTAACGCTACCTGCACAAACTAATATAGCGCCTTTACGCTTATCCATAGATAAGACTTTTTCTCCACTCCATCTATAATAATATGGTAAATATTCAGCCAACCCAGCTGAACCAACCCATAAAATATTTTTGTACTCTTTAACAGCGTCCATCAATGTTATAAAATTTTCTTCTTCAATAATATCACAAACAATCCAACGCCTTCCCTGATCTATAAATTTACTTATTTTCTTATTTATAAAATTTGCTCCTTGACGAATTATTTTAAAATCTATTACAGCAATATTTTTATTTACTTGTTCTTGTAAAATAGCTGGTAAATATGATTTTTTTACTGGAGTCTTTGGCGCATTAGCTATTTCTGTAAGTTCTATTGGTTTACCTTCTAGTAAATGATATCCACCTATCGTAATTCGCTGATTTGCCGGATATGCTGGGGCAATTATTACTATATCAGGTTTAAAGACATCAGCAACCGCTTTTATTTCCGCACCTAAATTACCTCGTAAAGTAGAATCAATCTTTTTATATACACATTTAATATTATATCTAGATATTTTTTCACAAATATCTTTTACTCTTTTATATGATAAATATTCATCTAAATCTCTACTATCTGTATCTACAACAACAACTTCTTTATCTTCAATATCTTCCATCTGCATAAAATTTATTTCTACACTAGATTTTATATTTCTCTTGGCAAATTGTAACGCCGTATCATTTGCTCCTGTCAAATCATCTGCAATAACAGCTAATTTTATCATCGCTTCACCTTCTTGCTCCTTTATCACTAAATATATAATGCAAAAAGCATGCCAACAATTTTTTTTTATAAATCAAGCACTATTTTATATTTAATAAAATAATGTTGCAATTTATCATTAATTTAGTTTTATTTTGCAACAAAAAAAGCTCTATACTATTCTTATTCGATGTATAGAGCCAAAATCTTTTTATTTATTTTTTAACTTTCGCCAAAGAGTTGTTCTATGAATTCCCAATCTTTTTGCGGCTTTAGTATAATTATAATTTTCCTCAACTAAAATTTTATGCAATAATTCTATTTCCATTTGTGCTAAATTTTTATCTACAGTATTAATTGATTCGGTACATTCAATTATTTCTTTTTCATTTGAGATTAAACTTTCTTTATCATCTTCATAAGCATTTATTACATCTTGTTTAGTAATAGTATCTCCATCTGTAAGTAACATTATACGTTCCATCATATTAACAAACTGTCTAATATTTCCTGGCCATTTACAATTACTTAAAAATGACTTAGCTTCTTTCGTTATACTTTTTAAATTAGGATTTATATATTGCATCTTTTGTAATAGTTTATCTGCTAATAAAGGAATATCTTCTTTTCTTTCAGCTAAAGTCGGCATATGTATTCGTAAAATATTTAAACGATAATACAAATCACTACGAAACTTTCCTTCTTCTACCATTTTCGATAAGTTTTGATTAGTCGCAGCAATAATTCTAACATCTATAGGAATTATACTTTCACCACCTAAAGGCATTACTTCACGTTCTTGCAATACTCTTAAAATTCTAGATTGCAAAGATAACGGCATTTCACCCATCTCATCTAAAAATAATGTGCCTCCATGAGCTAATTCAAACATCCCTTGTCTACCACCACGTTTAGCACCAGTAAATGCACCATCTACATAACCAAATAACTCAGATTCTAATAAATTTTCAGGTAATGCTGCACAATTTAATGCTACAAAAGGACCTTGAGCTCTATCGCTTATATTATGAATTCCTTGAACTAACATCTCTTTACCTGTGCCTGATTCTCCTGTAATTAAAATAGTTGAATTAGTTAAAGCATATTTCTTAGCTTTATTTTTCATCTTAACACAAGCTGGTGATTTTCCAATTGTATCTTCTAAAGAATACTTTGCCACTAATCCTTTAGAAGATAATTTTTTACGAATATTACGTTCTAATTTTTGCATTTCAGAAATATTTTGTAATGAATATATACTTCCTTTATTTACATCTTTTACATATATTGAAGATTTTTTTATTAAATACTGCTTATTATATATATTTATTAATAATTCTTCTTCTTCATTTAATTTTTTTTCATTAATCGATGAACAAATATCTTCTAGTTTTTTTCCTAAAACTTCATATTTTATTCTATGAAAAATTTTTTCTGCTTCTGGATTAAATAAACTTATACGATTTTCCTCATTTGTTGCAATAATTCCATCATGCGATTTTTGAATTATTGTTCTTATCATTTCAGATTTATGTTCATCTTGACGACGTACTTTTGCTATTAATAAAGCTTCTTGTAATGCACGATAAATAGATTCTTTTCCCGAATTAATAAATTTTCCATTTATACCATATTTTTTAGCTAATTTTACAGAAATGGCATCACCTACAATAAAATCTATACCCCTATTAATAGCTCTATTTATTTTCATATCTGCTTCTTCTGCTTTACTTATTAGAATCTCCACAAAATTAGTATTTAATATTTTAGCAATCTCTTCTACACCATAGATCATATTTTCAAAACCCGCTATTCCAATATTATCTGGCATTTTCTTTAATTCTAACAATGATTGTAAAATATCAGTAATAGTAACTTGTATATACACCATAGGGATATCAACTTCTTTTTCCAATAAAGATGCTGTTCCACCTCTACTAACAATAACTTCTATACCATCATTAATATATTTTTTTACTACTTCTTCTGCTTCTACTAAATCAGCTTCAACAACTTTAAATAAATCCTTTTTATCTGAAAACCTCTCTTCAATAACTAAATAAGCATCTTCTGCTAATTTTTTAAAAGGTGCAATAAATAAAACTTGTTCTTTCATAAATTCATCAAATCCTATCATAAATATTAGCAATAATATTATAATACATTATTAAATGAAATAAAAAGTATTCTAAATAATACTTCTATTTATATCTAATAAGTTTTTATTAAGAAATAAAATTATATTTACTCTCTATTTTATAATGAATTCCCTATATAAATATACTTAATATTTTTGCTATATAAAAATATAATTTTCCATTTAAAAACATTCTAATTACCTTAAATTTATTTAAGTATTTAATAAAAAAAACTGTATTTCAAAAATTGTTTTATATACAACTTTTGAAATACAGTTCATATATCCAGTCCTTTTTATCTCCAATCTATATTTTGAGCATTATTAACTTTTTTCTTTAGTGTTTCCAATCTTGTGAGTGCTTCATTAAGAGTTGCATCTTCTTTTGCAAAATGAAAACGAATTAAATTGTGTACATCTTCATGGAAGAAACTAGAACCAGGTACAGCTGCCACTCCTACATTTGCTGTCATCCATTCAGCAAATTTATAATCATCTTTTACGCCAAATTCTGAAACATCCATAAGCACATAATATGCCCCTTGTGGTTCAGTAAATTGAAAGCCTAAATTTGCTAATCCTCCCACAAAAAGTTTCTTCATATGCGTATAATGATCTTGAAGTTCTTTATAATATCCATCTGAAAAATTTAAACCTACTACAGCTGCTTCCATAAGTGGTGCTGCTGCACCAACAGTTAAAAAGTCATGGACTTTTTTAACTCGATCAATGATATTTGGTGGAGCTATGACATATCCCAATCGCCAACCTGTAATAGAATACGTTTTGGAAAGTGAATTACATATGATTGTTCGTTCACGCATACCTGGCAATGTAGCCATATATACATGTTTATGAGGTTCATAAATAATATGTTCATATACTTCATCAGTAATAACATATGCATCATATTTAATTGCAAGTTCAGCAATATTTTCAAGTTCTTTACGTGTAAATACTTTTCCGCATGGATTTGACGGATTACAAAGAATAAGTGCTTTAGCACCGCTACGAAATGCTTCTTCTAATAAATTTACATCAAAATTAAAATCTGGTGGAACTAGCGGAATATATATAGGCTCTGCTCCGGAAAGAATTGTATCAGCTCCATAATTTTCATAAAACGGAGAAAAAATTGCAACTTTATCTCTAGGATTTATAATTGACATCATTGAAGCCATCATTGCTTCTGTACTCCCACAAGTAACAACAATCTCACTATCAGGATCGATTTTCATACCTGAAAAATGTTCATGTTTTCGTGCTAAAGCTTCGCGAAAATTTTGTGCACCCCATGTAATTGCATATTGATGTGGCCCCATTTTTGCCACTTCAGCTAACCTATCTGTAATTTCTTTTGGTGGTGCAAAATCTGGAAAACCTTGTGAAAGATTAATTGCATCATATTTATTAGCAATACGCGTCATACGTCTTATAACCGAATCACTAAAATTTGATGTACGCTTACTGAGTTCATACATATATATCTCTCCTCATTAATCAGCTGAAGTAATTGTTCCTTTAAAATGCTCATTTATAAAAGTTTTTACAACATCAGAATGATAAATATCTAAAATCTTTTTATAATCAGGATTATCCTTATCCTCTTTACGTGTTGCAAGTATTACAACTGCTAATGGTTCATTTTTATCTTCAAAGAAAATCCCCTGTTTTTCTACATTCAACCCAGCACTCATTACGTAATTCATTGTTATTACAGCTATGTCTACATCTTCTAAACTACGCGGAAGTTGTGCTGCTTCAAGCTCTTGAAACTTTAAATTTTTAGGATTATCTATTATATCCTTAACTGTACTTTTAAATTCTAATCCATTTTTTAATTTAATAAGACCAGCTTTTTCTAAAAGCATCAATGCTCTCCCAGCATTTGTAGGATCATTAGGAATTGAAACAGTTGCTCCATTTGAAATATCTATCATATTATGAATTTTATTACTATATATTCCCATTGGCATAATAATGGTTTTTCCTATGGATGTTAAATCAGTACCTTTATTTTCATTAAAATTATTAAGAAAAGGTTCATGTTGATAAGCAGCAAGTTCCACCTCTCCATCAGATAGTGCCAAATCTGGCGTTATGTAATCTGAGAATTCAACAACTTTAACATTAAGACCTTGTTTATTTGCTTCTTTAGCAACAATCTCTGCTATTTCTGCATGTGGTCCAGAAGTTGCACCTATGCGAATTTCTTTTTGAGTACTTATCCCACAACCTGTAATAAATAATGAAAATATAAATAATAGTGCAAAAAAGGTATATTTTTTCATACCAAAACCTCCTCTTATTTTCTAGTTATCCAATATGATATATATAAAATTCTTTTTTGTCAAGATCATATATATACAATATATTTTATAATTAAGTGCAAGACTAATTTTTTTAGAAGACAAAAAAAGCACTGAAATATTCAGTGCTTTTTTCTTAACTGGCAACTTCCTATCCTCCCAGCACGTCTCCAT
>ERZ773155.2988-NODE-2988-length-12023-cov-3.448529_pt1 | contig 12023 bp, 8 predicted proteins | sample MGYA00511262_ERZ773155 | MGnify/ENA primary metagenome ERZ773155 (study PRJEB29015, sample SAMEA2737828) | human gut metagenome | biome: human gut; feature: human-associated habitat; material: faeces | place: China | collected 2012 ... | reverse complement strand
CACGCCTGCCATACGCCCCTCGCCGTCAGAGACGCCGGAGACGACGAGTCCTCGACGGGAACTTTTCGATAAGCCGAGTACAGAGCCGCGCTCGCCCGGGCCATGCCGAGACGAGAAAAGGAACACGAATGTGAACGATTTTCCGGCCGTTCCCGTTTTTCGGAATCGCCGTTTACTAAATTTTTTATATATTTGTAAGACTTTAAAACCACTAATCCCATTCGGACCATGACGCAATCCAATGTAAGGGCCGCATTCGAGCGGCATTTCAATACCCACGGAACACTCTACGCCTCGGCGGGACGCATCAACCTGATCGGCGAACACACCGACTACAACGGCGGCTTCGTCTTCCCGGGTGCCGTCGACTGCGGCATCACGGCGATGATCCGCCCCAACGGCACCGACCGCGTGCGCGCCTACGCCGTCGATCTGGACTCCTATGCGGAGTTCGGCTTGCGCGAGGAGGACAAACCCTCCGAGTCGTGGGCCCGCTACATCTTCGGCGTCTGCCGCGAAATCCAGAAGCGCGGCGGCCGCATCGGCGGCTTCGACACCGCCTTTTCGGGCGACGTACCGCTGGGAGCGGGCATGTCGTCGTCGGCAGCGTTGGAGTCGACCTTCGCCTTTGCGCTCAACGACCTCTATGCGCTGGGGATCGACAAGTTCGAACTGGCACGCATCGGTCAGTCGACCGAGCACAACTACTGCGGCGTGAACTGCGGCATCATGGACCAGTTCGCCTCGGTCTTCGGCAAGAAGGGTTGTCTGATGCGGCTCGACTGCCGTTCGATGGAGTTCGAATACTTCCCCTTCGATCCCGTCGGTTACAAGCTCGTGCTGCTCGATACGGTCGTCAAGCACGAACTGGTCGGCTCGCCCTACAACCGCCGGCGCGAGTCATGCGAGCGCGTGGCGAAGATGCTGGGACAGGAGTTTCTGCGCGGCGCCACGATGGAGCGGCTCGATGCGATCCGCGATGAGATCTCCGACGAAGACTACCGCCGTGCACGCTTCGTGATCGGCGAGGAACGGCGTGTGCTCGACGTCTGCGACGCCTTGCAGCGTGGCGACTACGCCACCGTCGGGGAGCGGATGTACGCCACGCACGAGGGGTTGTCGAAGGACTACGAAGTATCGTGCGAGGAGCTCGACTTCCTGGTCGACGTGGCCCGCGAATGCGGCGTCACGGGGGCACGCATGATGGGCGGCGGCTTCGGCGGCTGCACGATCAACCTCGTAAAGGACGACCTCTTCGCCGATTTCATCGCCACGGCCAAACGCAAATTCACCGAGCGGTTCGGCCACGAACCCAAAGTCTATCCCGTCGTCATCTCGGACGGCGCACATAAAATCGACTGATTCAAACCATCCCGTTACATGAGAAAAACGATCTTCCTTTTCGCTCTGCTCGCCGGCACGCTGTCGCTGCAAGCCCAGAACTACCCCTTGCGCGCCCGCCTGAGCGACCCGAATTCCTTCTCTGTCATCGTCATTCCCGACCCGCAGAGCTACACCAAGTTCGCCGCCAACCAGCCGTTGTTCGAGTTGCAGACGGCATGGATCGCCCGCGAGATCGACTCGCTGCGCATCCTCACGGCGCTCTGCACGGGCGATCTGGTCGAACAGAACGAAACAGCCATCCCGCTGGCCTTCCGCAAGACCGACCAGACCAGCGCCGAGCAGTGGCGGGCCGCGTCGCGCGCCTTCGAGCGGCTCGACAACAAGCTGCCCTACGTCGTCTGCACGGGCAACCACGACTACGGATACACCAAGTCGGAGAACCGCCTGTCGCGCTTCCCCGACTACTTCCCGATGACGCGCAACGAGTGTTGGCGTCACAAAATCGTATCGGTATGCAACAACGCGCACGGAATCCCCACGTTGGAGAACGCCGCCTACGAGTTCCACACCGACACGTGGGGCGATCTGCTGGTCGTATCGCTCGAATTCGCACCGCGCGACGAAGCGATCGAATGGGCGCGCAAACTGGTTGCGGAACCCAGGTACGCGAACACGCGGGTGATCCTGCTGACCCACTCGTTCATCGCATGGAAGGGCAACCGCAAGAAAACGGAGCCCTACGAACTGACCGACGCCAACTACCAGCAGGCGATCTGGGACAAGCTCGTCTATCCGTCGTCGAACATCCGGCTGGTCATCTGCGGCCACGAATGCCACCCCACGACGGACTACTTCGAGACGGTCGGCTTCCGCACGGACAAGAACGCCGCCGGCAAATCGGTTGCGCAGATGATGTTCAACGCCCAGACGGCCGACGGACAGTGGCACGGCAACGGCGGCGACTGCTGGCTGCGCATCCTGGAATTCCTGCCCGACGGACGGACCGTATCGGTGCGGACCTTCTCGCCGATGTTCGCCCTTTCGCCCGTCACCTGCGACAAGGCGTGGCGCACGGCCGACTACGACCAATTCACCTTCGACATGGAATAACCGATCGGCTGAAACGAACATCTGTCGCACAACAACTTATCCTCGGATTATGGCAAAAGAGACTGTACTGATTTCGGGCGGTGCCGGATACATCGGCTCGCATACCGCCGTGGAACTGATCGCCGCCGGATACGACGCGGTCATCATCGACAACCTCTCCAACTCGGAGGCGGAGGCCGTCGAGGGTGTGCGGCGCATCACGGGTGTCGACGTTCCCTTCGAGCGGGTCGACACCTGCGACGAAGCGGCGCTGCGACGTGTCTTCGAAAAATACGATTTCGGCTCCGTCATCCATTTCGCCGCCTACAAGGCTGTCGGCGAGTCGGTCGCCGAACCGCTCAAATATTACCGCAACAACCTCGCGTCGTTCATGAACGTCTGCGCGCTGATGAAGGAGTTCGGCCGGCCGAACATCCTCTTCTCGTCGTCGGCGACGGTCTACGGCGAGCCCGACACATTGCCCGTCACGGAGCAGACGCCCCGCAAACCCGCCACCTCGCCCTACGGCAACACGAAGCAGATGGCCGAAGACATCCTGCACGACTGCTGCGCGGCCTACGAGGGCCTGCACGGCATCGCGCTGCGCTACTTCAACCCCATCGGCGCCCACCCCTCGGCGCTCATCGGCGAACTGCCGCGCGGCGTGCCGCAGAATCTGGTGCCCTACATCACCCAGACGGCCGCCGGACTGCGCGAATGCCTTTCGATCTTCGGCGACGACTACGACACGCCCGACGGCACCTGCCTGCGTGACTACATCGACGTCGTCGACCTGGCCAAAGCCCACGTAGCCGCGGTCGACCGCATGACGCAGCGGCGGATGAAGGAGGCCTACGAGATTTTCAATATCGGCACGGGCACGCCTGTCTCGGTCCTGGAACTGGTGAAGGGCTTCGAACGGGCGAACGGGCTGACGCTCAACTACAAGATCGTCGGGCGACGGGCCGGCGACGTGAAGGCGGTCTGGGCCGACACGCAGCGCGCCAACAAAGAACTGGGCTGGAAGGCCGAACGGCCTCTCGAAGAGACGCTCCGCTCGGCCTGGGCCTGGGAAAAACACGTGCGCGGCATGAACTAACCCTCCCCGATGCAATTCAATCACAGATTCGATATGAAACCTACACTTTTCGTACTGGCCGCAGGCATGGGCTCGCGCTACGGCGGTCTCAAACAGCTGGACGGTCTCGGCCCCAACGGCGAGACGATCATGGATTACTCGATCTTCGACGCCATCCGCGGCGGCTTCGGCAAGGTGGTCTTCGTCATCCGCAAGGATTTCGAAGCGGATTTTCGCACGAAGATCCTCTCCAAATACGAAAACCACATCCCCGTCGAGGTGGTCTTCCAGTCGGTCGACGACCTGCCCGAGGGCTTCGTCCGCCCCGAAGGACGCACCAAGCCATGGGGTACGAACCACGCCGTGCTGATGGGCAAGGCGGTCATCCGCGAACCGTTCGCCGTCATCAACGCCGACGACTTCTACGGCCGCGACGGCTTCCGCGTACTGGGTCAGTGGCTGTCGAAAGCCGACGGAGAGAACCGCTACTGCATGGTGGGCTACCGCGTGGGCAACACCCTCTCAGAGAGCGGCACCGTGGCGCGCGGCATCTGCCGAACCGATGCGAACAATTACCTGACGGGTGTAGTCGAACGGACGGACATCGCCCGCGTCGACGGCCGCATCACCTTCACGGGCGACGACGGACAGCCGACCACCACCGACAACAATACCCCCGTCTCGATGAACATGTGGGGCTTCACGCCCGACTACTTCCGCTACTCGGAGGAGTATTTCAAGGAGTTCCTGCGCGCCAACATCGACAACCCCAAAGCCGAGTATTACATCCCGCTGATGGTCAACAAACTCATCACCGAAGGCACGGCGACGGTCGAGGTGCTCGACACCACGGCCAAGTGGTTCGGCGTGACCTACGCCGCCGACCGTCAGGGCGTGGTCGACAAAATCCGTGCGCTCGTCGACGCGGGCGAATACCCCGCCAAACTCTTTTAGGGCGATGACCGTCTCGAAAATCAGCACCGAACCCCACGCGCAGGGCGAGATCGAGGTCTTCCGCCTCGCGAACGCCGCGGGGGCCTACGTCGACGTGTGCAACATCGGCGCGGGCGTCACGGCCGTCGTCGTTCCCGACCGCGAAGGGCGCATAGCCGACGTGGCGCTGGGGTACCGCGCCTACGCCGATTACGTCGGCGACGGCGCCTGCTTCGGCAAGACGCCCGGCCGTTTCGCCAACCGGATCGCCGGAGGGCGCTTCACGCTCGACGGCAAGGAGTACCGGCTGGCCGTCAACAACGGCCCCAACCACCTGCACGGCGGCCCGACGGGATTCGCCAACCGCCTGTGGCAGGGTGAAACGACCGGCGACGGCGTGGTCTTCACCCGCACCAGCCCCGACGGCGAGGAGGACTACCCGGGTACGCTCACGGCGCGCATCGCCTATGCGTGGGACGACGACTGCTGCCTGACCGTCCTACTCGAAGCCGCGTGCGACGCACCCACGATCGTCAACCTGACGAACCACTCCTACTGGAACCTCGCGGGCGAGAATGCCGGATCGGTGCTCGGCCACGAGCTGCGGCTCCACGCCTCGCGCTGGCTGCCGACCGACGAAACGCTGATTCCCACGGGCGAACTCGCCGGCGTCGCCGGCACGCCGATGGACTTCCGCACGTCCAAACCGCTCGGCCGCGACATTCGCGCCGATTTCCCCGCATTGCGCTACGGCAAAGGCTACGACAACTGCTGGGCCGTCGACGACTGGCGCGCGGACGAGGAGACGACCGTGGCCGAACTGTACGACCCGAAATCGGGTCGGCGGCTCAGCGTCCGCTCCACACAGCCGGGCGTGCAGGTCTACACGGGCAACTGGCTCGCCGGCTCGCCGCTCTCGAAGAGCGGCCGGCCCTACGCGGACTACGACGGCGTGGCGATCGAGTGCCAGGGTTTCCCCGACGCACCGAACCGCCCCGATTTCCCTTCGGCCGAACTGCGCCCCGGCGAAGCGTACCGCCGGACGATCCGCTTCCGTTTCGACGTCCGTTAACGACGCACCTCATTCCGACGGCCGCAGGCGCACAGCTTGCGGCCGTCGGCTTTTTTTCCTATTTTTGCACGCAAAATTCCGCACTGCCGATGTTGATTCTGTTCGCTGTCCTCTTCGGCGGCATCCTCACGGGCCGCTTGCTGCGCCGCCGACCGCTCCGTGCGCTCGGCAGCGTCATCACGTTCATCATCTGGCTGCTGCTCTTCATGCTGGGAACGGAAGTGGGCGGCAACGAAGAGGTCATGCGGTCGCTGGCCACGCTCGGCGTGCAGGCGCTCGTCCTCTGCACGGGAGCGCTGGCGGGAAGCATCGCCTGCGCCTGGCTGCTGTGGCGGTCGATCGGCGGCAGACGCACCGGCGCGACCGACTCCGCCGCACCCGCTCCGCCGGCCTTCGCCGCACTGCGCGGCAGTCTGGTGATCGTCGCCTTCTTCGCAGCCGGAGCGATTTTCGGCGTCGCGGGATGGATTCCGGCTACCGCAGCCTCCTCGCCCGTAAGCACCTACATGCTCTACGGGCTGATGTTCTCGGTCGGCGTGTCGCTGGGACACGACGCCACGCTCGTCGAACGTATCCGCTCGCTCGACCGCCGCATGGCGCTGCTGCCCCTCTGCACCATCGTCGGAACGCTGGCCGGAGCGGCGCTCGCATCGCCGCTGCTGCACACCGTGCCGCCGGCCGACGCCATGGCCGTCGGCGCGGGATTCGGCTACTATTCGCTGTCGAGCATCTTCATCTCCGAACTGCGCAGCGTCGAACTGGGAACGGTCGCTCTGCTCTGCAACGTCCTGCGCGAACTCTTCACGCTGCTGGCCGCACCGTGGGTAGCGGGCCGTTTCGGGCCGCTGGCCGCGATTTCGTCGGGCGGCGCCACGACCTTCGATACCACCCTCCCGATCCTCACCCGCGTCGCAGGGCCGCAGTATGCCGTCGTAGCGATCTTCCACGGCTGCGTCACCGATTTCAGCGTTCCCTTCCTGGTCACGTTCTTCTGTTCGATCTGAAAAAACGGGACGCACCGACCGATGCGTCCCGTCTCAAAAAATCCTGCTTCGCCCCTTATTGCAGCACGGGCGAATCGAAGCCCAGCTTCCGCAAACCGTTCTGCACGTCGGGGTGGCTCATGAAGAGCCGCCACAACAACTCCGAACGGTGGTTCTCGATCATCACCGCGATCGGCCCCTGATCGATGGCCAGATACTTCTGCGGATACCAGTCGTCGGTCTGGCTGAACGCATCGTAGAAGCCGTAAGGCCCCCATACTTTCTCGTGAAGCGGCCCGTAGAGGTAACGCATCACATCCATCGACTCCTCGGGCGTATAGACGATCGACGAAAGCGCCGCCGTGGGGGCGATCACGCCGCGATCCTCGCGCTCGACGGGAGCGTGCGCCGCATACCCCGCCGTCGAATAACTGGCCGTCAGCCCCCAGCAATCCTTGCCGTAACCCTTGTAGTGCCGGGGATTGCGGATGCAGTAGGCACGGTTGATGAGCGAATAGTTGCGCATCTCGCCGAAATAGTCCTCGCAGTAGTCGTCTCTCAGCCCGCGCGGATCCAGCCCGAGGAAGGAGTAGTGCGCCCAGAAGAGCGGACCGGCCTCGACGCCCTGATACCGCAGGCGGAGGCGGTAACCCTCGACCTCGTGCTCGTCGACGATCGCCCCGTTCTCGGCCCACCCCTCGGTATAGACCTCGCGGTCGATCGGATAGGTCGGCGAAGCGGCCGCCAGAATATACATCACCAGACACTCGTTGAACCCGTGTACGGCGAAATTCATCTCCCACCCGTATTCGGGACTCCAATGCCAGTAGAGGACGTTCTGCCCGTTGCGATACCACGACCACTCGACGCCGCGCCACAACGTATCGATACGCTGTGCGAGCGCCTGCTCGCGCTCGTTGCCCTGCGCGAAATACTGATGCGCGGCCAGCAGCCCCTGCACCAGAAAGGCCGTCTCCACCAGATCGCCTCCGTTGTCCTTCTTGCCGAAGGGTTTCACGCGGCCCGTCCGGCCCTCGATCCAATGAGGCCAGGCGCCGTGGAAGCGGTCGGCACGTTCGAGGAACGAGACGATGCGTTCGAAGCGTTCGATCCCCTGTTCACGGGTGACGTAGCCGCGCTCCATACCGGCGATAAGCGCCAGAATACCGAAGCCGCTGCCGCCCGTCGTCACGACCGTCTCGTCGTTTTCGGGATAGATGCCGTCCATGTTGATCCGTTCGCACGCAAGGCCGCTGTTGGGCTCGGCGCCCGACCAGAAATAATCGAACGTACGCCGCTCGACGCTGTCCAGCAACGCCTCGTCCGAAAGCGTCGCTGCGGGACGCTGCGCGCAGCCCGCGACGACGCCCGCCAGAGCGAGCGCCGCCACGGCCGCCGTAATCCGTTTGATCGTCTTCATGCCGCGAAGGTTATTTCAGGGTGAAACTTGCCTGCTTCACCGCGTCGCTCGCGCCGCCGATCATCACGTCGAACTCGCCCGGCTCGGCCACGTACCGCAGGTCGAAATCGTAATATTTGAGCAGCGAGACGTCGATCGTAAAACTTACGTCGCGGCTCTCGCCCGCTTTGAGCGCCACGCGCTGGAAGCCTTTGAGCTCCTGCACGGGACGGGTCGACGAACCCACCCTGTCGCGGATGTAGAGCTGCACGACCTCCACGCCGTCGCGCCGGCCGCTGTTCGTCAGGCGCACGGTGGCCTCGATCGACCCGTCGGCGGTCATCTCCGACGCCGAAAGGCGCACGTCGCCGTAGTCGAAGGTCGTATACGACAGACCGTAGCCGAAGGGATAGAGCGGCGTGTTGGGCACGTCGAGATAGTTGCTGCGGAACTTCTCGAACTTGTCGCCCAGCAGCGGACGTCCCGTGTTCTTATGGTTGTAGAAGAGCGGTATCTGCCCCACGCTGCGCGGGAAGGTCGCGGGAAGTTTGCCCGACGGGTTGACGTCGCCGAAGAGTACGTCGCCGATCGCCTCGGCCGCCTGCGTGCCGCCGAACCATACATTGAGCATCGCAGGCACGTGCTCGGCCTCCCATTCGAGCGTCAGCGGGCGCCCCGTGAAGAGTACCAGCACGACGGGTTTGCCCGTCGCCACGAGCGCCTTCAACAACTCCTGCTGCACGTCGGGAATGCCGATCTGCGACCGGCTGCTGCTCTCTCCGCTCATCTCCGAAGCCTCGCCCAGCGCGGCGACCACCACATCGGCCTCGGCCGCCGCGGCGAGCGCCTCGTCGAGCAACTGCTTGTCGGTGCGGCCGTCACGCGGAATATCGCGCCCGAACATCGTGGCATAGCGCTCCTGCTCCTCGTCGCGGATCACGTTGCTGCCCTTGGCATAGACGATCTTCACCCCTTCGCCGGCCACCTGCTGCAACCCTTCGACGAGCGTCAGCGGCTTCGTAAGGTCGGTAGCGACGCTCCACGTGCCGGGCATGTTCGCGCGCGAAGCGGCCAGCGGGCCGACCACGGCGATCGTTCCCTCGCGCCGGAGCGGCAGCACGTCGCCTTCGTTTTTCAACAGTACGAAGCTCTCGCCCGCGATACGGCGCGCCTCGGCGCGGTGTGCGGGCGTATAGATCTGCGTGGCGGCGCGCTGCGGATCGCAGTAACGGTAGGGATCGTCGAAAAGTCCCAACTTGAATTTCGCTTCGAGCACCAGGCGGCACGCGCGGTCGATATCGGACAGCGGGATACGCCCCTCTTCGAGCGACTGCTGCAAGGTTCCCAGATAACCCTCGCTCACCATGTCCATGTCGACACCCGCCTCGACGGCGCGCGCCGACACCTCTTTCAGATCGCCCAGACCGTGCGCGATCATCTCGTAGATGCCCGTGTAGTCCGTGACGACGAAGCCCTCGAAGCCCCACTGCTCGCGCAGCACGGTGGTCATCAGCCAGCGGTTGGCCGTGGCGGGAATCCCGTCGACCTCGTTGAACGACGCCATGACGCTGCCCACGCCTGCCTCGACGGCCGCCTTGTAGGGCGGGAAATATTCGTTGTACATGCGCTGGCGGCTCATATCGGTCGTATTGTAGTCGCGTCCCGCTTCGGCAGCACCGTAGAGAGCAAAGTGCTTCACGCATCCCATGATCTCGTCGGTGGCAAAATGCATCGGATCACGCCCCTGATAGCCGTAGACGAACGACCGCGCCACAGCGCTGCCGAGGAAGGGATCTTCGCCGATGCCCTCCGACGCACGTCCCCAGCGGGGATCGCGCGCAATGTCGACCATCGGGGAGAAAGTCCAGCAAATACCGGCGGCACTCGCCTCGACGGCCGAAATACGGGCCGCACGCTCGACGGCCTCCATGTCCCACGTGGCCGTCAGGCCGAGCGGAATAGGAAAGGTCGTCTCATAACCGTGGATCACATCCATGCCGAAGATCAGCGGAATACCCAGACGGCTCTCCTCGACGGCGATACGCTGCACGTCGCGGATCTTCTCCACCCCCTTGATATTGAACAGACCGCCCACCTCGCCGCGGCGGATCTTCTCGGCGATGTCGCTGCTCTTGGCCTGACCGGTGGTGATGTCGCCCGCACTGGGCAGGTTGAGCTGGCCGATCTTCTCTTCGAGGGTCATGCGGCGCATCAGCGCGTCGACATACTGCTCCATCGTAGCGCCCGCAGGCTTCTCGACGGCGACGGCCGCGCCGCAGAGCACGATGCCCAGCAGGGTAATGAGTGTTTTTTTCATATCGTAATCTCTGTTTTTTATGGTATAATATTTCGCTTCCCGAAAAACGGAGTTTCACGGTCGCGGATCACTTGCGGCGGCACGCGTCAACTGCCCGCCTCGACCGTAAATCCGAGTTCGGCGAGTCCCCTCTGCACATCCTTATCGGACATGAACAGGTTCCACGGCAATCCCGTGCGGTAGTTTTCGATCATCACCACGATCGGGCCCTGATCGATGGCGATGTGCATTCCCCGGTCGAACCAGCCGGTCGTGAGATCGAAGGCGTCGATAAACCCGTAGTCGCTCCACAACTTGTCGCCCAGTTTATAGTAGAAGAAGCGCAGTGCGGCCATCGACTCGTCGGGCGTGTAGGGCATCGACGACAAGGCTGCCGTGGGGGCGATGACTCCCCGGTCGTTCGTCGGCGACGAGGCGGTGTAGCCGTCGGGAATATCACTGGCCGTCAGTCCCCAGCAGTCGGCGCCGTAACCGGCATACCCCTTGGGGTTGTCTACGCAATACGCGTAGTTGATCCGGGTATGGTTGCACACCTGCTCCCAATAGTCGGCATAGGCATCGGAGAGTCCCCGGGGATTCAGCCCCAGGAAGGAATAGTGGGCCCAGAAAAGGGGGCCACCGTAATCCTCGCCCAGCGGCAGCACGGTGTCGTAGAACGACTTGCCGTTACGCATCGCACCGCCGCGCGCCCAGCCTTCGGCATACACTTCGCGGCCGATGGGATGCGTCGGCGACGAGGCGGCCAGCACGTAGACGATCAAGGCCTCGTTCCACCCCTGTATCGGCATGTTCATCGCCCAGCCCTTATCGGGACTCCAATGCCAGTAGAGCACCTTCTCCGTCCCCTCCTTGGTGAAGAAATTCCACTCGACGGCCTCCCACAAGGCGGTGATGTCGGCGCGCAGCTTGCTCTCTGCCGCATCGGTGCCGTCGAAGTAGGCGCGCGCCGTCAGCAACCCCTGGAACAACAGCCCGGTCTCCACCAGATCGGCGCCGTTGTCATCGGCCGAGAAGGGAAGCGTCTGCCCCGTCTGGCCGTCGATCCAGTGCGAGAAGGCGCCGTGATAGGAGGTCGCCCGCTCCGCAAGGAAGGTCACGATCCGCTGCACCCGCTGGCACGCCTCGCTGCGGGTCACGAAACCGCGCTCGGCGGCCACCGTCATGGCCATCACGCCGAAGCCCGTCCCGCCGGTAGTGACCGTCGCGCCCGACGAGGTGCGCTCGCGCGCCATGCCGCTCGTCGGTTCGGCACCCTCCCAGAAATAGCGGAAGGTCTGCTGCTGCACCTTGGTGAGCAGCTCCTCGTCGGAAATCTGCGGGAATTTGTCGCTCGTGTCCAGCCCCGTCCGGATCCGGATCACCTTGCCGGTCAGGATCGCCTCCCCGGCAGCCGATTTCAGGCCGCTGTCGACGATCAACCGGTAGGAAGCATACGCGTTCAACCCGGCGGAGGGTTTGAGCGTGACGCGCTTCGCGCCGTCGTAAACGTCGCTGGCGTCCACCTTCGCGCCTCCGGCGTCGAGCAGATAGATATTGGCCTCGACGGTCGCCGCGTCGAGCGCCGCCGTGAAGTCGAGCACGATCTCGGCGTCGGGCGACACGTCATCGAAATCCGACAGGCCGCTCTGCCCGCCGATCGTAACCGAGCTCAACGCCAGCTGATCGCCCGCGGGCGTGCGGTCGTCGGTCGAATCGCCGCCGCAGCCGACACCCAGCAAAACCAGTGCAGGCAGGAGAGGCTTGAAAAACGGAAAACCTTTCATATATCGTCGTTTTTTTAGAAGAGGGGGCCTGATTTCGGTCCCCTC
>ERZ773155.2975-NODE-2975-length-12065-cov-4.379850_pt1 | contig 12065 bp, 7 predicted proteins | sample MGYA00511262_ERZ773155 | MGnify/ENA primary metagenome ERZ773155 (study PRJEB29015, sample SAMEA2737828) | human gut metagenome | biome: human gut; feature: human-associated habitat; material: faeces | place: China | collected 2012 ... | reverse complement strand
GAGGCGCTGGCAGGCTACTGCACCCATATCGAAACCGAGATCCTGGAAGGCGATGTCATCCGTGTCACCGATAACGGCCGCGGCATCCCCGTGGGTATCCACCCCAAAATGGGCATCCCCGCGGTCACGGTGGTTTATACCATCCTGCATGCCGGCGGTAAGTTCGGCGGCGAGGGCTATAAGGTTTCCGGCGGTCTGCACGGCGTGGGCGCTTCGGTCGTCAATGCCCTTTCGGAGTGGCTCATTGTCGAGGTAAAGAACGGCGAGCACATCTACCAGCAGAAATTCGCCCGCGGCGTGGCGCAGGGCGACCTGACCATCATCGGCGATACCGATGAGACCGGCACCCGTGTTACCTTCAAGCCGGATGGCGAGATCTTCGAGGAGTTGGTATACGACTATGAAACGCTGCACACCCGTCTGCGGGAGCAGGCGTTCCTCAATGCCGGGGTGCGCATGACCATCACCGACCGCCGTACCCCCACGGGCCCCAGCGATTCCATGTGCTACGAGGGCGGCATCCGCTCCTTTGTTGAGTTCATCCACCAGCGCCGCGGCCTGGAGGCGCTGCATGAGGAAGTCATCTACATGAAAGGCGACAGCGGCGATAATGTGGCGGAAGTGGCCATGCAGTACAATGACAGCTACAATGAGCTGCTGCTCTCCTTTGCCAATAACATCAATACCGGCGAGGGCGGTACCCACGAGGACGGCTTTAAGCAGGCCCTTACCCGTGTGCTGAACGCCTATGCCCGGAAAAATAACCTGCTGAAGGACAGCGACAAGAACCTTTCCGGCGAGGACTGCCGCGAGGGTCTGACCGCTATCATCAGTGTCAAGCTGCGGGAGCCGCAGTTTGAGGGCCAGACCAAGGGCAAGCTGGGCAACACCGAAATGCGGCAGGTGGTTTCCGCCATCGTTACCGATAAGCTGACCACCTACTTTGAAGAAAACCCGCAGGTCGCCCGCACCATCATCGAAAAGGCCATTACCGCCAGCCGCGCGGCCGAAGCTGCCCGCAAGGCGAGAGAAGCCACCCGGCGCAAATCTCCGCTGGAGGGCGTGGGCCTGCCCAGCAAGCTGAAGGACTGCAGCGAGCGCAATAACGAGCGCACCGAGCTGTTCATCGTCGAGGGCGATTCCGCCGGCGGCTCCGCCAGCGATGGCCGCGACCGCCGTTTCCAGGCCATCCTTTCGCTGTGGGGCAAGATGCTGAATGTAGAGAAGGCCCGCTTGGATAAGGTATACAGCAACGAAAAGCTGCTGCCCATCATCGCAGCTGTGGGCTGCGGCATCGGCGAGGACTTTGACGCCAATAAGATCCGCTACAATAAGATCATCATTATGGCCGATGCCGATGTGGACGGCAGCCATATCCGCACGCTGCTGCTCACCTTCTTCTTCCGTCACATGCGCCCGCTCATCGAACTGGGCCATGTGTATATCGCGCAGCCGCCGCTTTATAAGGTCAGCCGCGGCAAGCAGTTCCACTATGCCTACACCGAAGCCGAGCGGGACGCCTGCATTGCCGAACTGAATCCCGATGGCACCGGCAAGGTGGATATCCAGCGGTACAAGGGCTTGGGCGAGATGGACCCCGTACAGCTGTGGGAAACCACCATGGACCCCGCCCGCCGTGTCATGCTGCGGGTGAACATGGAGGACGCCATGCGTGCCGATGAAACCTTTACCATCCTGATGGGCGATAAGGTGCAGCCCAGAAGGGAATTTATAGAGCAGAACGCCCAGTATGTCACCAATCTTGATGTTTGATGACGCAGAAAGGAGCCGAAAAAATGAGCAAGGATAAAACTCCCAACAATATGGGCGATTTTGATGCCATTAATGAAGTAGTGGATGAGGTAACCGCTGAAAACAGCCTGCACAATGAGGGCCGCATCATCCAGGTGGAGCTGGATCACGAAATGCGCAAGAGCTTTTTGGAATACTCCATGTCGGTCATTGTGGACCGTGCCCTGCCCGATGTACGGGACGGATTGAAGCCGGTTCACCGCCGCATTCTGTACGCAATGAACGAGAGCGGCATCTTCCCCAACCGCCCGCACAAGAAGTCCGCCTGGACGGTCGGCGAAGTTATCGGTAAGTACCACCCGCACGGCGACTCCGCGGTCTATTACACCATGGTCCGCCTCGCCCAGTGGTTCTCCATGCGCACCCCGCTCATCGACGGCCACGGCAACTTTGGCAACATCGACGGCGACGGCGCCGCCGCCATGCGTTATACCGAGTCCCGCCTGGCCAAGCCCGCCATGGAGCTCCTGCGCGACCTGCAGAAGGACACGGTCGACTGGCAGCCCAACTACGACGAGTCCCTTGCCGAACCCACGGCGCTGCCCGCCCGCTTCCCCAACCTGCTGGTGAACGGCTCCCAGGGCATCGCGGTCGGCATGGCCACCAACATCGCCCCGCACAACATGGGCGAGGCCGTCGAAGCAACCTGCTACCTCATCGACCACCCCGACGCGACGGTCGACGATCTCATGCAGATCATGCCCGGCCCCGACTTCCCCACGGGCGCCCTCATCATGGGCACCGACGGCATCCGCCAGTCCTACGAGACCGGCCGCGGCTCCATCACCGTGCGTGCCAAGGCGCATGTCGAGTCCACCAAGACGGGTCGCAACCGCCTGGTGTTCACTGAGATCCCCTACATGGTGAACAAGGGCACCCTGCAGGAGAAGATCGCGAGCCTCGTGAACGAGAAGCGCATCGAGGGCATCTCCGACATGCGCGACGAGTCCACCCAGAAGGGCCTGCGCCTCGTCATCGAGCTCAAGAAGGGCGTCATCCCGCAGGTCGTGCTCAACAACCTGTATAAGTACACCTCGCTGCAGACCACCTTCGGCGCGAACAACCTCGCGCTGGTCAACGGCATTCCCAAGCGCCTGTCGCTGCGCGAGATGCTGCAGCACTACATCGATCACCAGGTCGACGTGGTGACCCGCCGCACCCGCTTCGACCTCAAGAAGGCCCAGGCCCGCGCGCACATCCTCGAGGGTTACCTCATGGCCCTCGACCATATCGACGAGGTCATCTCCATCATCCGCTCCTCGCAGACGGACGCCGAGGCCAGCAGCCGCCTCATCGAGCGCTTTGGGTTCAGTCCCGAGCAGACCACGGCCATCCTCGAGATGAAGCTCCGCCGCCTCACCGGCCTGGAGCGTGACAAGATCGAGGAGGAGCTCGAGGGCCTGCGCCGCGCGATTGCCTACTACGAGGACCTGCTCGCGCACGAGGAGAAGATTCTCGGCGTGATCAAGGAGGAGATGCGCGAGATCGCCCGCAAGTTCGGCGACAAGCGTCGCACCCAGATCACCGGCGCCGAGAAGGACCTCAACGTCGAGGACCTCATCGCCGACGAGGACATGGTCGTCACCATCACCCACACCGGCTACGTCAAGCGCATCCCGGTCGAGTCGTATCGCGCCCAGAAGCGCGGCGGCAAGGGCGTTTCCGGCGTCAACCTCAAGGAAGACGACGTCATCGACGAGATGTTCATCGCCAGCACCCATGAGTACGTGCTGTTCTTCTCCACCAAGGGCAAGGTGTACCGCCTCAAGGTGCATGAGCTGCCCGAGGGCACGCGCCAGGCCCGCGGCACCGCGATCGTGAACCTGCTGCCGTTCGAGGACGGCGAGAAGATCGCGTCCGTGATTTCCTGCCGCGAGTTCCCCGAGGACGAGTACCTCATGTTCGCCACCGCGCACGGCATGGTGAAGAAGACGGCCATGGCCGCCTACGACCGTTCCCGCCGCGATGGCATCATCGCCATCAACATCAAGGACGGCGACCGCCTACTCGGCGTGCGCCGCGTGAGGCCGGGTGACAAGATCATCATGGCCACTACCGCCGGTAAGGCCATCATGTTTAGTGAGGACCAGGTGCGCGCCACCGGTCGCGATACGAGCGGCGTCCGCGGTATCGGTATGAAGGCCGACGCCGAGGTCCTGGGTATGGAGATCACCAACGGTAGCGGCGAGCTCTTTGTGATCACCGAGCGCGGTTACGGCAAGCGCACCCCGGTTGCCGACTACCCCGAGCAGAACCGCGGCGGTCAGGGCGTGTACACGATCCAGATGACCGATCGCAAGGGCGCGCTGGCCGCCATGAAGGTTGTGGGCCCTCAGCATGAGCTGCTCATCATCACCGAGGGCGCAACCGTCCTTCGTGTGAAGACCGCCGAGATCTCCCAGACCGGCCGCGCCACCCAGGGCGTGAAGATGATGAGCGTGGATGAGGGCGACCGCGTCACTGCCGTGGCTCGCATGACCGCGGCCAAGAAGAAGGATGGGGATTCTGCCGAGGGCGAGGAGTCCGTTGAGGCCGAGGGCGGGGAGCCGACCGCACAGCCGGCCGACCTGCCGGACGGCGCCGTTGCGGAGGTCCCCGGTGATGAGGGCCGCGCGGACATCGGCTCCGGCGATGAGGCTCTGGAGGACCTGCTCGAAGAGTAGGGTTTTTCGCGGGAGCATATTCGTTGATGAGGCGGCTTCGACCAAATGGTCGGGGCCGCCTTTTGCCTTCGGCGCGGCGCTGGGGGCCTTCTAGCCCCCATGCGGGTATAAGGCTGGGACCAGGCCGCATATCGCGGCCAGCAGTTTTGGGAGATGGCGCGATGACGCAGGACGAGCAACGGGATAACTTGGCTGACCGGCAGTCCGCGGGCGCCTTGCGCGTGAGCAGTCTCCCGCTTGAGGATCGGGCACAGTTGCTCGCCGGCGAGTCGCATTGGAAAACCCACCCCTCCCCAAACGCGGGCATCCCGAGCCTGTTTCTCTCCGACGGACCTCACGGACTGCGCAAGCAAGAGGGTGCCCAGGATTGCATGGGCATTGCGGAAAGCCGCCCGGCGACGTGTTTCCCTACTGCTTCCGCGCTTGCCTGCTCGTTCGATCTGGAGTTGGTCGAGCGTGTTGGCGCCGCGATTGGCGAGGAGGCCCGCCGACAGGGCGTTGACGTGGTCCTTGGCCCGGGTGTGAATATCAAGCGCCATCCACTGTGCGGTCGCAACTTTGAGTATTTCAGCGAGGATTCGGTTGTTTCGGGCAGGCTCGGCGCGGCGATGGTGCGAGGCATCCAGAGCCGCGGCGTGGGTGCGTGCCTCAAGCACTTTGCCGCCAACAGCCAGGAGCATGCACGCATGGTGTCCGACTCCGTAGTCGATGAGCGGACGCTGCGCGAGCTGTATCTCGCGCCGTTCGAGTATGTGGTGCGCCATGCCCGTCCGTGGAGTGTGATGACGGCGTACAACAAGTTGAACGGCGTCTACTGCTCCGAGCATGAATGGTTGCTGCGCGAGGTCCTGCGAGGTGAGTGGGGCTTTGACGGTGCAGTCGTCAGCGACTGGGGCGCCATGAGTTCAAGCGTGGCGTCGGTCCGCGCTGGACTCGATTTATGCATGCCCGGACTGCGGCGTGATCATGCGCGCGCTCTTGTCGAGGCGGTTCGCTCGGGGAATCTGGAGGAGGGATGCGTGAGCGAGGCCGCGTCGCATATCGAGCGGCTCGCCCGTAGGGCGAAGGCCTGCCAGGCCAAGGGCTCCGTCGGCGGTGCATCTGAGTCCTCTCTTTCGGACGAGGAATTCTACCGTGCGCATGCGGACTTGGCTCGCGAGGCGGCGGCCCAAAGCGCCGTCCTCCTCAAGAACGATGGAGTGCTGCCGCTGAACCCGGATGCAAGGGTCGCGGTGATCGGTGCGTTCGCCCGCATGCCGCGGTATCAGGGCTCGGGTTCGTCGCGCATTAACCAAAGATCATCGACAACATCTGGTATCGCCTCGAGCAACGCGGCGTGGCTGCCGAGTATGCTGACGGTTACGACCCCACGACGGGCGATGCGGATGAAAGGCAGCTGCTCGAGGCGGAGGCTCTTGCCGCCCGTTCGGATGTGGCGTTGGTGGTTGCCGGACTTCCCGCGCGATACGAATCCGAGGGGTTCGACCGCAAGCTCATGATCATGCCGCGCGGCATGCGCGAGCTCATTGATCGCGTATGCACTGCAAACCCGCGCACGGTGGTGGTTCTGCAAGGTGGCGCACCCATGGAGATGCCGTGGCGCGATAGGCCTGCCGCGATTTTGCTCATGTACCTGTCCGGGTGCCAGGGAGGCGGCGCTGCCGTCGACGTGCTGGTGGGCGACGTGAACCCCAGCGGCAAGCTCGCGGAAACATGGCCCGTCGATTTGGCTCAGACTGCCCTTGGTGCGTCATATCCCGACATGGACAACGAGGTCCTCTATCGCGAGGGTCCGTTCGTGGGATATCGCCATTACGACGCGGTGGACGTTGAGCCGGCGTTCCCGTTCGGCCATGGCGAGTCGTATACCGAGTTCGCGTACGAGGGGCTCGAGGTGAAGGTATGTGAGGGCGTTGAGGTCTCGTTCACGTTGCGAAACACCGGTTCCCGTACCGGTGCGGAGGTTTCCCAGGTGTACATCGCGCCCACATCGGGGGTTGTCCCTCCGCCTTGCCCGGTGCAGTGGCTCGGCGGATTCGCCAAGATTGAGTTGGAGCCCGGCGATGAGCGCCAGGTGGTGCTGCGCCTGGATAAGAACGCATTCTGGAAATGGGACGCGAGTCTCCACCGCTGGTGCGTGTATCCGGGTGAGTATGAGATCCGCGTGGCATCATCGAGTCGCGACGTTCGCTTGGCGGCGTCCATTGTCGTCGGCGATGGGCAATACGCATTCAATCCGGAGCCAGCACGACGTCGCCACGGCATCAGCGAGGAGCAGACCATGTCCGATCAAGCTCTCATTCCGAGCCCGCGCGTTCCCGAGATATATCGTCATCCAACCCTAGGCTGCTTCGCACAGCCGGAGTCCGCTCGGGCGTTCGCGGAACTGTATGCCCGTCCGCTCCCCGAGCGTCCGCCCGTCACGCCGTTCACCATCGATTCGACCGTGAGTGACATGGGCGCCTGCTGGCTGGGACGCCGCCTGTATCGCATCATCGATTGGGTCATGGCCGAGCCAGCGAGCAAGATGAACCGCGATCAAAAGGCGATGATGCAGGAGATGGCAGCCGACATGCCACTGCGGTCCCTCACCACGAGCGGCGTTCCTTTGGAGTCGGTGAAGGGTTTTGTCTCGATGTTGAACGGCCATTATCTGACGGGATTTATCTACGCAGTGAGAAATCTCTTTCGCAAGTAGCCTCGCCCGCCGTTTTCACGCCAAAGAAAAAACCGGGGCTGGCAACCCAGCCCCGGTAAAACGTCTCAATTTGTACCTGTCCCCAGGTGGGACCTAGAAGTCGTCGGGGGATAGGCCCTGTACGAACTCGTCGAAACGCTCGAGCTCTTCTTTTGCAGAGTCCGGGTCGGTGTCGGACTGGAGCGAGATGCTCCCCGCGCGATTCATGACCTCGTCCTCAACGTAGATGGGGGCGTTGGATCGCGCCGCCAGGGCGAGCGCATCGCTCGGGCGCGCGTCGATCTTGATCTCGCGAGCGCGGCTCTCGGCAGCATCGCCATCGCCCTCGCATCCCTCAGCGCATGAATCGCCCCCGCGGTCCAACACCACATCGGCGTAGAACACAGGCGCCTCCCAGCGGTTGATCTCAACGCGCTCGATTTTGGCGCCCAGCTCCTGCACCGTGCGCAACATCACGTCGTGCGCGATGGGTCTCGGCGCGGCCTTGTCGGAGTCCATCCCACCGCCAATAGCAGCCGCCTCGTACGCACCCGTCTGGATGGACAGCGCGCGCAGCGGCGCGCCAGACCCGGCACCGCCCTTGCGCTCGCGCAGCACAACAACGGAGGGCACGGGCCCAGCAGCCATGACAATGCTTTCGATATCAACGCGAATCACAGTGCTACTCCGCCGCCTCGGGCTGGGGGTCCGACTCGTTGGCTCCCCAGCCGGCAACAACCTGCGCCGTGGGCGTGGTGCGAACCATAAGGGGCTGCTTGGCTTCGGCGGAGACGGTCACGTCGTAGGAAATCGTGATGGTCTCACCGCCCGCCAGAACTGGGCTTGCGGTGAAGAAGGTCCACTGGTTGTACGGCATCTCGGTGAAAGGCTGGGGAGAGAAATCGCCGCCCTCGGTGGTGATGTTCGAGATGGAGCCGCCTGCGGGTGCGACCAGGTATACGTGCATGAACATGCCCGCACGGTTCTTCTTGTTGGGGTGGTAGCCCGTGATGTAGTCGACCTGATTGGCAGCCTCGGCAAGCGTGAGGTTGTTCGTCATGGTCGTGGTCACATGGTAGGAGGTGGTGCCGTCGCTGTTCTTAACGCCCTCGTCCACATGCGTGTTGCTGGAGAAATACCAGCTGATCTTGGACCAGGTCTCGTCGGCAAAGTACACGCCCAGCTCGGGCTCGGCGGGGTCGTCCTTGAGGGCGCCGGAGCATCCCATGAGGGTCATGAGCTCCTCTTCCTCGGGATTTTCCATCCATGCGAGGAAACGGTGCTCGGCAATACCGCGGCCGAGCGTCTTGAAGAGGTTGGAGAGCCCGACTTCACCCAGGTTGCCCATGATCTGCTTGAACGCCAGTCCCGCCACACCGGAGAAGAACTGGTCGGTCTGCTCAACGCTGAGCATGTTGTAGGCGTCGTGCAGCATGAGCGCGGCGGCGTTGTCGCCGTTTACGTTGATGCCCGCAACATCCACGCTGCCGGCGAGAGCGAGCAGGTACTGCAGGAACACCGGGTCGATGGCGATCACGCCGTCGACCTTTTGGCCGGTACCTGCCTCGTACAGGCCCTTGGCGAAGTGTGCGACACGTGGAAAATCAGGGTTGAAATTGGTGTCTGTGATGCGGGTTGCCATGCGGTCGGAGAACAGGGCGTTCTCCTCAGCGGTGACATCACCGTGCATGTTGGCCTCGGTGGAGAAGTTGGTGCTGCCCGCAACAAACTCGCCGACGGTAATCCTGCCGTTTTCAACAATGAGCGGGCCGATGGACCCGGGCAGACCGCCCGTGGCGCGCAACTCGGCATTTTGCTGCGCCATGAGGAGGTACGTGCGCGAGCCGCCGTCGCCTAGCATCTGAGGGAGGACGGGTGCGATCTCGTTGATGTTGGAGAGGACCGTCTTGAGGGAAGCCATGGGTTCGGTCACCTTGCTCATGAGCTCCTGGATTTTTCCGATGTGGGGCTCGGGCAGGGCGTCGATGGCGTCGATGCTCGAGGAGACGACGGGCTCGACATCCTGGATGGTGGCGATGAGCTCTTTGAGCATGGGAAGGTCCACGGCACCGTCGGAGAGAAGATTGCTGAGCTTGAAGTCCTCGAGCTGGGCGCATGCCGGCAGCATGGCGTCTTGTGCCAGGATGTCGGCCTGCTCCATCATGCCGCGCACGAGCTTGATGTCGTCGCCATACACGGGGATAAGGCTCGCGATGGTCCATGCGGGGCCATTCACCGTGTCGCGCATGGAGGCGATCTGCTCGGCAACGGTGCCGGCGGTTGCGTTGAGTTGCTCGCCCTCGCCGTTCTTGAGGTAGTCCTTCATGGACGAGACCTCAGACATGAGCGTGCCTGCTTGCGCCTGAAGATTCTTCGCGTCCTTATAAAGGAAGAAGCCCGTGGTGCCTCCAAACGCCACGATGGCGAGGATGACGAGACCCACGACCAAGCCGATGATCTTGCCCTTGCCCCTTTTGGGCTCGGGGCCACCGTTGGCAGAGCAGGCGCTTCTGGCCGAGCTTGCCTGCGCCGCGCCGTACGCGGAGCCGCCACGTCCCGCGCTCGTGTATGCGCGGCCTTGCTGCTGGTACAAATTGCCCTGCTGATAGGCATCCTGCCCGCCCATGCTCGCCCCCGCGCCGGGGTTGGCTACGGGTTGCTCCGGAGCCGGTTTGGCGGTCCTGCCGCTACGGCTCGCCATCATAAAAGCCTCGGTGGTATCCGGAGCGGGCGTATGGCGATTGCCGTTAGCGCTTGATCCCGCGCTGCCCGGACGCGGTCCATTCGAGGCAAAGTGGTTGCCGTGAGGCATGTTGTTGTCAACAGGCATAAGTCCTCCACACTGATATATAGGTGTCAGACATTGTACTCGCTCATGTAGCTGCGCTTTCGCACGATATGTGTAGACGCGCGGTTACATATTTCCCCCTCGGATGGAAAAAGAGAAATACTGCCCTATGAGTTACACTATTTCTCACACATATCCCGATTGCCGGTAATCGTCGCTGAGAGCGCGTTGCTGCGAGTGGTTGGGGGGTTGATATGTATCGCTGCAGTATGGCAGTTCGAGCTTGTGGTTTCACGGGCTCGGGCGTAGCCGTACGGAAATGGTGTTGCTGCAATGGGTGTTTTTGTAGTTCAGGTGGTCGGTGGCCAGGAGGACGGGGCCGCGGCGCTGATAGCCAAGCTCGCGCAAGGGGCTGTTGAGGACTGCTTTGTCCCCAAGCGCGAGATCATGCATCGAAAGTCTGGCCAGTGGCACCGCATATTGGAAAAGCTGTATCCAGGCTACGTGTTTGTGCAGACGAGCGCACCGGAGCAGGTTCGTGAGGCCCTCGGGCGTGTGCCCGCATTTACCCGCATGCTTGCATCTGCAGGCGATACGTGTTTGCCCCTTGCCGCCGACGAGGTCGCCTGGATTAACGCCACCACAAACGTGGACACCCATGTGATGGAGATGAGTGAGGGCGTCATTGAGGGAGATTGCGTGATGGTGATTCGTGGGCCGCTCAAGGGTCACGAGGCACGGATTACGCGGATAGACCGGCACAAGCGCCTGGCATGGGTGGATATGGACATGTTTGGACGACATAAAGCGATTCGAGTCGGGCTGGAGATTGTATCCAAGAAATAGGGCTTGAATTGATCAAAGGGGGAAGGGTCCGTGGCCGAATCGAGAGATCTAGCGAGGGGTGAGGGCATGAGTGAAGAACAAGCCACTCGCTCCCGCGTGGCAAAGCGGGGAGATTTCTGCGTCCCGCCGCCGGACGATACGGTCCCCGCGCCCAAGCCTGGCGGCGCGGGATATCGTTTTGTAAAGCGCTTGTTCGACATTGTGTTCAGTGCTGTGGTCTGCGCGGTTCTCGCCCTGCCCGTCGCGGTTCTGTGCTTGTTCGTGGTGCTCGATTCCCCGGGTGCTCCGTTCTTCCGCCAGGAGCGTATAGGTCTGAATGGCAAGAAGATTCGCATTTGGAAGATCCGCACCATGGTGACGGACGCGCATACAAACCCCCAGCGCTATATGACTCCCGAGCAGTTGGAGCAGTGGGAGCGCGAGCAGAAGGTCGATGACGATCCGCGCATCACGCGCATTGGCAGATTCCTGCGTAACACCAGCTTGGATGAGCTGCCCCAGTTTCTCAACGTGCTAACCGGCGATTTATCTGTGATTGGGCCCAGGCCGGTAACGATTGAGGAAACGTACGAGTTTGGTAACGCTCGCGACGAGTTTTTGTCGGTGAAGCCCGGCATTACCGGATGGTGGCAGGTGACCGAGCGAAACAACGCAACATGGGAGAACGGCGACAGGCAGATGCTGGAGTTGTTCTACGTGAGGCATGCAAGCCTCGCACTTGATATGCGCATCTTTGTTAGAACTTTTAAGGCTATGGGGAGGGGGCAGTGATGGACAGAATCGCCTTAAATCGAGACGTCGTCATCGGCGTTGCCGCCCATAAGCCCTACCGCATGCCCGCGGACGCGGCCTATCTGCCCGTCCACGTCGGTGCGGCGCTCAAACCGGGGGCATGCCCCGGTTTCCAGCCCGACGACGAGGGAGAGTCCATCTCGGCACTCAACGCCAGCTACTCCGAGCTCACGGGCCTCTACTGGCTGTGGAGGAACGTCGATGCGGACGTGAAGGGACTCGTCCACTATCGCCGCCTGCTCGGCAGCCCGGACCCCGCCCGCCGCCGCGCCGAGGACCCGTTCGACCGCGTTGCGACGGGGGAGGAGCTGAGGTCCCTGGTCGAGGCCAAAGGGGTTGTCCTGGCGAAGCGCCGGAACTATTACATAGAGACCGTCTACGACCACTACTCTCACACCTTCGACGGATCGCAGTTCGACGCGTGTCGCGGTGTGCTCTCCGACATGTGCCCGGAGTACGTCCCAGCGTGGGATCGCCTCATGCGATC
>ERZ773155.2971-NODE-2971-length-12088-cov-4.364082_pt1 | contig 12088 bp, 8 predicted proteins | sample MGYA00511262_ERZ773155 | MGnify/ENA primary metagenome ERZ773155 (study PRJEB29015, sample SAMEA2737828) | human gut metagenome | biome: human gut; feature: human-associated habitat; material: faeces | place: China | collected 2012 ... | reverse complement strand
GTTATTGGATAGTAGCAGTGAAAATTATATAGAAAATATGTATTTGTATTTGGTATATACGCAAATATTGTTGTTTGGATTATACATCGTATTGTTTGCTCTTATGCTGACGGTTGTGTGGAAAATAGTAATTTCATTCAACAAAATGAGTTGGTATGATGTGTGGTTTCTTTCGGTATTGAATGTAGCGGGTGGCTTATTTGCAGAGGTAATTATAAATATAAGCATCGTAAAAATTAAAAATGAAGTATTTGATTTATTTCAGGTAAAAGAAGAACTGCTCTGGAAACTTCCGTTGATTGCGGTATTACTGTTTTTAGGAGAATTGGCAGCAATAACGATTTATCAGAAATACAGGGAATTGCAAAGAGAGAAAGAAAACTATTTCGTGGAACAGCAGCAGATTAAGGCGATGAAACTCCGCCTGGAGGAAGCGGAGAATTTCTATGGCAGTATTCGCAAAGTACGGCATGAAATGAAAATCACATGACCAACATTAAAGGTCTGGCGGCAAAAGATCAGTATGAGAAAATTGACCGTTACATAGAAAAGCTGGACGCAACTATTGAGGAACTGGATTACAAATATGCAACCGGAAATGCCGTTACAGATGTGCTTATCAATGACAAATACAAGAAAGCCATTAGGGAAGAAATTTTATTTGATGTGAAGTTTGACTATCGGGACAGTGATACCATATCCGTTTTTGACATGGGAATGATTTTGAATAATCTGCTGGATAACGCAATCGAAGCCTGCCGGAAGATAGAGAAGGAGAAACGGTATATTAGGCTGTCACTAAAACGGAAAGATAACTTCTTGCTGATTACGGTGGAAAATAGTTTTGATGGAATATTACAGCAGGCAGAGGACGGACTTCCCCGAACCATGAAAGAGACAGAACTGCCGGAAATATTGATGGAGCATGGAGTGGGACTTAGAAATGTGAGAGAACTGGCGGAACGTTATTTCGGGGCAGTAAATATAGAGGCAAAAGGGAATAGATTCAAAGTAACTGTGATGTTGCAGAAACAACAGTAAAAATGGATGTTGAAAAGGAGGATACCAATATGTCAATGGAGATTACAAATAATTACGGTAACTATGCAACAGGCTATGCGGATAGTGCAAGAAAGACAAGCAATTCTAATAGTGTGGAAGAATATTATGAAAAATTATGTAAAAAGTTTCCGCAAATAAGTTTTAATACCAACGGCGGTGTTGTGCCTTGCAATTCCAATAAAGTGGTCGTAAATCTTTCTTATGACTGTTTGAAAAAAATGGCTAATGATCCGGAATTCGCAAAAGAAATAGAATGGAATTTATCCGGAGAGGTTGCAGCAAATTCACAAGTATATTCTTTTGCAAAGCGTGACGGTGTAGAGTTGGGAGGCAGGACAGTTACATATGATGCTAATGGAAATCGGCAATCTTCATGTGGTGGTATGAGAACAGCTAATTCGTCAAATAAAAGTTCAGATGTATTGAGTACACAAAATCAACAAAAAGCAGCAAAAAGTAGACGGGACAAAAAACGTGAGCAAGAAGAATACTTAGAGAAAATGCGTGAGAAACGAAAAAGAGATGAAGAATATTTGGAAGAATTGCGTGAGAAACGCAAAGATAGAGATGAGTATATTAGTGAAATGTCAGAAAACAGTAGTTCAGTGGTAAGAGCATATACTCAAGCGGAATACGATAATGTAGATTTATTATCTACATTAGATACGAAAATCTGAGGAGGACACGGATATGTCGTTGGAAGTTTACAGTAGGCAGAGTAAGGCGTTTCAGTATGATGGATATAAAATAAATTCTGAAATGCGGGAACACATAAATGCAGAAAAAAGCAGTTCAAATGTACATAAAGACAGAGATACCGTGAATTTTTCCGCAGAGGGCAGAAATATGTGTTACGGATTTGGAGTGCATGATGTAAAAGACCGTGCAAAACATACGGTAGTTAAGCCAGGCAAAGCACCTCCACCTGTTCCCGAAGAATTATCCTGACTGAAATCTCCTTCGATGGCCCAGTCATGGGGTAAATTTAATTTTCTCCAACCCGAGTCAGCAAAATCTACTTGTGCAGCCAATGAATCATCAATCAGAGAAAAACACCATCCGTCATTAAAGCTCAGTCTTTCTCTCGGCTCAGAAGAAGGAGAGCTGCATGCTCCCAATAAGAACATGCAGCACACTCCTATTATAATAGATTGAATAAATTTATGACTCATAAATTTTACAACTGAATGGTTTGTGAAGTTCCATTATATTTTACAACAATACCTTTAGCATTCATATCGAACGGCTTCGGGCTATTGGCATTCACTTGAATTATTTCGAATGTACGTTCTTTCAACATACCGTCAAACTCACCTGTACGTTCTCCTATTACCAATTGCTTTTTAGCTTCGTTGTAAGTCATCGGAATCATCGCATATTTACCTTGCTCATAATTATAGTTTACACCTTCATCTTCATATAAAGTAAAGGCAGCATCCGCACCCTGATAAACATACAACTTGATATGTTCTGCCTGCTTTTCATCCGTATACTGGATCTCAGGACCGAAAGGTACAATTGAACCGGCACGCACGAACAACGGAATACGTTCGTAAGGAGCATCTACCATTTTCTTCTCACCACCTGCCTGGAACTTGCCAGTATAGAAGTCGTACCATCCTGCTGATTTCGGGAAATATACCTCACGACTTCTGTCACCGTAGTGATAAACCGGAGAAACCATGAATGACGGACCGAACATGAACTGATCGCCAACATTGTTTACATTCGTATCGGCAGTAAAGTCCATTACCAGCGGACGCATAATCGTATAGTCGTTAAACCATGTCATACCAGCCAATGAGTAGATATACGGCATCATGCGGTAACGCAGTTTAGAATAGTAAACAACCGAATTGTAAGCCGGATGACCTTCGGGAGCAATTTCCCATATTTCGCGGAACGGATATTGTCCGTGTGCACGATACAACGGACAGAATGCACCAAACTGATACCAGCGTGCATTCAGTTCACGCCATTCCTTATAATCAGCATTTTCTGTTTTTGTTTCATTCCACTGTTTCTGTCCTGCTACATAGCGGTTCTCTACACAGAAACCACCAATATCCATTGTCCAGTAAGGTATACCGCTTACTGCAAAATTCAATCCGGCAGTAATCTGTGCTTTCATATCTTCCCAGCGGGTTCCTATATCACCACTCCATGTAGCTGTAGAATAACGCTGCAAACCGGCGAATCCAGAACGGGTTAGCAGGAAGACACGCTTATTATTGTCTACACTGCGCTGGCCGTCATAGATTGCTTCAGCATTCATCAGTGCATAAGCATTGAAATATTCGGCAGAAGGTCCCAATGCTGTAGGACCGCATAAATCCTTACGATATTGCAAATCCGTACAGTCGCGTATGTTCGGTTCGCTGGCATCCATCCACCAGGCATCAATACCCAACGGATAATAATGTTCGTACATCTGCTTCCAGAACAATTTACGTGCATCTGCATCGTAAGCATCATAGAAGCCATAATGATAACCCGGACCTACCCAGTCTTTCAGGCTGTCTTTAACTGACTGCTGATAAATCCAGCCATTCTTATCAAACTCCTTGTAATGTTCAGTTGTTACATAGAATTTCGGCCATACAGAAATCATCATACGCCCGTGCATGGCATGAATGGAGTCGACCATAGCCTGAGGATCAGGGAAACGGTTCTTGTCGAATTCATGACTTCCCCAGGCATCTTCCGGCCAGTGATTCCAGTCGAGGACAATATTGTCAATCGGAATCTGACGGTTGCGGAAACCTTTCAATGCACCAAGCATTTCATCAGAGGTATTATACTTTTCACGGCTCTGCCAGAATCCCATTACCCATTTCGGCATGATAGGAGCTTTTCCGGTAAGAGTACGGTAACCGCTGATTACATCATCCATATTATCACCGGCTACAAAATAATAATCAAGCTGCTTGGTCATTTCACTCCACCACGACTGCTTGCCCTGTTCTTTCGGATCAACTGGGCTCAGTACACGCAGTCCCGAGTAAGAAACAGCTCCATCCGGCTCCCATTCTATTTTAAGAGGAACTTTCTTTCCAGCTTCCAGGTTGACAGCAAATTTATAACTGTTCGGATTCCATGCCGTACGCCAGCGTTCAGGAACTACCAGTTCATTATTTATATATACTTTCGTATAACCGGCATAATAAAGGATAAACTTAAACTCACCCGATTCTGAAGGTTCAATCATACCTTCATACGTTACTTTTGCTCCCATGAACGGGAAATTCTCAGGCAGGTTAACTACCTTCGACAAGTCTTCACGTTTCAGATGTTCGAAATAAAGAGAAGGCTCACGGCAAACAATGGTTTCTGCTCCTGACTTCGCATCAGGTACATAAGTACCGGTCAGTGCTCCTTCCTTGCCGTCCTTGTCATATAGTTTAAATACCTGTCCTAGCTGAGAATAGTCATTGGGGTTACCAAAACGACAAAGAGAATAACTGTCCAGCAGAACACCATAATTCTTGTTCGATACAATGAATGGAACAGATACCTTTGTATTATACTGGAACAACTCTTCGTTCTTTCCTTTATAGTTGAATTCCTCTGCCTGATGCTGACCCAGCCCATAAAAAGCTTCATCATCGGGAGATTCGAATACCTGACGGATTGAATATCCTTTGGTACCTTCCACTTCGATAGGAGTAAATGTCTTTCCTCCCCCCTTATTTTCCTGAAGAATCATCTTTCCGTTTTCATCCGTAAACCAGACTTCACCGGTAGAGCTTAAAACAAAAGCCTTGACTTCTTTGGTTGAAACAGTGATTGTATCTCCCTGCTGTGAAACAGTAAACGGAGTCTGTTTTTCCTGAGGAACAACAACCAGACTCTTTGAATCGGTAAATTTGCTTTCCGGAGTAGCAGATACATGTATCAACTTATCTCCCATTACCTGAAAACGAACCAGGCGAGTATCCTGTCCTCCCTTTTGCTGAACCTTAACGATGACACCATTATCTGTCTGTTCATAGACCTTGCCAGAGCAGGACCCAAAAATCAGCCCCGCCAACAAACAGTAAGAAATGTTTTTCATATTCATAAACCTATGTTTAAAGTTAAATACTAAATACATCTTTATCTCGTATTGCAAATTTAAACATTCCCCTATAAAACAACTAGTTATAATGTTTTACAAAAGGGAAAGTTTTCAATACATAGGTCTATCAAATGTTTCTAACTTAGGTATAATTTGTTACTTATCTTCCCTTTCCTGATATGCAGAAGGCAAAACCCCAAATTCTTCTTTAAAATAACGACTGAAATACTTAGGATTATTAAATCCTACCTGAAAAGCAATTTCCGAAACATGAAGCTGACTGTCACGCAACAGTTGAGCTGCTCTTTTCAGACGAATTACACGAATAAACTCGATAGGAGTTTTTCCTGTAATCTGTAACATCTTCTTATACAAATGAACCCTGCTCATGCCCAGTTCACGACTCAGCTCTTCTACCGACAGATCACTGCGAGAGATATTGTCCTCTACATATTTTATAGCTTTCTCTATCAGCTTTTCATCCAAAGAAGTAATGACAATATCACTAGGCGCAGGATCGATAGTACCCTTTGACACATTATAACGGCTTAATTCTATCAGTTTTCTGATACGCAGAACCAGAATAGTCATATTAAACGGTTTCGTCACATAATCATCTGCCCCCATGGTCAATCCTTCCACTTTCGATTCCGTATTTTGTTTAGCTGAAAGCAGAATCACCGGAATGTGTGCTGTACGTTTATCTTCTTTTATCAAACGGCACAATTTGTTTCCATCCATTTCAGGCATCATAATATCACTAACCACCAAGTCGGGCATTTCTTCACTGTTTTGCAAGATATCCCATGCCTCTTTTCCGTTCGATGCTAGTTTCACCCGATACTGCAATCCCAGACTATACTCCATAAACAGACGGAAATCGTCATTATCATCTACAATCAGCAACAATGGGAATTTGCTCTTGTCGGCCTCTTCATTAGACTGTCCTGCTGCTTCAGGAAGTAAATCCGGAACCGGCATGGAGTTAGCCGGATGATATTGCACATCAACATGCTTCACCGGTATATGTACAACAAATACAGCTCCTTTACCGATATTATCGAAAACTGTGACATCTCCTCCATGTAAAGCAACAAAATCGTGTACCAGACTTAATCCAATGCCTGTACCGCTCGTTGCATCCACGTTTTCTTTGTTTTCTGTCTGATAAAAACGAGCGAATATATGTTCCTTATCCGCATCACTTATTCCTACCCCTGTATCGGCAACCTTTATTTCTATCACATCGATATCTTCCTGAATGTGCTCTACCATAACCGTAACCCTGCCACCTTCAGGAGTGAACTTAAACGCATTAGCCAGCAGATTCATCACAATCTTACCTACCTTGTCGGCATCGAAAGCCATTGTAAAATGATCTACACTCGAAAAGAACGAAAAGTGTATCTGCTTTTTATCGGCCATCAGCAAGAAAGAATCGCATACCCCTTGTATGTAAGTAATGATATCTCCTTCAGAAAGTGATAAATGATGAGAACTCATTTCACCTTTTCGGAAATCAAGCAACTGATTGACCAGTACCAGCAGACGATGTGCGTTGCGATACATAAGCTGAAGCCTCATTTTTCGAGATTCATCATTACTTTCTTCTTTCAGCATCTGTTCCAGCGGAGCAATAATCAGAGTCAGCGGAGTACGAAGTTCATGACTGATATTGGTAAAGAAACGGAACTTCATATTATTTACTTCCTCATTCTTGGCTACTTCCAGTTCTATCTGATGTAACTTGAACTTTTCTCTCTCACGCTTCAGCAAACGGAAACGTGCCAGGAACAGTAGTCCTACACCAATCATAAAATACAATAAATAAGCCCACCAGGACATCCAGAACGGAGGCAAGACTTCTATTTCAAGACTCGATACATCCTGACCGATATATCCGTCGCTATTGACAGCTTTCGCGCTCAGAATATACTTTCCGGGAGCCAAATTTGTAAAAGTCAGACTATGCACGCCCTCAGGCAGTGAAAGCCATTCTTTGTTAAAACCTTTAAGCTGATACATATAGCGTGTTTTCTCCGGCAAAAGCAAATTGTCGGAAGCCAGGAATATAGAAAAAATATTCTGCTTATAATCCAGCGTAAGTTTGCCTATACGATTAAGAGATTCTGGCAACAATACACGACCGTCTACACGTTCGCCTACCTGTATTTCTTTGTTGAACAATGAAAGACCAGCAAACAACACCTTAGGAAGTAATTTATTATAACGGACATTTTCCGGACTAAATACATTTATGCCATACAGTCCTCCTAAAAGTATTGCTCCATTATTCAATTCACGGATAGACCTGAGATTAAAATCACAATTTTGAAGTCCATCTTTGTCATTATATACATGCGGAACAAACTGATACTCACCTGTATCACCTTTCGTTACATTCAGATGAATCAGCTGGCGTGCCGATGTTACCCACATATCTCCGCTATTATCTTCTGCCACTCCTGCAATAATACCTCCGTTATCCGGCATGACATCAGACAAACCCTTCACTTTTCCAGACTTTACATTATAGATATTAAGCCCGCCACGAGTGGCAATCCATACAAGTCCCCGACTATCTTTAAATACCTGATTTATTTCATTATGAGTAATTCCTACACTATCTTTTTCCTGCAAAACAGCCTTTATCTTACGACTTTCTACATCAAAGACAGCTACTCCCTGACTGGCAGTACCTATCACCAGGTCGTTTTCATTGGTAAAGCACAAGGAAACAATATGATTATCATTTAAGCCTGCCTTCTCCAAGTCTATCGTCTGAAAACTATGATCAGAAGGATTCAGACATTGAATACCGGCATCCAAAAAGCCAATCCATATATTACCTTTCCGGTCTTCCTGCAAAGCCCAAATCTTATCACTCAGAAGCTTACTTCCATCACCGGCTTTAAACGAACGTACCGCAGTACCTTCGATACAATACAAGTCCCCATTGAATGTGCCTACCCACAGTTTTCCGTCGGAAGCTCTCAGCAAAGCAACAACAGGTTCTTCTCCCAATGTAAAATGTTTTTCTATTTGACGAGTAGTATAGTTCCAAAGCATTACTCCATTGTCATTTGTACCCAGCCATGCCTTATCTTTTCCTTCAGGCTCTATACTTGTCACATCACCTGTATAATCTATTTCGAATTTAAATATGCTTTCGCCATAGTAAGAGATACCTTTCTTGTAAGTTCCAACCCATACAATTCCATCTCTGTCTGTATACAACGTATAAACCGTATTATGAGATAGGCTCCGGTCTGTATTTTTCTCAGAAGAAACAGATACTACTCGTCCGTCAGCTTTCGTAAGAATATCTATACCGCTATAATCCTTGCCCATCCAAATTCTGCCTTTAGCATCCTGCGTAATGCTATGCACAAAGTCAGAACGGTTACGCCAACGTTCCGTAACGTCTTCCTGCCATTTTCCTTTCTCCAAATCGTATACCCACACGCCTGAGATACTATATATCCAAATACATTCCTCCCGATCAACAAATAAGGAAAAATCAATTTGCTTACCATCCTGGTTATCATTCTTCACTTCTTCCTTTATCCATCTGACAGTCAACCGGTCACGATCAACACAAACCAGCAAGCCTGTATCATAGACAAATAAAATTCCATCCTTACACTCTGCTATATCCGAAATACCGACCAACGGCAATTTATGTTCCTGAAAAGAAAAACATGCCGGCTTACTGTTCTTATTATACCGGTAGCATCCCTCTCCCATTACATAAATCCAAACATTTTCCTTTGAATCGACAAAGATATCACTTGGAACTCCTCTGCTTCCCAATGAAGTCATAAACGGAGTTAAATCGGTTTGAAACACTTCTTTTGCCTTGTCAAACAGTACATACCCCTTTGCTGTCTTTACCCAGAATTGCCCGTCAGGCAGTTCTACTATACTCTCTATAAAGTTATCAGGAAGTGAATTCTGATTATACTCCTGACGAGTAAAAACCTTAAATGTATACCCATCGTAACAGTTTAACCCTGCTAATGTACCAAACCACATAAGTCCCTCACGGTCTTTATAAATACACCGTACAGAATTATTTGATAATCCGTCGGATACTTCGAGATGCTTAAACATGAAAGACTGCGCATGCAGGGAAAGCAATGAAAAAAGCAAGGCTAGCAAAGTGTATATTCTTATCATATCACATATCAATTTCTAAAGCAAAGATACAACAAAGGAACGAAAGTGAGTGCGAAACAGAGAATGAATGTTGTCTGTTAGCGATTTAACAATGTTGCCAAGATGTTGCAGTGCCATCAAATGTCAATGAAAAGCCAAGAAATGACAAAGTTTCGTTACTATTCCGTTACTTTGATTCTTGATTTCAATGGAGTATATTGGTTGCTGTAACTGATTGAATAGCAATATTTGTTAAGCGATTGCAGTTGCAAATACAGGAAAATTTCTCATATCTTCGTTCCTGTTTTGCTTCGGCTGATTCTTTTGCACCGATACGCTATGTTTTGCTTACCGTCACTCAACTCTGACATAAATAATTTTGTAATCAAAAAAGTAGAGTTATGAGCAGAAGCACTTTCAGAGTATTATTCTATCTCAAACGCAATGCCCCGAAGAAAAACGGGCTTGTGCCTGTGATGTGCCGTATCACCGTAAACGGTAAGATTTCCCAATTCAGTTGCAAGTTGGATGTAGAGGAAAAGTTATGGAATGTCAGTCTCGGCAGAATATCGGGAAGAAGCATTGTTGCACAAGAAACCAACCGAATGTTGGATAAAATTCGTGTCGGCATCAACAAGGCTTATCAAGAAATTATGGATAGAGATAGTTATGTGTCTGCAGAAAAAGTAAGAAACACATTCTTAGGTATGGGGCAGAACCATAAGACCCTGCTTGCCGTATTCAGACAGCACAATGAAGATTATGCCAAGCAAGTGGGCAAGATGAAAAGCCAACACAGTTATTGGAAATACTGTACCGTATATAACCATTTGGAAGAATTCATCAAGCATCGCTACAAGGTAAGTGATATAGCCTTGCGTGAGCTGTCTCCTGCATTTATTACCGACTTCGAGTTGTTCCTTCGTACCGAGAAGAACCATTGTACCAACACCGTATGGTCGTATATGATGCCGTTCCGCAGCATCATATATACAGCCATCAATAACGGTTGGTTGCAGCGTGACCCGTTTTATGCTTATCGTATTACAAAGGAAGAAACCAAACGAGGATTCCTAACCAAAGAAGAAATCACAATGCTAATCAATGGCACTTTCAAGAAGAAAAGTTACGAGCTGATTAGAGACCTCTTTATTTTCTGTTGTTTCAGTGGATTGAGTTGGAGGGATATGTATAATCTCACCACCGACCATTTGCAGATATCATTCGACGGGCATTTATGGATTAAGACCAACCGACAAAAGACGGGAACTGAAACTAATATCCGATTGCTCGATACCGCCAAACATATTATCGAGAAATATCAAGAAATGACAGAGGGCAATAAATTGTTGCCCGTACCCTGCTATGCCAATTGCCGACATGGAATTAAAGCGGTAGCAAAGCTATGCGGAATCAACAAGAACGTCTGCTGGCATCAAAGCAGACACAGCTATGCAACAACCATTTGCTTATCAAATGGAGTACCCATTGAAACACTTTCAAAGTTGATGGGGCATACAAGCATACGCAGCACTCAAATCTATGCAAAGATTACAGCTGATAAGATAAGCAATGACATCGAGAACCTATCCAAGCAGATAGAATCAATGGAGAGTTTCATTTGCAAAACCATTTAATAATATCTAAAATCAAGAAATGATGAAACAAAAAAGAGACATAATAACAATGGATGAATGCGGAAGAATCCATTTCCCGAGCACAACGAACAATGATATTTGGATGAACACAAATGAATTGATTGAGTTGTTCGGTATCACATCTCCGACTTTGAGAGCCAATATCGCAGCTAGACACAAAAGCGGTGTTCTTAACGAACACGATGTGCAAAAGAGTATTAATTTATCCAATGGAATAAGCATAGATGTTTATGCACTCCCGATGATTGTTGCTCTATCCTTTCGACTGAATACATTTGGAGCATACAAGGTTAGAGAGTGTGTAATGAACAAACTCACAACCAATCCCAAAAACAGTATATTGTTTTTGAATGTGCGTACGCACGAATGTATGAATGAAAGCAAGTATAGTTTAAATTGAGAATTTCATTCATAGGCACTTTTTTGTCAATTCCCATCATACGTTCATTCCTCTATGGGTACAAAGTTATGTGCAAACCGACTTTGGAATCTGCAAGTTCAAGCGGCAAACCGTTTTCTGAACAATCTTCCTCTCATTCTTCGAGAGTATTGATCCGAAAAAACTTGCATATTTCAAGCCCGCACAGATAAAGTACCCATAGAGGAGATGACCGACCGATGGGAAACAGAAAATTCAGACGGACAGTAGAGCATAGATAGCTCTGCTATCCGTTTCTTTTTTTAGAAGGAAGAATCCCTCCCTCAAAGAAACAGCAATTCTGTATTTGCCACAGACCGGTCGGCTTGCTGATCTGCCGGCTATACGGCAGGCACACATGCGGGCTATACAGCCTTGTTGCCTACAAGATTGACAAACTGCCATATTGTTTGCATATGCCATGGCAATCCCACCATTTACAAACCACGAATTGAAACTTTGGAGTTGTGTTCTTCAGAACACAGCAAGGTATGTTTTCTGCCGCTCAAAATAAATGGAGCCGCTTCAAACTTGATGTTCGCAGGAACATGGCAAGGTATGTTTTAAGTAACTCAAAACCTTTCGGGTTACTCCCGAAAACCTCACCGCATTACGCTAATATCTTCCTCTGAAGTCGGAAGAATTAGTAAGTTGGAAATTATTCTTGGCTATTATTCTTTCAATAGTTCGTTAAAAATTCGCCAAGCCTAAGCGGCTTTGACGGTAAATAAAATG
>ERZ773155.2956-NODE-2956-length-12136-cov-9.806970_pt1 | contig 12136 bp, 9 predicted proteins | sample MGYA00511262_ERZ773155 | MGnify/ENA primary metagenome ERZ773155 (study PRJEB29015, sample SAMEA2737828) | human gut metagenome | biome: human gut; feature: human-associated habitat; material: faeces | place: China | collected 2012 ... | reverse complement strand
GAGGTGACGCGCGCGGTGCTTTTAATCTGCTCCATACTGTCAGAGGTGCAGCTTGGTGAATACATAAAAATCTGCGACAGCCTCGGCATAAGCGCCCTTGTGGAGATACACGATGAAAAAGAGGCAGGGATGGCAGTAAGAGCCGGTGCCAGAATAATAGGTGTCAACAACCGTAATCTGAAGGATTTTACAGTTGATACAGCTAACAGCAAAAAGCTGCGCGACCTGATTCCCGATGACATCATATTTGTATCGGAAAGCGGTGTAAAGAGCACAGATGATATCAGGGCAATACGTGAAATCGGAGCTGACGCAGTGCTTATCGGAGAGACGCTGATGAGAGCGGACGACAAAAAGGCTAAGCTTGATGAATTGCGATTAAGCTAATAGAGATATATAAGTATCTTCATGGTTTTAAGAATATCTGTAACTATTCAGTACAGAAAACAAAATATTTACAAATATACAATTAGAAGGGAAAACATCATGACAAATCCAAACGGAAGATTCGGTATTCACGGAGGACAGTATATTCCTGAAACCCTCATGAATGCCGTTAAAGAATTAGAAGAAGCATACAATCATTATAAAAACGATCCTGAATTTAACAGAGAGCTCACAGAGCTTCTCAACGATTATGCAGGAAGACCATCGAGACTGTACTACGCAGAAAAGATGACAAAGGATCTCGGTGGAGCAAAAATATACCTTAAAAGAGAGGATTTAAACCATACAGGAGCCCACAAGATCAACAACGTATTAGGTCAGGCACTTCTTGCAAAGAAAATGGGCAAAACCCGTGTGATCGCTGAGACAGGCGCCGGACAGCATGGTGTGGCTACAGCCACTGCAGCAGCTTTGATGGGGTTAGAATGCGAGATTTATATGGGAAGGGAAGACACGATAAGGCAGGCATTAAATGTTTACAAAATGCGCCTTCTCGGTGCAAGAGTCCATGCGGTTGAGAGTGGTACGGCTACATTGAAAGATGCTGTTTCAGAGACATTCCGCGAATGGGTCAGCAGATTGAGAAGGAGCGTTTCTACGTTGTCATCTCTGTGATGTGCCACGCAGATGCCGTCGGCTTCGATGTCTCGGGCGAGTTGAGCGAAATAGCGGTAGCGCAAATCCCTGGCAGCCATCTCGATACTCACCTTGTGCTTTTCGGCATAGGTGAGGGTATCGAAGTGGATGCGATGCAGGCAGATGCCTTCACGCTCGCAGAGATCTACGCAGAATTGTTCGTCGCGCTCGCTTTCTTCGCCACGCAGGTGAAAGTTGCAGTGGGCTGCATGGATGGACATCCCCAGGTTCTTGAGAATCAGAAGCAGAGCCACACTGTCTGCTCCTCCAGAGAGGGCAACAATATAAGAGCCGTCGTGCTTTCCCATTCCGTGGCGCACGATATAGTTTCTGACAATCGTTTCTATCTTGTTCATATTCTATATTCCTGAATCTTTTCGACCTGTACGGTTGAAATTGTTTTTGAGACTAGAAGAAAGTTCCGTTCAAAATCGTTGAACCGACATTCAACGTCGCTGAACGTGCATTCAACGACGCTGAATGGAGATTCAACGTCGCTGAACGAAGATTTTTACTAACTCTAGAAACATTTTCCTTTAAAGGTAGAAAGTAATTCCTTTAAGGGAAGAATTATTTAATGTCCTTCTTTCAGAAACTCCTCAGCACGCTGGAGATCTTCCGGGGTATCGATTCCCACGGTCTCAACGTCTGTGGTTCCCACCTTGATCTTGTATCCGTTCTGCAACCAGCGCAGCTGTTCCAGACTTTCTGCAATTTCGAGAGAACTTTGTGGTAGCTGGGTTACCTCTCTGAGCACTTCCTTGCGATAGGCGTAGATGCCCAGATGCTTGAGGTAAGGGAAATGCTGGAGCCACTCCTCTCGCTCCTTACCTCGTACGTATGGGATGACGCTGCGGGAGAAGTAGAGAGCGAAGCCCTGGTTGCTGACTGCGATTTTCGGACTGTTTGGATTCTCTACCGCCTCCATCGTGGTGAAAGCCTTGCCTAAGGTAGCAATCTGGGTGGTTGGGTCATCGAAGCAATGGCAGATGGTTTCCAGCTGACTCTTTGCCACGAAAGGCTCGTCGCCCTGTACGTTGACGATGACATCCCAGTCGCCGCCTATCTTCTCGATGGCTTCCTCTATACGGTCGGTTCCGCTCTTGTGGTCAGTACGGGTCATTACCGCCTTACCGCCAAAAGCTTCCACGGCATTGAAAATGCGCTCGTCGTCAGTAGCCACGTATGCTTCTTCTAAAACAGCAGCCACCTTTTCATATACATGCTGAATAACAGGCTTGCCACCAAGCATGGCAAGAGGCTTGCCAGGGAAACGCGTTGAAGCGTATCTTGCTGGAATAATACCGATAAATTTCATAAGCTTCTTTTTTATTATCGCTTCAGAGCGATGTTGTAATTGTAATAATGTGTATTGCCGGTGATGTCTTCGAGCACCTGGATGAAAGGAGGGAACTTCACGCTCTCGCGTTTTGCGATGCCTTTGGTTTCCAGGATCATCAGGTCTTTTACTGGCTCTGAGAATGAATCCAGCTCGAAGTACTGGCCTTTCCAGATAAAGCTCTTGCGGTGCTTGCGGATGGTAGCACGGTAAGGGTCTGCCTGCTGGAGCATATTCTCGTAGAGATTGGCGCTGATCTGTCGCTCGGTCTCAATCTGTTCGTTGTCGGCTACGCGCTTCTTGGTGGTGTGAACATATACGTATTTGCCACCTTCGAATCCGCGGCGACGGAGACGGATCTCACTGCCAGGTTCTCCCGAAAGATAGGTCTGGACGATATCGCTGTCAATGGCATTAGGAACTTCGCCGGTCAGTTTCACGATATACTTTCTTTCCTCCTCGATAGGTTGCGGAATACCCAGCACATTGCTGATTTCCTTGAGCACACGGTTCAGCTTGTTGTTGAAGTCCTCGTGGTTGTTGATTACTCTCAGATGTGGGTGACCCTTCCAGGCGGAAACGATTCTCTTGTCCAGTTCCCTGGCTATCTGCAATCCCTTTTCGTCAGCCTTTTCCACTCGCTGGGCATTGTTGGCTGTGGTGTAGAATTGTTCAGCGCCATCTGCGGCAGAAACCAGATGCAGTACGGCATCGTAGCGTTCACGCAACTGGGTGTTGGTGTATCCCTGCTCGGAGATGATGCGGTTCCAGAAGTCTTCTGTCAGATAGGTGGAGATATCCATCGTGCCACGGTCGCAGACGATGATGACGGGCTTGTCGATGGTTTCCGCCATTTTGGTGAAGCTTTCTTCCAGTCCGATCTGAGTCAGGAAGGTAGCTTTTTCTCCCTCGAAGAAGAACTTCTCGTTTTTGGTGAGATAGTTCATACCCGCCTGGGTGAACATGGTAGGAACCTCAGGAATCGTAAATACCTTGTATCCAAGGCCAGAGAAGTGGTCGATTATTTTTACCAGCGCAGTGGTTTTACCAGCGCAAGGACCACCTGTAAGTACAATTTTCTTAATTGTATTCATTATCTTGTTTTTTGTTATTATCAGATGCGTCTTTTTTGTTATTATCAGATGCGTCATGGGATGCGTCAAGCGTCCTCATTCCTTTTATGGGTGCAAAGATAGCAATAAATTCTTTAAGAAAGAAAAAAACTTTCGTTTTTATTTTGTATTCTAAATGAATTAATGTATCTTTGCAAAGTAAAACGACAAGAAATAAGACAAGAAATAACAGATGATTTACTTCATTTCAAAGAAATTAGAAATATCAGCAGCCCATTCGCTTACCCTCAGTTACGAGAGTAAGTGCAGCAGTCTGCATGGTCACAACTGGCAGATAGAACTCTTTTTTGTGGGCAGAGAGTTGAACCAGGATGGCATGGTGATAGATTTTACCCATGTCAAGAAAGCGGTGCATGGCAAGATGGATCACGCCAATCTCAACGAGGTGTTTGATTTCAATCCTACCGCCGAGAATATCGGAAGATGGCTCGTGAATCTCTTCCCGGAGTGCTATAAGGCTACGGTGCAGGAGAGCTTCGGCAATACTGCCGTTGTGGTTGACGAGGAGAAAATCAGAGGAATCGAGCATCTGGTTCCTTAAAATCGGAGCTGGTAATTAATATGTAGGAAAAATGTATAAAGTAAACGAGATATTCTATTCCCTTCAGGGAGAAGGAAGATGGTCGGGCAGGCCAGCCGTTTTTGTTCGTATGAGCGGCTGCAATCTGAAATGTCCTTTCTGTGATACGGATTTCAAGGGATATAAGGAGATGAGCGCCGAGGACATCTTGGCTGCGTGCCAGGAGAAGGGTGGCGATTGCCGCTTCATCGTTCTTACCGGTGGCGAACCAACCCTGCAGGTGGATGCGGAACTCATCCATCTCCTGCATCAGCAGGGATATTATCTTTCGATGGAAACCAATGGCACCCACGTGGTTCCTGAGGGCATCGACTGGATTACCTGTTCGCCTAAGTTGGATTTTACGGAGGGCGGCGAACTTGCCTTGAAGAAGGTGGATGAGTTGAAACTGGTCTTTGACGGCGCCCACGAAGTAAGCAACTATGGATTGGAAGCCACCTATCAGTATCTGCAGCCTTGCGATGTGGGCAATGATGCCCGCAACCGCTTTATCCTCTCCGGCTGCATCGACTATGTGAAGCAGCATCCGGAATGGCAGCTTTCGCTTCAGATGCATAAGATCGTGGGTATCCGATAAATCTCATAAGATAATAACAAGATCATAATAAAATAACAATAATAAAATATAATGGAAAAAGTAAAGACTTTGATTATAGGTAGCGGTCCTGCGGGATATACAGCTGCCATTTATGCAGGTAGAGCTGGTCTCAATCCTGTATTGTATTCTGGTATGCAGCCAGGCGGCCAGCTTACCATCACCACGGAAGTAGAGAACTTCCCAGGTTATCCTAATGGCGTGGATGGCACTCAGATGATGATGGACATGAAGGAGCAGGCTGCCCGCTTCGGTGCGGATTTGCGCGACGGAAGCATTTCCAAGGTGGATTTCTCTTCCCGCCCTTATCATCTTACCGATGAGCGTGGCAACGAGATTGAGGCTGATACCGTGATTATCGCTACAGGTGCTTCTGCCAAGTACCTCGGTCTGGCTGATGAGGAGAAATATCGTGGACAGGGCGTTTCTGCCTGTGCTACCTGCGATGGTTTCTTCTATCGCAAGCGTACGGTTGCCGTAGTAGGTGGTGGTGATACTGCCTGCGAGGAGGCGATGTATCTTTCTGGTCTTGCCAAGAAGGTGTATATGATTGTGCGCAAGCCTTATCTCCGTGCTTCTGAAATCATGCAGAAGCGTGTGAAGGAGAAGGAGAACATCGAGATTCTTTTCGAGACCAATACGCTCGGCTTGTTTGGCGAGAATGTTTATCCTTTAGTCGAGAATGGAGTAGAGGGGGCTCATCTGGTTCGCCACATGAGTGAGGCCAACGAGGAGAAGTTTGATATTGCCATCGATGGTTTCTTCCTGGCTATCGGCCATAAGCCTAACACGGATCTCTTCAAGGATTTCATCGATTTGGATGAGCAGGGATTCATCAAGGTGGTTCCTGGTACTGCAAGCACCAATCTTCCTGGCATCTTTGCTGCCGGCGATGTTGCCGACCCGGTCTATCGTCAGGGCATTGTTGCAGCCGGCTCTGGTGCCAAGGCTGCTATCGAGGCAGACAGATATTTGCAGCAGTTGTAAAATAACGAAATGTTTAGGTTGGTAAAATCTGCCAGTCTAAACATTAATTTAGTTAAAAAATTCGTCTGATTTTTTGTCGGATGCTTGAAAAGTAGTACTTTTGCATTCGCATTTCAGACAAAAGGAAGATTGGCAGAGTGACCGAATGCGCTGGACTCGAAATCCGGTATACCCTCTTCCGGGTATCGGGGGTTTGAATCCCTCATCTTCCGCGAAACTTTTCTCCATACAAAAAAATCCGCAGAGAGCATAACTTAGCTCCTGCGGATTTATTTTTTATGATTATTTGTTTTCTTTTCGGATGGCTTTCTGGCTCCCGCTTTTCTTCTTCACCACTACTTTCTTCACCTCTTTCTTCTTCTTGATTCCGAAGAGGTCGCGCCAGCCGTTGAAATCCTTTTTCATGATCAGACCGAGACCTTGCGTGTTGAGGCTGTTTCTGGTGAAATAGCGGTCGTTGGTCTGGTTATACATGCGCACGGCGAGATTACCGTTCGGGAAGATGAGATAACGGAGATCGAAGTCGCCGATGAAACTCTGCGTGGCATTCGCATTGTCGCGATAGCCAAACTGACCATTGAACAACAGGCGATTGTTGAGCAGCCTTCCGCTCAGGATTCCTTCGTACTCTGCATTGTTGAAGCCTTCATCGCCCGTAGAGATGTTGGCTCCGAAATTCCAGTTGTTGCTCTTTACCACATTCGATAATACGGTGTTGAGCTGCTGCGAAATCGTACCGCTCAGGAAACTCTGCATCGCCAGTGAGGTCTGACTCTGCTGATCGGCATCCTCGCTGCTCTGGTTGTTCTTGGTCTGCGCATAGAATCGTCCGATGGCGAGCAGATAGAGCACCTGCTGGTTCATCTCTTCCTGCGAATTGATGACTGAGTAGATCATCTGCTTGGCATCCGTGTTCACCGTAGGCAGGTCCATTGAGAAATCTACGCTCGGTGACTGAGGGGTGCCCGTGATGTTCATCAGGCAATCTACTCGGATGTTGTTGCTGCTGAACGAACGGCCGATGCTCAGGTCGCTCAGCGGAACACCGTTCACCGTATATTTCGCCTGCAGATTCAGTGGGGCATTGTATGGATTGCCACCGAAGGCGATGGTTCCGCCCGGCATGAACTCGAAGTCTTTCTTGATTACATTCTGTATCGTGAGCTTATACACTCCGTGGTCCACCACATAGTTGCCGAACATGTCGAAGGAGCCCTTGTTAAACCAGTTGGCTCTTAGTACGCCATTACCGTTCAGCGTGATGTAGTCGCCGCTCTGAGGGTCCATCATCAGCTTCAGCGTCAGGTTAGGAGTGGCATTCACCAGGAAGTTGATGCGCATATCTGACGAGAAGTCGATGTCGTCGTCTGCATCTTTCTGCTGTTGCTTCAGACTGTCGGTCAGCTCCGGAGCGATGTCGTGCCAGTGGATGAAGCTCTTGTCGCTGATGGCATCGGGGCTCGCCACGTTATATACGAAGATGCTGCCAGGTCCCGGTTCTGCATCGATGTCGATGATGGTTTCGCCGCTCTTGCCGTGGATGCCCACCTCGCCGGTGGCATAGACGGTACCGTAGAAGGTGTTGTCGCCAAACTCATGGGTGTCGTAGCCCAGGAAGTTGTGCGCCTTCAGGGTGAGGTCGTAGCTCAGTCGGGTGAGGTGCTTGTGATGGATACCGCCGCTTACGAGTGCCATGTTGTGGTTGCGGTCGAAGATGGTATCATTGTTCAGCAGGATGTCATCCGGAATGGCGTGGGCATGCAGGTTCTTGAAACTGTACTCGGTGCCCAGCTGCTTCATGTGCATCTTGCCGGTGGCGTAGAGGTCGCCCACCAGGTTGATGTCGCTCAGGTCGCCCACCAGATTCACCTTTCCATGGGCTCTTGCCTGGATGTCGTCCATGAAACTGCCGCAGAAGCTCTCCATGAATTTCATGTTCGTGCCCTGCGCCTCGATGCCCAGGTCTATGTAGTTTCGCTTCGGCGATACATATCCGTCTATGAGCGTCTGGTGCTCCTCGCCCTCGTCAGCCACGGCGTTGATGTCTATCTGACTCAGTTCCTTGTTGAAGCTTACGTTGGCATGAAGTATTCCCATCGGACCGTGTTCGAACTCGAAGTCCTTGATGTCGAGCTTGGCGTAGGCGTCAGGATCATTGAAGATGCTCTTCACAATCGCCTTGCCTGAAGCCTTGCCTGAGAAATCCACCGAGTGGAAGTTCACGAGGTTCAGGATATACACCACATCCACATCCTTCAGCTGCGCCACGATGGAGTCTTCCTTGTTCGGGGTGGCGAGTCCGTTCACCGCCACATGCTGGTCGCCGTGGCTCACCTCGAAGTTTTCTATCTCCAGGTGGTTCTTGCTGTAGGTGATGTCAGCCGGGTGCACCTTCCAAGGCTTTTCTCCGATATGGATGAGCGATGGCTTGATATCTACGTGGGCGGTAGATACGTTGTCCGTATTCTTGTAGAACTGCGCCTCGGCATTCAGCGCCCCGTGGATAGGCAGGCTCTTGGAGTGGTTGTTGTAACCCAGCGATGCCATCAGGGTGTTGTCGGCTGCCGCTGCCTTCACGTGCAGGGTAGGGCTTATGCTGCCCGCTGCTCCCGTCTTGATGCGCGCATCCACCTTCAGCGTATCGCCCTCGGTGTTCATCTGCAGGGCTCCGCCGCTGTAGTCGCTGCCGTTGTAGCTGAAGGCAGGCAACTGTGCCGTGAGGTTGACCGAGCGGTCTAGGTCGGAGATGTTTCCGTCTATCACCACCGGCTGCTGGATGTCGAGTGGCACGCCCAGCATTCTCTGCAGTATTTCGGTAGAGGCTATTTCTGCCTCTATGCTGAAGTTGTTCCTTGCCTTGTTGCTGGTCTTTCCGATGCCAGGCAGGGTAGGCAGCTTGCTTGCCAGCATGTTAGTCATGGTCTGAACCAGGGTGCCGTAGTCGTACTGTCCCTTTACGTGGATGTTGGCAAATGGTGCTTCCAGGTCCAGATAGCTGTCTGCTCCTTCGTTCTTGGCATTCACCCTGATGTCGTTCAGGGTGTAGGTGTTGTCTGCCATCTTCACGCCCAGTACGGTAGGTTGCAGATGCGCCAGGTTGAGCTGGGCTTCATACTGCTTCTTCGGGATGGAGTACTTGCCCGCCACCTGCAGGTTGATGTTTGGGTCGGCGATGGATGCGAGTCCGTCGATGAGTCCCTTGTTGTAGCTGCCGTCCAGCCTGATGTTGCGGAATCGGTAGTTGTTGAAGTCGAACAGCGGAATCTCGCCCTTTGCCACGAGATGTTCCTTGGTGCCCTGTGCGGTGATGTGTGCGGCGATGATGCCCAGTTTGGCATTGTCGAGTATCTTGCCCAGGTTGATGCCCTTGGTATCCACCTTGGCGTAGAGCTGCTTGCCGTTCTGGTGGGCGTCTATCTCTACGTTTCCTGCGTCGGTGCGCAGTACGCCCTTGGTTCCTATCTGGCTCTTGCCTTTTCCGCTGATTACACCTTTATAATATATGTTGCCCAGTCGGAGCACCTCTTTCGGAATCTTCACTTTGCTGCCCAGGTTGGCGGCTATCTGCTCCACGCCCTCGTCAGAAACCTTCAGGGTCTCTATGTTGGCGAGCCAGTGCAGCTTCCGGTTCCAGTCGCTTGCCTTGGCGTTCGCCTTGAGCAGGATGCTTCCGCTCTGGGTCTTGAAGTGGAGCTGGTGGATGCGTGCCGATGTACTGGTGCCCGAGAAGTGGGTGTCGATGTAGAGGGCATCGTTCCATTTTCTGAGGATAGGAGCGAAGCAAGCCACGTCCGACAGGGTGATGAGCGATGGCTTGATGCCGCCCTCAAACTGCAGCGTTTCGCTGATGAGCTTTCCCTTCTCGTCGGTGCGGTAGGTGGCGATGAGGTCTTCCAGCAGCAGGTGGCTCTTCGGGAGTTCCAGTTGGAAGTCGCTCAGGCGCGCCTGATGCTTGTCTGCATTCACCTTGAATCGCAGATTCTTTATTTGAAGTCCTGATTTATCGGTGAAGGCTATCTTCTTGATGGATAGATGAATATCATCGTCTGTGAGATGATGCAGTGCGATGTGTGCCGAGAGATTGCTGATGCCGATGTGCTGAGGCGAGAATACTCCTGCAGCCGATGCGATGTCGCGCTGGTTGTAGGCGATGGATCCATGGCGGATGATGACGCTTCCGATGCGCAGGTCGAGTGGCTTGTGCTGGGTGGTATCCTTCGAGGCGAGCGAATCGAGCATGAACTGGATGTTCATGTCGCTCTTGGCATTCTGCTTGTAGATGTTGGCTCTCAGACCGAAGAGCTGTGCCGATGAAACCGAGATTTTTCCGTCTTTCAGCGGCAGCAGGTCCACCTTTGCCGAGAGTCGTGAAGCATAGATCATGCTGTCGCCTTTCTGGTCGAGCATTCTCACATCGTCGATGATGATTCGGTTGAAGAAACCCAGGTTGATCCTTCCCACGCTCACTTCTGTTCCGAATTTCTGGGCGAGGGCAGTGGCTACGGTAGAGCCGAGGAAGGTCTGTACTGGTGGCAGGTGCAACAGTACGATGAGTATCACATAAAGGGCGAAGATAGTCCAGATGATACAGCTGATGATATGTTTAAATCGTTTCAGAGTCTTATGAATATTTAATGTTAATTTGCAATGGGCATTTGCCGTTAATTTGCAATCTGTGTTTGTCAAAACACGCTTGCAATCTGAATCTGTATTGAAATTTAGGCACAAATTTACTGCTTTTTTGTTACATTATCAAATAATTTAGTGATTTTTCTTCCTCGTCTTACTTTTTTTTGCTATTTTTGCAGCATAATTTGAATGTTTTCACAAAATAAAACCAGAAAATCAGTTTTAAATATAATATTTTTAATGTAGTTATGGCAAATGTAATTAAGTTACGTAAAGGCTTGGACATTAACCTTACGGGTAAGGCTTCCAAGGATGTAACGCTCCAGGTGGCTCAGGCTGGCGAGTATGCGCTGGTTCCTGCGGCTTTCGTGGGTGTGACTCCTAAGGTAGTGGTACGCGAGGGCGATCATGTCAATGCCGGAGATGCCTTGTTTGTGAACAAGGCTTGCCCGGAGGTGAAGTTTGCCTCGCCAGTGAGCGGAGAAGTAACCGCCATTGAGAGAGGTGAGCGCCGAAAGGTGCTCTGCGTGAAGGTGAAGGCCGACGCAGTACAGACCTCTACGGATTTTGGTAAGAAAAACGTTGATGCGTTAGACGGTGAGGCTGTCAAGCAGGCGCTGCTTGAGGCTGGTCTCTTCGGATACATCAACCAGTTGCCTTATGCTGTGTCCACAACTCCCGACACCAAGCCTAAGGCAATTTTCGTTTCTGCCCTCCGCGACATGCCGCTCGCAGCCGACTTTGAGGTAGAACTCGAAGGCAACGAAGAGGCTTTCCAGACGGGTTTGACAGCCTTGAGCAAGATTGCGAAAACTTATCTGGGTGTTGGCGTTGATCAGCACAGCAATGCGCTCGGCGAGGCTAAGAACGTAGAACTCAATGTATTCGACGGTCCTTGTCCGGCAGGTAATGTAGGCGTACAGGTGAACAACATCGACCCGGTTAACAAGGGCGAGGTGGTTTGGACAGTAGATCCTGCATCGGTTATCTTCTTCGGAAGACTCTTTCTGACAGGTAAGGTTGATTTGCACAAGACTGTAGCTGTGGCTGGTAGTGAAATCAAGACTCCTGGCTATGCTGAAGTTTTGGTAGGTACACCTTTAAGCAGTTTTGTAGCCAATCAGCTGAAAGCTACTGACCATGTGCGACTTATCAATGGTAATCCTCTTACCGGTGTAAAGACAACTACAGCCGATTTCGTAGGTGGTCATACATCAGAGATTACAGCCATCCCAGAGGGTGATGACAACGACGAGATGCTGGGTTGGATTCTTCCACGTACCGATCAGTTCTCTACATCGCGTTCATATCTTTCCTGGCTCTTCGGCAAGAAGAAGGAGTACAATCTCGATGCCCGCGTGAAGGGTGGCGAGCGTCACATGATCATGAGCGGCGAGTATGACAAGGTGCTCCCGATGGACATCTATGGTGAGTATCTCATCAAGGCAATCATCACCGGCGATATCGACAAGCAGGAGCAGCTCGGTATCTACGAGGTAAGTCCTGAAGATTTTGCTGTGGCTGAGTTCGTGGATTCATCTAAGCTCGAATTGCAGAAGATTGTACGCGAGGGCTTGAATACCCTGCGCAAGGAGAACGCTTAGTTTTAGTTTACAGTTGACAGTTTATAGTTGATAGCAATGCTGCTAAACCCCTATAAACTCTTAACTATTAATTATTATAATAATGAGTGCATTAAGAAATTATCTCAATAAGATAAAGCCTAACTTCCAGAAGGGAGGTAAGCTGCATGCCTTCGAGAGCGTGTTTGACGGTTTTGAGAGCTTCCT
>ERZ773155.2942-NODE-2942-length-12179-cov-30.773012_pt1 | contig 12179 bp, 6 predicted proteins | sample MGYA00511262_ERZ773155 | MGnify/ENA primary metagenome ERZ773155 (study PRJEB29015, sample SAMEA2737828) | human gut metagenome | biome: human gut; feature: human-associated habitat; material: faeces | place: China | collected 2012 ... | reverse complement strand
TTGTAAATAGCCCGGTTCTTTAAAGCTTTTGCCCTTACAGGGCGACAGGGTTGCGCCCATAAGAACCCAGGGCGATGCCCTGGGCTAGGAGCTTCTGCCCTTTCAGGGCGTGTGGAGCAAAACTTGCGAAACTTGAAGAAGATACTAGAAGATAAGAGAAATACTTGAGATAAGAGAAATGGAGAAAACTTATTACATAGGATTGGACGTTGGCTCTACGACAGCCAAAATAGCCGTTATCGACAGCGATAACCGGGTAATTTACTCAAAATACGAACGCCACAACGCTCGTGTCAACGAACTTGTGTCGCAATATTTCGATGAGATTTTAGCCCTTGTGGGCGATGCAGAGGCAAGAATCTGCGTAACCGGAAGCGTAGGAATGGCTACTGCCGAACAGCTCCAGGCGGAGTTTGTACAGGAGGTGGTGGCTGCATCGGTCTATGCCCGTACTGCCCATCCTGAGGCGAAGGCGCTCATCGATATTGGTGGCGAGGATGCGAAGGTTATCTTCTTCAAGGAAAACGGAAATATGGAACTGCGCATGAACGGCAACTGTGCCGGCGGAACGGGTGCTTTCATCGACCAGATGAGTGTGCTGATGGGCGTAGAGAACCAGAAGATGAGCGAGTTGGCGATGAAGGCAGAACACGTTTATCCGATGGCTGCCCGCTGCGGCGTATTCGCCAAGACCGACATCCAGAACCTGATGGCGCGCAATCTGCCCGAAGCAGATATTGCAGCCAGCATCTTCCATTCCATCGCCGTACAGACGGTGGTAACGCTTTCTCACGGCATCAGTTTCGAGGCTCCTATCCTGCTCTGCGGCGGTCCGCTTACCTTTCTACCGGCTCTCCGCAAGGCTTTCTGCGACTATCTCCATCTCTCTCCAAACGATTTCATCGTATCCGGAAACAGCAATCTCATTCCGGCTCTGGGCTGTGCTTATCGGGCTAAATCGGCTGATTCTGCAGCCTCAGTTTCTGTTCTCAGAAGTCGGATGAAAAAAGAAATACAAACGGAATGGACCAGCAGTCTGCTGCCTCTGTTCAAGAATGAGAAAGAGCACCAGGAATGGCTCAAATCAAAGGCGAAATTCGCTACCGAAACCCAACCGCTGAATAAAGGAAAACAGCAGGTTGTGATTGGTATTGACTCGGGCTCTACTACGACGAAGATTGTTGCGGTAAGGGTGAATGCGGAGACGCCTACGGGAGATATTGTCTTTACCAATTACCGCCTGAATCTGGGAAATCCGATCAAGGCAGTAGCGGATGGACTGAACGCCCTGAAGCAGGAAGCTGCATTGCGAGGGGCTGAACTGGAAATCGTAGGCTCCTGCTCTACAGGTTACGGCGAAGAACTTATCAAGGCGGCTTTCGGCCTCGACAGCGGCATTATCGAAACAATGGCGCACGAAAGAGCTGCTGCCTCACTCATGCCTGATGTTAGTTTTATCCTGGACATCGGCGGACAGGACATGAAGGCAATCTTCGTTGAGAAAGGGGCTGTGGTGCGCATGGAACTGAACGAGGCTTGCAGTTCGGGCTGCGGAACATTCATCCAGACCTTTGCCAACAATATGGGTTATTCTGTAGGCGATTTTGCTCAACTCGCCTGCCAGTCGAAGGCTCCCTGCGACCTGGGAACCCGCTGCACCGTCTTCATGAACTCGAAGGTGAAGCAGGTGCTCAGAGAGGGCGCATCTGTAGCTGATATTTCTGCCGGAATCTCTTATTCGGTCATCAAGAACTGTCTTTATAAGGTATTGAAACTCCATGGTAATGAGAACCTTGGAGGCAAAATCGTTGTACAGGGAGGTACGATGAGAAACGATGCGGTGGTAAGAGCATTTGAGTTGCTCACCCATACCGAAGTGGCACGAAGCAACATGCCTGAACTGATGGGTGCCTATGGCTGTGCCCTTCATGCGGCGGCAGATTACAAGCATCGCACATCTGCAGAAAACGAGCACCCTGCCTCATCAAGATCCATCGATGATCTCCAGAATCTGGCTCATTATGAAACCAAACAGCTGCAATGCAAAGGCTGCGAAAACCATTGTTATGTTTCCCGCTACACCTTTGCCGGCGGTAACCGATTCTACTCTGGAAACAAGTGTGAGCGTGTGTTCAACAACAAGGGAGCAAACGGGATAAAGGGCAAAAATATCTACGAATACAAATATAGTTTACTCTTTGATAGAGAGACGGTTAACCCACTTGACGTTGTAAAACACAACGTCAAAGTAGGCATTCCTCGCATCCTCAACATGTACGAGGAATATCCGTTCTGGAATGCGCTGCTCCGGGCAGCCGGATTGGGCGTGATTCTCTCTTCCGATTCCACTTTCAGCCAGTATGAAGGAGCCTTGAATACGGTGATGAGCGACAATATCTGCTTCCCGGCAAAACTGGCTCACAGCCATCTGAAGGAACTCAACGAGAACCCGAAGGTTGACCGCATCCTCATGCCATACGTGGTTTATGAGCATAATGACGACCCGAAGAATACGCTGAACAGCTTCAACTGTCCGGTCGTTTCGGGCTACAGCGATGTCATCAAGTCGGTCATCAACCTGAAGAAACCAATCGATACGCCCGTCATCAACTTTGCCCAGCCTAAGGCGCTGGAAAAGCAGATTACCGATTATCTCAAGCAACTGGGAGTAAGCAAGAAGACTGCACATAAAGCGCTGAGAGAGGCCCTTTATGCTCAGGCAGTATATGCAGCTGAGATTAAAAAACAGGGCTGGGAGATTCTGAAAAATGAAGAAACAGAGGCTCAGAAGCCAAACAAGGGACTTACGATTCTGCTGGCTGGCCGTCCTTATCATACAGACCCGCTGATTCAGCACAAGCTGAGCGAGATGATTGCCAATCTGGGAGTCAACGTCATCAGCGAAGACATCGCCCGGGGTAATCTCTTTGAAGATTTCAAAGAATTCAATCTGGAGAATCTGGCGGCAGAAAGAAATGAGGCAGCATTAGCCAGCCAGGACAACAACGATGCATACAACTGTCAGCCAGAGACTTATCTCGTGAAGCAATGGGCGTATATGAACCGCATTCTGAAGGCAGCGCAATGGGCAGCCGAACAGGGCGATGAGGTTCATTTCGTCCAGATGACCAGCTTCGGCTGCGGTCCTGACAGTTTTATCCAGGACGAGATTCGCGACATCATGAAGCGCCACAACAAGCCGTTCACGCTGTTGAAGATAGATGATGTGAGCAATATCGGCTCTCTGAAACTCCGTGTCCGCTCGCTCATAGAAAGCCTCAGAGTTAAAAGTTTAAAGTTAAAAGTTAATAGTTCAAATCATAAAGTTCAAAGTACTACTCATAGTCTCCAGCAGACTAAAGTATTCACCAAGCAGGATATTCATCGCAAGATTCTCGCTCCTTTCATGACCGAATACCTCACCCCTATCATTCCGCCTATCCTGAAACTGATAGGCTATGATGTAGAGGTACTTCCGATGAGCGATGAGGTGAGCGCCGAACTCGGCTTGAAGTTTGCCAACAACGAAGTCTGTTATCCGGCAACCCTTATCGTCGGCGACATCATCAAAGCCTTGAAATCAGGCAGATACGACCTGAACAATACGGCAGTAGTGATGAGTCAGACGGGCGGCCAGTGTCGCGCAACCAACTACGCCGGTCTCATCAAGCGTGCGATGATTTCCAATGGATTCCAGGATATTCCGCTGCTCACGCTCGGTGTAACAGCCTCAACAGGCGAAGCGTCAGGCTCAACAGACGACAAGCAAGACTATAACGAACAGGACGGCTTCAATGTGCCTTGGCTGAAATACAGTCAGATTATCGTTACCGCCATTTTCTATGGCGATGCAATCAACGAGATGTACAACGCATGCATCGTAAGAGAGCGTAAACCGGGCATTGCCAGAGAGTTGCGCGATAAATACATGCAGTTGATAGACGGACCTATCGCCCAGAATTCAGCCAAAGGACTCATCCGACTCCTGGAACAGGCAGCCGAAGAATTCAACCAGATGACCCTCGACAGAACGTTGCCGAAGGTAGGAATCGTAGGCGAAATCTTCCTGAAGTTCAATCCTTTCGCCCACCAGTTCCTGGAGCAGAACATCATTTCGCGCGGCATTGAGGTGGTTCCGCCTCTGCTTGCCCCTTTCTTCCTGCAGGAATTTGTGAACGTGGAGATACAGAAACACATGCGGCTGAGTTGCACCAAAGTGCCCGATTTCATCATCAAGGGCGCTTATCAGGCGCTGATAGGCAGAAGATTGCGCCAGGTAAACAAGGCAGCCGGCAAGTTCCGCTACTTCCGTCCGTTCACCAATATCTATGATGATGCGAAGGACGTACAGGGACTGGTTTCGCTTGCAGCCCAGTTTGGCGAAGGCTGGCTTCTGCCTGCCGACATCGTAGGTTACATCCGTGATGGCGTGAACAACATCATCTCGCTCCAGCCTTTCGGCTGCATCGCTAACCACGTGATTTCCAAGGGCATCGAGAAACGTCTCCACGACCGTTTCCCTACACTCAACCTTGTATCGCTCGACTTCGATTCCGGGGTTTCAGAGGTAAACGTCACCAACCGACTGCTCCTCTTTCTGGACAGCATCGCAAAATAAGACAAGCCAGACCCATGTACGGTAAAACACCGTACATGGGTCTTTCCATCTTTCATCCCCCAAAAAATCACTCTAAAAAATACAAAAAACCGTAGCTATTTCTTTGTCATTCAAGAAAATAATCGTATCTTTGCACTCAAATTTTATTGAGACATTAAGAAAATGAGTAAAGATACATTAACTCATCAGCTGACAGAGACCATCGAGGAGCTTTCGAGCGCCGAATCTTTGAAGGGTCTCTTCCATCAGCATCGAGACGGGAATCCACTTCCTTCGGGCAAGGCGCTCGAAGAAATCATCAGTTTGTCCCGTTCTATCCTCTTTCCGGGATATTTCGGCAATTCTTCGGTAAATATCTCAACCATCAAATATCACATTGGAGTAAGAGTAGAGAAACTCTATGAGATGCTGTCAGAGCAAATTCTCGCCGGTCTCTGCTTCGCCAACGACTGCGAAACGGAAACCCAGGCAGAACTGCAGCACCAGCGTGCCAAGGCAGGCGTGATTGCAGCCAAGGCAATCATGGAATTCCCGAGACTTCGCAAGATTCTGGCTACCGATGTAGAGGCTGCCTACGAGGGCGACCCGGCTGCCATGAGCCACGGAGAAATCATCTCCTGCTACCCGGTCATCAAGGCGATTACCAACTACCGCATCGCTCACGTGCTGCACGAACTGGGAGTGCCGCTCATTCCGAGAATGATGACAGAACTGGCGCATTCAGAAACCGGTATTGACATTAACCCGGAGGCTACCATCGGCAAGCACTTCACCATCGACCACGGTACGGGTGTGGTGATTGGAGCTACCTGCATCATCGGCGACAATGTGAAACTCTACCAGGGTGTAACCCTCGGAGCCAAGAGTTTCCCTCTCGATAAGGACGGCAATCCTATCAAGGGAATCCCTCGCCACCCTATCCTCGAAAATGATGTCATCGTCTACGCCAATGCCACCATCCTCGGTCGCATCACCATCGGAGAAGGCTGCGTAGTGGGAGCCAACGTATGGGTTACCAAGGATATGAAACCGAAAACAAAGAAATATAAAAAAGAAAAACAAAGTTTATTAGATATAGAATTCAATAATGGAACAGGAATTTGAACTCATTGCCAAGACCTTCATGGGCCTCGAGCCTGTCTTGGCTGAAGAGCTCACCCAGTTGGGTGCCAATAATGTACAGATCGGTCGCCGCATGGTGTCTTTCACAGGCGACAAGGAAATGATGTATCGTGCTAACTTCCAGTTGCACACAGCCATCCGTATCTTAAAGCCTATCAAGCACTTCAAGGCTAGAAGCGCTGAAGAGGTGTATGATCAGATTCAGAAGATCAAGTGGGATGACATCTTAGACGTGAAGAAGACTTTCTCTGTTGACTCAGTAGTCTACTCAGAGGAGTTCCGCAACTCACGCTTCGTAACCTACAAGGTAAAGGATGCGATTGTTGACTGGTTCCGCGAGAAGCAGGGTACACGTCCAAATATCAGCGTATCTAACCCGGATATCCGCCTCAACATCCACATTGCAGAAGACAATGCCACCTTGAGTCTCGATTCGAGTGGTGAGAGTCTGCACCGCCGTGGCTACCGCCAGGAGCAGGTAGAGGCTCCTCTGAACGAGGTTCTCGCTGCAGGTATGATTCTGATGACCGGCTGGAAGGGCGAATGCGATTTCATCGACCCGATGTGTGGTTCAGGTACCATCGCCATCGAAGCTGCCCTCATCGCCCGCAACATCTCTCCAGGTGTATTCCGCAAGGAGTTTGCCTTCGAGAAGTGGAACGATTTCGACCAGGATCTCTTCGATACGATTTATAACGACGACTCTCAGGAGCGCGAGTTCGAGCACCACATCTACGGATATGATGTAGATATGAAGGCTGTAAACACAGCTAACCTCAACGTACGTGCTGCCGGTCTCAGCAAGGATATCACCATCTCACAGGCTGATTTCAAGGACTTCACCCAGCCAGCAGAGAAGAGCATCATCGTGATGAACCCTCCATACGGCGAGCGCATCTCTACCCCTAACCTCCTGAACACCTACAAGATGATAGGTGAGCGTTTCAAGAAGGCTTTTGCCGGCAACGAGGCTTGGGTATTGAGTTACCGCGAGGAGTGCTTCGAGCAGATTGGTCTGAAACCATCTATCAAGATTCCTGTATTCAACGGAAGCTTGGAGTGCGAATTCCGCAAGTATGTGATGTTCGACGGCAAGATGAAGGACTTCCGTTCTGAAGGCGGTATTGTGAAGACAGAGCGCGAGAAGAGCGAGATGGCTCAGAAGCACCGTTTCAAGAAGGAGCGTGAATTCAAGAAGCGTGTTAGCGAGGAGACAGAAAACGAGGAGGACGATATCCGTTCTTTCAAGTTCCATACTCACCGTCTGGAAGACTTCGAGAAGAAGCGTGCTGAGTTCCATAAGGGCGGCCGTTCACGTATCGGTGGCGGTCGACGCAATGATGACGACGATGACAAGCGTGGAAGCCGCAGCTTCAAGGGCGACCGCAAGGGTGGCCGTGACTTCGGTGGCAAGCGCGACGGAAAGCGTTTCGAGAAAGGCGACAAGCGTGGTGGCTTCAAGGGCGACAAACGTGGTGGCCGTGATTTCGGAGGCAAGCGCGGAGGCAAGAAGAACTTCAGCGTTGACTTCGACGACGAGGATTAAAGAGACATACTACCCATACGTCGTGTTTCACGACGCATGGGTGGTAAACCCGATAAAGTAAAGTAAAGAATATAATGAATCTGAAGAATTCAATTTATAAATTATCTTTTGCTGCTATGATCATGATGGCTATGAATGCAACCGACTTACAGGCTCAGGGCGTGGTTCCTGCTCAGAAAGGCGAGAAAACCTTTACATTGGAAGACCTGAACTTCGGCGGAAACAACTATCGTAACATGGTGGCTAAGAACCGCTGGTGCACCTGGTGGGGCAATGAGCTCGTTCGCCAGGATGTGGATGCCTGCTATCTCGTCAACAAGACGACAGGCAAGGAGACCAGACTCTTCGGCATCAATGACATCAACCAGTGGATTGCTCCTACCAAGGACATCAAGGTAAGAGCCCTCTACAATGCTCTCTTCCCTTTTGCAGGCAAGAACATCGTGATGGTAAGCAACGGCAGCAAGACTTATACCGTAGACTTCAAGAAGCATAAGCTGCTGAGCGAGATGGATTTTGCTGACGGCGAGAACCTCCTGGAGGCCAACGCCCAGCAGAACGCCTTCGCCTATCTGAAGGGCAGCAACCTCTATGTGCGTACCTTCGATGTAACCAGCAACGCCCTGACAAAAGAAAAGAAATCTCACGATTTCCAGCTCTCAAAGGACGGAAGCCGCGAAATTGTTTATGGACAGAGTGTTCACCGCGATGAGTTCGGTATCAGCAAGGGAACCTTCTGGAGTCCGAACGGCGAACTGCTCGCCTTCTATCGCATGGACCAGAGTATGGTAACCGACTATCCGCAGGTCGACATCCCGGAAATCGGTTTCAATCATCCTGAAACACAGAGTTGCATTGCTACTCCTGCACCAGACAAGTATCCGATGACTGGCGAGACATCACACAAGGTAACCGTAGGCGTGTTCGACTGCATGACCGGCAAGACCGTCTATCTGAAGGCTGGCGACCCAACCGACCGCTACTTCACCAACATCGCATGGAGCCCAGACAGCAAGACCATCTATATGTTCGAACTGAACCGCGACCAGAACGACTGCCGTCTGACTGCCTACAATGCAGAAACCGGCGAAAAGACTGGCGAACTCTATCGCGAAACCGACGAGAAATACGTGGAGCCTTGCCACCCTATCCAGTTCCTGCCTTGGGACAGCAGCAGCTTCATCATGCAGAGCCGCAAGGATGGCTACAACCACCTCTATCTCTGCACCCTGGGCAAGCACGGAAGCCGCATGGCAAGCAATACAGAATCACTCGAAATCAAGCAGTTGACTTCCGGCAAATGGGAAGTGATGGAAGTGCTCGGTTTCAACAGCAAGCGCAAGAGTATCATCATCGCATCCAACGAGAAATCGCTTATCCAGAGAAACATCTTTGCCGTAGATACAAAAACCGGCAAGCGTACGCTGGTAGATGATTGCGGCAAGGGATGGCACAGCGCCACTTTGAGCGAGAACGGACAGTATGTCTTCGACAACTACTCTACTCCTACCGTTCCTCGCAAGATTGCCCTCGTGAATACCGAGAACGGCAAGCGCACCGCTTACTTCACTGCCGAGAACCCTTGGAAGGGCTACAATGTGCCTGAGTACAGCTGCGGTTCCATCAAGGCTGCCGATGGCGAAACAGACCTCTACTGGAGAATGGTGAAGCCGGTAAACTTCGATCCAAACAAGAAGTATCCTACCATTATATATGTATATGGTGGACCTCATGCCCACAACGTAGATGCCCGCTGGAACTACTCTAGCCGTGGTTGGGAAACCTACATGGCAGAAAAGGGCTATCTGCTCTTCATCCTCGACAACCGTGGAAGCGAGAACCGTGGCAAGGCTTTCGAGCAGGCTACCTTCCGCCAGCTCGGACAGATTGAGATGCAAGACCAGATGAAGGGCGTGGAATATCTGAAGACGCTTCCTTACGTAGATGCTGACAAGATTGGCGTTCACGGCTGGAGCTTCGGCGGATTCATGACCATCTCGCTGATGACCAACCACCCTGATGTGTTCAAGGTAGGCGTAGCAGGCGGTCCGGTAATCGACTGGCACTGGTACGAGGTGATGTATGGCGAGCGCTATATGGACACCCCGCAGACCAACCCAGAGGGTTACAGGAAGACCTCTCTGCTCTATCAGGCAAAGAACCTGAAGGGCAAGCTGCAGATTATCCAGGGCTTGAACGATGTGACTGTAGTGCCACAGCACTGCCTCACCTTCCTCAAGGCTTGCATCGCAGCAGGCACCCAGCCAGACTTCTTCGTCTATCCTGGCGAGCCTCACAACATGAGAGGTCATCAGAGCACTCATCTGCATGAGCGCATCAGCAATTATTTCTTCGATTATCTCAAGTAAATATCTAGGAGTAAACATCCCCCGAAAAGGGGAGTTTACTTCTACATCAAATAACAAACAATAACTTACAGCAAATGAAAATTTTATTGTTAGGAGGCGGTGGCCGCGAGCACGCCTTAGCATGGAAAATCGCTCAGAGCGAGAAGTGTGAGAAACTCTTCATCGCTCCAGGTAATGCCGGTACACAGAATGTCGGCGAGAACGTAGATATCAAGGCAGACGACTTTGAGGCGCTCAAGAACTTCACAGTAGAAAATGGCGTTGATATGGTGGTAGTTGGTCCGGAAGACCCATTGGTAAAGGGTGTTTACGATGACTTCAAGAACGATTCTCGCACCCAGAACATCCCTGTCATCGGTCCATCAAAGGCTGGCGCCGTATTGGAAGGCAGCAAGGACTTCGCCAAGAAGTTCATGAAGCGCCACAACATCCCTACTGCCCAGTATGAGACTTTCGACGGCGAGCACGTAGAGGAAGGCTTGAAATTCCTGGAGACTCTGAAGGCTCCATACGTACTGAAGGCTGACGGTTTGTGCGCCGGAAAGGGCGTTCTCATCCTCCCTACCCTGGAAGAGGCTAAGAAGGAGTTCAAGGAGATGCTCGGCGGTATGTTCGGCAACGCTTCGGCACGCGTAGTCATCGAGGAGTTCCTCAGCGGCATTGAGTGCTCTGTATTCGTATTGACCGACGGCAAGAACTACAAGATTCTGCCTGAGGCTAAGGATTACAAGCGCATCGGCGAGCACGATACCGGTCTGAACACCGGTGGTATGGGTAGCGTTACCCCTGTACCATTCGCTACCAAGGAGTGGATGCAGAAGGTTGACGAGCGCATCATCCGTCCTACTGTAGAAGGACTTGCTGAGGAGAACATCGACTATAAGGGATTCATCTTCTTCGGATTGATTAATGTAGAAGGCGAGCCTATGGTCATCGAGTACAACTGCCGTATGGGTGACCCTGAGACAGAGAGCGTGATGCTCCGCCTGAAGAGCGACATCGTGGATCTCTTTGAGGGTGTAGCAGCAGGCGACTTGGACAAGCGCAGCATCGAATTTGATGAGCGTGCAGCAGTCTGCGTGATGCTCGTAAGCGGCGGTTATCCAGAGGCTTACAAGAAGGGTTATCCTATCCAGGGCATCGACGATGTAGAAGGTTCGGTAGTATTCCACTCCGGTACAGCCATGAAGGATGGTCAGGTAGTAACCAACGGTGGTCGTGTCATCTGCGTAAGCAGCTACGGCAAGGACAAGGAAGAAGCCTTGAAGAAGAGCTTTGCCGAGGCACAGAAGATCCAGTTCACCGACAAGTACTTCCGTTCTGATATCGGACAGGACCTTTAGTTTTTTAATGTTTAATGTTGAATGTTGAATGTTGAATTGCCTAACGGACTCAAGGGCGCTAGCCTAATTCAACATTCAACACTTAACATTCAACATTCAACATTCAACATTCAACATTGAATTAGATGTTAAGAAAGAAAACTTTTCAAAATAAAGTAGCGGCTAGCCGCTACTCTTTACCTATTACTGCAACCCTTGCCACGCTGGTTTGGGTTGCAGTAGGTTTATTGGTATCCAATATCTGGGTAGAATTTGCTTTCACAGCCATGTCTACCCTGCTGATGGTGGAACTGAACAACCGTAATGCCCTGATGCGTACCTACAGCCGAATGGTATCCTGCAGTTTTCTGGCATTAATGACGATGGCAGGACTCCCCCAACTCTCTTTAAAAAGCAGTATTGTGACGATGTGTTTCATCGCCTTTTATCTCATTATCTGGAATTGCTATCAGGATAAACGCTCTACAGGCTGGACTTTCTACGCCTTTGCCTGCATCGGTCTGGCATCGATGGTTTTCGTGCAGATAGGCTATTTCATGCCTATCCTGTGGATCATGATGATGGTGTTTACCCTCTCGTTTAGCGTAAAGACATTCTTTGCAACACTGGTAGGTCTCATCGTGCCCTATTGGTTTGCAGCCGGTTATTTCTTCTATACCGACAACATACAGGGGCTGGCAGACCACTTCTGCGAATTCATCAACTACAGCGAACTCTTTGATTATTCGCATGTTACCGACCATCAGGTACTGAACCTGAGTTTCGTTACCCTGCTCACCATCATCGGTTCCATCCACTTCATACGCACCAGCTACGGCGACAAGATACGCACCCGCATGATCTACGAAACGTTTATCATGATATCGGTTGCCTGCATCATCTTCATCGTCCTCCAGCCTCGACATATACAGGAACTGGGCGGCATCCTGATTGTGAATACAGCACCGCTTATCGCCCATTTCATCACATTCACCAGAGGTAAGTTTACCAACATCTCCTTCATTCTGCTGCTCATCATGCTGGTACTTATCATGGCTTACAACATACTCGTACCAGAGAGCATATTACTATGAGTTGGATTATCAGTTTCTTAATCGACTGGGGCTATTGGGGCATGCTTGCTGCAGCTTTTCTGGCAGGTTCTTTCTTCCCATTCAGCAGCGAGGCAGTAATGGCAGGCT
>ERZ773155.2933-NODE-2933-length-12202-cov-4.483412_pt1 | contig 12202 bp, 9 predicted proteins | sample MGYA00511262_ERZ773155 | MGnify/ENA primary metagenome ERZ773155 (study PRJEB29015, sample SAMEA2737828) | human gut metagenome | biome: human gut; feature: human-associated habitat; material: faeces | place: China | collected 2012 ... | reverse complement strand
ACGAAAACGATATTCTGCGACGGGTCCGCAAAATCGAGATCAAGACACGCGGCCTGTCGAACGAGATCTTCGCCGGAAAGTACCACACGGCTTTCCGCGGACGGGGCATGTCGTTTTCCGAAGTGAGGGAGTACCGTGCCGGCGACGACGTGCGCGACATCGACTGGAACGTCACGGCGCGTTCGCGTTCGCCCCACATCAAGGTCTACGAGGAGGAGCGCGAGCTGACGATGATGCTCATGGTTGACGTCTCGGCCTCGCGCATGTTCGGGTCGACCCACTTCCTCAAAAAGAACATTCTGACCGAAATCGCCGCCGTCGTGGCCTTCTCGGCCGCCCAGAACAACGACAAGGTGGGCTGCATCTTCTTCTCCGACCGCGTGGAGAAGTACATCCCGCCCAAGAAGGGGCGCAGCCACATCCTGATGATTATCCGCGAGCTGATCGGCTTCCGGCCCCGGTCGACGGGCACGGCGCTGTCGGAGGCGGTGCGTTTCCTGACGGCCGTGATGAAGAAGCGCTGCACGGCGTTCCTGCTCTCGGATTTCCTCGATCCGGCACGCGACGGCGAGGAGTTCGCCAACGCCCTGAAAATCGCCGGCAGCAAACACGACCTGGTGGGGATCCGCGTCTTCGATCCGCGCGAAGCCGAACTGCCCGACGTGGGCATCGCCGAGCTGCAGGACGCCGAGACGGGGCGCAAGGTCTGGGTCGACACTTCGTCGGCGGCCGTGCGCGACCATTACGCCCGTGCATGGCGGCAGCGCAGCGAGTCGATCGCCTCGCTGCTCAAACACAACCGCATCGACACGGCGACGATCTCGACCGACGAAGACTACGTGGTGGAACTCATCAAACTCTTCAAGCAACGATGAAACGACCGGCATTCCTCACAGCGGCCGCGGCCGCCCTGCTCGCTGCGGCGACGGCCTCCGCCCAGACCCCGACGGTCGAGGCGCGCATCGTCCCCGACAGCATCGGCATCGGCGACACCTTCACGCTCGAAATCGACGTCGAGCGCGACCAGGTGCAGGTGACCGAATTCCCGCTCTACGAAAACGACGACAAGCTCGAAGTGGTGCAGTCGCTTCCCGTCGACACGCTCTCGCGGGAGGGCCGGCGGCTCCGGCTGCGCAAACGCTACGTCATGCAGGCCTTCTCCGAAGGACGTTACAATTTGGGGCGTCCCGGCGTGCTCTATGCCGACAAGAACATCGTCGACACGCTCTACACCTCCGATTCGCTGCGGCTCGACGTGGGAACGTTCCAGATCGACACCGCCAAGCAGACGATCTACGACCTCAAACCGCAACGGACGCTGCCGCTGCGCGCCGAGGAGATCACAGGATACCTTTTCGTCGGGTTGTTCCTGCTGCTGAACCTCGCGGCGCTGCTCTTCGCGCTGCGTTATCACCTGTCCAAGCGCGGCAAACACCTGAGCGACCTCTTCAAACCCGCGCCGCCCGCACCGCCCCACGTCGAGGCGATCCGCGCGCTCGAAGGGCTTCACAACCAGAAATTGTGGCAGAACAACAAACACAAGGCCTACTATTCGGGGCTGACCGACATCCTGCGCCGCTATCTGGCGGGGCGTTACGGCATCGGCGCCTTGGAGATGACCTCCGACGAGATCATCGATGCGGTACGTCCGCTCGACCTGCCCCGCAAGAGCGCCATGGAGCTCACGGCGCTGCTGCGCGAAGCCGATTTGGTGAAATTCGCCAAGGCGACGCCCGAAGCCGCACGCAACGAAGAGGCTTACCAGTGGGCCTACTACTTCGTCGAGGAGACCAAACCCGTCGAGGAACAACCTTCGGCCGAAGCGGAGGAGCCGCTCGACCTGACGCCTAAAAACGACAGCCATGCGTAGAATTTTCATCCTACTCGTTCTCGCGCTGCTGGCCGTCGACGCCGCGGCGCAGCAGTACCCCGAACGCCGGCAGGTGCGCAAGGGCAACCGCGCCTACGAAAAGGGCAACTATCAGGACGCCGCCGGACGCTACATGCGTGCGCTGGGCGCCGACCCCTCGTCGTTCGAAGCGCAGTACAACCTGGGCAACGCCCTTCACCGGCAGGAGATGTACGACCAGGCGGCACAGGTACAGCAACAGGCCGCCGCCGATTCGCTGGCAGCGCCCGTCGATCGTGCGCAGGCCTTCTACAATCTGGGCAACACGCAGTTCCGGCAGCAGAAATACGCCGAAGCGCTCGAAAGCTACAAGAACTCGCTGCGCCTGAACCCCGACGATCCGCAGGCCAAATTCAACTACGCCTACGTCAAGAAACTGCTCGACGATCAGAACCAGCAGAATCAGGACAACAAAGACAACAAGGACAATAAAGATAACAAGGACGATCAAAACCAGGACCAGCAGAACGGCCAGAACCAGCAGAATCCGCAGGAGGGCCAGAACGATCCGCAGGAGGGTGACGGGCAAGGCGACGACCAGCAGCAGGACGGCCGGCCCGACAAGGAGCAGGAGGGCGAGGGCCGACCCCAGCCGGCCGGCATTTCGCCTTCCGAACAGGAACGGATGCTCGACGCCATCCAGGCGCAGGAGGACAGGACGCAGGAGAAGCTCAAAGAGAAGGCCGGCGCCGTGGTACGGTTGAAGAAAAACTGGTAAAAACACGTAAGAACCAAGAAACGGGGATCGGCGCAGGCGGCGTTCCGCACGCAGAAGCAGCCATTCGTCGGGAGCGGTCGTACCGCCCCGTGCCGGAACGGCTCCGGCGACCGCCGATTACCGATTATCGTTAACTGTCGATTGAAATGACGTTTCATAATCCACATCTGCTGTGGCTGCTCACGCTGCTCCTGCCGGCGGCAGGCTATTACCTCTACCGGTTGCGGAAGGGCGGAGCGGCGTTGCGCATCTCGTCGGTGGCGGGCGTGCTCAAAGCGCCGCGTACCGTTCGCTACTACCTGCGCCATGCCCCCTTCGTGCTGCGCATGGCGGCGCTGGCGACGCTCGTAGTGGCATTGGCGCGCCCCCAGTCGGCGGAACAGAACACCCGCACCAATACCGACGGTATCGACATCATGCTGGCGCTCGACGTATCGGGATCGATGCTGGCGCGCGACTTCCGCCCCGACCGCCTCGAAGCGGCCAAGAAGGTGGCCGGATCGTTCATCTCCGACCGCTACGGCGACCGGATCGGACTGGTGGTCTTCGCGGGCGAAGCCTTCACGCAGAGCCCGCTGACCGCCGACCAGTCGACGCTGCTCACGTTGCTGGGGCGCGTGCGCAGCGGGTTGATCGAGGACGGCACGGCCATCGGCAACGGACTGGCGACGGCCATCAACCGCCTGCGCGAGAGCGATGCCAAATCGAAGGTCATCATCCTGCTGACCGACGGCGTGAACAACCGCGGCGAGATCGCTCCGGTCATGGCGGCCGAAATCGCCAAGGAGCAGGGCATCCGGGTCTACACGATCGGCGTCGGATCGCGCGGCACGGCCCCCACGCCCGCGATCGACATGTTCGGCAACATGACCTTCGTGCAGGCCAAGGTCGAAATCGACGAAAAGACTCTCCAAGAGATCGCCGACGCCACCGGAGGCCGCTACTTCCGCGCCACGGACAACGAGAAGCTGCGCGCGATCTACGACGAGATCAACCGCCTCGAAAAGAGCAAAGTCGAGGTAGCCGACTTCACGACCTACACCGAAGAGTACCTGCGGTGGGTATTGGCGGCGCTGGCGCTGCTCGCCGCGGAATTTCTGATTCGCACCCTGATTCTTAAACGCATTCCGTAATGTTTCGTTTCGCACATCCCGAATACCTCTACCTGCTGCTGGCCGCGCCCGCACTCGTCGCCCTCTTCGCATGGGCGCTCTACGACCGCCGGCGGCGGCTGGCCCGCTTCGGAGACCCGGCGACGGTAGCCACGCTTATGCCCGACGCCTCGACGGGCCGCATGAAACTGAAATTCATCCTCTTCACGACGGCCGTCATCCTCGTGATCCTCGCCGCCGCACGGCCGCAGTTCGGCTCGAAGCTGCGCGAACAGAAGAGCGAGGGCATCGAGATGATGCTCGCGGTGGACATCTCCAATTCGATGCTGGCCGAAGATTTCGAGCCCAACCGCCTCGAACGGACGAAATACGCGATCAACAAGCTATTCGACGGACTGGAACAGGATCGCGTCGGGGTGATCGTCTTCGCAGGCGACGCCACCGTACAGCTGCCGATCACCTCCGACTACCGCATGGCCAAAGCCTTCGCCAAACGGATTTCGCCCTCGATGGCCTCCGTGCAGGGAACGTCGATCGGCAAGGCGCTGTCGCTGGCCGAGATGTCCTTTTCGAGCGGCAGCGGCGATTCGCGCGTCATCATCCTCATCACCGACGGCGAGGATCACGAGGGCAACGTGATGCAGGCCGCCGAACGGGCCGCCGAACAGGGTATCCGGATCTTCACGATCGGCATCGGCACGCCCGAAGGCGCCCCGATCGAGATCGGCGGGGAGTTCATCAAGGACGAAAAGGGCGACATGGTGGTCTCGAAACTCGACGAGAAGATGTTGCAGGAGATCGCCCGGATCACCGGCGGGGCCTACATCCGCGCCACCAAGCAGTCGATCGGGCTGGACGAGATCGTACGCGCGATCAACGACATGGAGCAGTCGGAACTGTCGACCGTCCGTTTCGAAGAGTACAACGAACAGTTCCAGTACCTCATCGCGGTCGCCTTCGCGCTGCTGCTCGTCGAATTCTGGCTGCTCGACCGCCGCAATCCGCTGCTGGCGCGTTTCAACATCTTCCGCGAGCAACGCACCGACACCGACAACTACAATCCCTATAACCGATGAAAAAGCCCTTTCTGCTTCTCTCGCTCCTGCTGACCTTCGGCCTGCACGCCGACTGCGCGGCATGGGGAACGGTCGGCCATCGCGCGATCGCCGAAGTAGCCCAACGCCACCTCACCCCGAAGGCCAAAGCGGCCATCGAACGATACACCGGCGGCACGCCGCTCGCAGAATACGCCGTTTTCATGGACGAAGTGGCCGCCGACCCGCGCTACAAGGAACCTTTCCGCGGCTGGCACGCCTCGATCGCCGACGCGGAGTGCAACTCCCCCGCCGAAGTGCGGGAGAAATACCGCAAGGGACGCGACGGCGTGACCGGAGCGGAGACGCTGACCGCAGCATTGAAGAACTACCGTGAACTGGACGATTCGGTGGTACTCACCTATATAAAATGTATCGTACACATGGTCGCCGATTTCCACTGTCCGGCACACGTGCGGTACACCGACGCCCACAACGAAGGGAAGTTCGACGTGACCTTCTTCGGCAAACCCAAAACGCTGCACAGCGTCTGGGATTCGGGCGTCATCGCCCGAATCCATCCGGGATGGAGTTACGAACGTTATGCCGACTACCTCGACAACGCCTCCAAGTGCGAAATCCGGCGGATGACCGAAGGATCGTACCGCCAGTGGTTCGAAGACGCCGCACGCGACGTACGCCCCTCGATCGACTGGGTAGCGCCGGGCGACACACTGGGCGAGGAGTTCATGGCAAAAGCCGCACCGCTGGCCGAGCAGCAGCTCCGCAAGGCGTCGTACCGGTTGGCCGCAGCCCTCAACCGGATTTTCGGAGAGTGATTCTCCCCCGCGGTGCCACGGGCGTCTACCGCCCCATCGCAGAGCGACGTCGAGGCGAACGATCCATCCGGCATGACAGCTATTTTCCGATCTTCCGGCCCTTCATGTCGAACGCCTCCGCACACCCGTCCGCGATCATGTAGATGCGCCCCTCTTCGAACTCGCCGCGCACAGCGGGATTCACACCGTCCGTCGGCGGAGTGTCCTGCGTATCGAAGAGCGTGTCGAGCACATAAATTCCCGCTCGATAATACCCCGCATCGTAGCGGCAGGGAACGATCAACCGGCCGCGTCGATCCAGTACGCCCCATTTTCCATCTTTACGCACGAAGGCGAAACGATCGAACAGGGGATAGGCCAGCTCGTACTCGCAGGCGACGACCAACCGACCCCGACGATCGACACAGCCCCATTTCCCGTCGGAAGCGAGCAGGTCCCGCCCGACGCCGTGGAACTTCCGTCCGTCGTTGACGAACGACACCCCGCCAACAATCGGGGTCATGAAACCGTAGACGGGTGTGATCCGTTCGCCGTCGCGATCGATCAACGCCGTGGGACACGGCGTGTAGAGGGGAATCCGATCCCGATCCATCCCCGTCTTCACCATCGCCACCTCCTCGTCGAAACCGTATTGGCCGAAACTTCCGGCCCAATCGTACCGGAACGGGACGACCGTTTCGCCGCTCCGGTCGATATACCCCCATTTGCCGTCCCGTTCGACGACGGCACGATCGCCGACGAACTGACCGGCCCAGTCGTAAAACTCGCGGAAGGCGAGTTCGCCGTAACGATCCGTAAAATAAAACGGTTGATGACTGCCGCCGTTACGCATGGCATAGAGCTCAGGGCGCTGCGCCGCGCAAGCCGACAGAAGCGCCGGAAGAAGAGCGGCAGAAAGGATTCGCAGAAAATGTTTCCGATTCATTCGATCCGACAATTATGGGTTCGACAGGTTTTCAATATCCGATGCACGTTTCGAAATCGCGGACACTCTCCCATTGGACAAGAATCCAACAATCGCTGCCTTCGGAATTCGTATCGTATTGGTACCTCTTTCCGACGGGAACTTTTCTTCCGTCCCGCTCCTCATAGACGACCTCTCCGATTTCGGGTTTCTCCCCCGCCGAATAAATCTGCACATCCGTCACGACTTGTCCCGCGTATATGCCGAATTTCACGCGGTTTGCCGTCACGGGACCGGCAATACCGACATCGATTCCGCGAAAATGAATCGTAAATCCGCTATACCACACCTCAAAAGGCTCGTTATACTGGATATAATCGCGAGGAAGAAAATGAAGTACATCCCATGTATAAAAAAACGGCGTTTTTTTCAAAAAATGCGTAGCGAATTCGATTGCCTGCGATTCGCTCAAATTATCCTTCGTAAATAAAAGCGAAACCTCATTATCCCCTGCCCGGGTCTGCGAAACGGGGGTCGCAGTAATTTCCGCCTTCGAACAGGAGCAGAATACGGAACCCGCAAAAATCACGAAAAAAATCGCTGTACTTTTCATAACGATACGAATTAAAAGGTCAGACTGAAAGCTCGTATGAACGTATTACGAATTTACAGCAATGAGAGACGACGTACAATACCGTTTTTTAGGTATTTACGACAATCCCCGTATGAAGGCGTGTTCCGCGAAGATACCGTGCAAACGAAGAGAAGTTCCATCACAGCTTCGCTCTCTTCGGAGGAATGCGAGTTCGGTTCCCGTCCCAAAAAAGCGGCGGCAGATAGTACATCTGCCGCCGCTATCGTCATCCCCCTCCACAAAGCACCGTCCGCAACAAAGCGAACCTTTTCGTTAAACCGAGTGCAGAGTGGAACTTGTCCGAGCTATGCCGAAGCGAGAAAAGGCGCACGAAAATGCACCGAAACCCTGCCCCGCGGGAAGGAAAGGCTAATAGTATTTGACCGGCTCGCCGACGATCGCCGACAACAGGGCGTTGGCTACCGACGACGCACCGATACGGAAGAACTGCGGCGTGAGCCACCGCTCGCCCAGAATCTCCCGAACGACCGTATAGTAGAGCACCGCGTCGGCCGCCGAACGTACGCCGCCGGCAGGCTTGAAGCCGACCATGCGGCCCGTCTTGTCGTAGTAGTCTCGAATGGCACGGCACATCACCACCGCCGCTTCGGGAGTCGCCGCCACGTCGATCTTGCCCGTCGACGTCTTGACGAAATCGGCGCCGGCGAACATCGCCAACAACGCGGCGCGGCGGATCAGCTCGGGCGTCTTCAACGCACCCGTTTCCAGAATCACCTTCAACACCACGTCTTCGCCGGCTTCGCCGCGCAACACTTCGACTTCGTTGGCCACCTCGTCGTAATGTCCTTCGAGCATCTTGCCGACGTTGATGACGATGTCGATCTCGTCGGCTCCGTTCTCGACGGCCATCGCCGTTTCGAGCATCTTCACTTCCAGAAAGGTCTGCGACGAAGGAAATCCGCCCGCGACGCTCGTAATGCGCATCGGCGTATCGTCCACGGCGAGCCCGACCGTTTCGACGAACGGCGGATAGATGCAGATGGACGCGACATTGGCGATCGCGGGATAATTCGTATAGAACTCCACGGCCTTCCGTGCAAAAGCCGTCACCGACTCCACCGAATCGCTGCACGAAAGGGTCGTCAGGTCGATGGCCGAATAGCAAAGCCTGTAAACCTCGTCCGTTTCGTATCCCTTCGCGGCTGCCCGAATGCGTGCGACCTCTTCGGCCACCTGCGCTTCGCTCGGGGCCGGAGCATATTCCGATAGATGATTTGCGTACTCCATAACAAGACAGTTTTCTCTACTATACAAATATAACCATTTTTCCGCTACACACGCAGAATTCCGACCAAAATATCAAAAAAATTCCGGGCTCGAACCGAACCCGGAATTCGTAATCCGTACATCCCCGCTTATCGGAGAGCAGCGTATTCTCAGAACTTGAAACCGCTCTTGAACAAGGGCTTGAGGTTGACATCCTTCGACGCCTTCTTCGCCAGGGCGGAATCCTTGGCGACGGCAGCCTTCAACTGGGCGCCGGCAGTCTTCATATCGCCCTCCTTGGTTGCGATCACGGCGCGCAGGTAATCCGCATCGGCCGAGTTCTCGCCGGCCAGCGCCTTCTTGGCAGCCGACAGGTCGTTGTTCATCACGGCAGCCACGGCAGCGTTGTAGCCTTTGAGCTTGGCAGCGGCGTCGCCGTACTGGCCCTGAGCGGCAGCGATCAGGCTCTTGGTCTGAGCGTCTGCGGCAGCGGCGTATTTCTTCGCCTCGTCCACGTTACCGGCAGCCAGGTTGGCCAGCGCCAGATTCGAGTTCAGCTCCTGCGTGTTGCCGCCGAGCTTCACGGCCTGCGTCAATGCGGCCAACGCCTTGTCGGCGTCGCCCATTTGGAGATAGGCGGCACCGAGGTTGGTGTAGGCGCGCGAATCGTCGTACTTCTTGGCAGCGTACTCCAACACCTTCGCCTTCACGGCATTATCCTCAATCAGCGTGGCGACATGGAGCAGCTCCTCGTTGTTCAGCTCATCGAGCTTGCCGCTGTTGACCAGCGCCTGCATCTCGGCGTCGCTCTTACCGGTGATCTCCATGTTGTTGACCAGCTGGGCGCGGCGCAGTTTCGGCAGCACGTCCTCTTTGAGTTCGCCGTAAACCGACGACATGTTCTTGATCTGGTTCTCGCGCTCGGCCGACGAATCGTACATGCTCAGCACCTGAAGAATCAGATCCTTGTCCTGGATGTTCGACTTCTCGACCATCTCCTTGAAACCTTCCCAGTCCTCGCCGTAACCGGCAGCGTCGATATTGAAACCGTACTCGGCCAGGATCTTCTCGACGGCCTTGCGACCGGTTTCGCTACGTGCGCTGGCCAGCTTGTCGTTGAACTTCTCAGGACCGTCGGGCGAAGCGTAGCCGTTCACATAGAGGCTCTGCGCGATGCGGTCGTTCTCCTTGTTGGCCACAGCGGTCTTCTCGAACTCGGAGAGCTGTTCGTTCTCTTTGAGCGCCTTCTGGTTCACCACCGAGCTGTTGATCTTGTAGAGGATCTCGGCCTTGTCTACCTGATTCGTCGTACGCTTGTAGTTGTTGGCAGCCGTAGCGGCAGCGTCGCCGAAGTTGAAATCCTTCTGCATCGTGTTGACGCCCTCGGCGATGAACACGCCGCACTGAGCGCGCAGCGCCATGGCCTCGGCCGACTTCGGATTGGCCAGCACGGCCGCTTCCTCCTTCGTCACGGGTTTGCCCGTAGCGGCGTTGAACATCACGTACTCGCTGGCGCCGTTGCACTTGCTCTCGATCAAAACGCGCAACTCGCTCTGCTCCATACGGTCGTCGTAGGGGAATTCGACATGCTGCGTGTAGGTACCGCCGTTGTCGGCCGAAATAACGGTATAGTTGTCATTCACCTTCTCGCCCTGGACGTATTTCGGAGTACCGGCCACTTCGCCGCCCTCGAATACGATCACCGGCGTCAGACGCAACGTAGCTTTCTTGTTGAAGTAAGCTGCCGGGAAGTTCACCGTAATGTCGGCGCTCACGACGCCGTTGTTGAGCGTCAGCACCTTCGGCGTGCACGAGTAAGTAACCTCATCCTGTTTCTTACCCATCTTCTTGAAACAGTTGCAACCCGACAAGGTCAAGGCAGCTGCGGCAAGAACCAAGCTAATCTTTACTAAGTTCTTCATAATTAATTAGTTATTAAAAAATGTTATGCATTGATTTCGTCTCTTTCCGTTTGCCTCCGCTCCACGTACCCCATTCCCGAGGCCGTTTGCAGCAGAATACATGCAAATATATAAAACCCATGCAGATTATGCAACTTTTTTCGTAAAAAAACCACCTCGAACTTTCGTTCGAAGCGGTTTTCGATCGCCGGCGCACAAAAACGCCGTCTATTTCGCATCGGAACGCATCCGACGGATCAGTCGCGGTGCCGGTCGTCGCGGCGGCGCTCGCGGTCGCCCCGCGGACGGCGTTCACGCTCGACATATCCTTCGGGCTTCGGAAGAAGCGCGCGGTGCGAGAGTTTCAGCTTGCCGGTCTTCTCGTCGACGCCGATGAGTTTCACGTCGATCATCTCGCCCTCTTTCAGGCCGCTCTCCTCCATCGTCTCGAACCGTTTCCAGTCGATCTCCGAGATATGGAGCAGCGCCTCCTTGCCGGGCATGATCTCGACGAACGCGCCGAACGGCACGATCGACTTGATCTTACCGTGGTAGGTCTCGCCGATTTCGGGCACGGCAACGATCTCCTTGATACGCTGCAACGCAGCGTCGATCGCCGATTTCTCCACACCGAAGACGTCGACGATACCCTTCTGGTCGTCCTCCGTAATGGTAATGGTGGTACAGGTCTGCTTCTGAATCTCCTGGATCACCTTTCCGCCCGGGCCGATCACGGCGCCGATCGAATCCTTCGGGATGTGGATCTGCACCAGACGCGGCACGAACGGCTTGTAGTCGGCGCGCGGCGCGGCGATGCAGTCGGTCAGGATGTCCAGAATATGCAGACGCCCCTTGCGCGCCTGCTCCAACGCGGCGGCCAGCACTTCGTAGGAGAGGCCGTCGACCTTGATATCCATTTGCGTGGCGGTGATACCGTCGCGGGTACCCGTCACCTTGAAGTCCATGTCGCCCAGATGATCCTCGTCGCCCAGGATGTCCGACAGCACGGCCCACTTGCCGCTCTCGGAATCCGAGATCAGCCCCATGGCGATGCCCGACACGGGCTTGCGCAGTTTCACGCCGGCATCCATGAGGGCCAGCGTACCGGCGCAAACGGTGGCCATCGACGACGAACCGTTCGATTCCAGAATGTCCGACACGACGCGCACGGCGTAGGGATTCTCCTCGCCCAGCGGAATCATCGGTTTGAGGGCGCGCCATGCCAGGTGGCCGTGGCCGATCTCACGACGGCTCAGACCGCGAGCGGCCTTCGCCTCGCCCGTCGAGAAGGGCGGGAAATTATAGTGGAGCACGAACTGCTCGGTACCCTGCACGAGCACCTCGTCCTTGACCTTCTCGTCCATCTTCGTGCCGAGCGTAACAGTGGCCAGCGCCTGCGTCTCGCCTCGTGTGAAGAGGCCCGAACCATGGGCTGCGGGCAGGTAGTCGGTCTCGCACCAGATCGGACGGATCTCGTCCGTGCGACGGCCGTCGAGACGCTTGCCCTCGTCGAGAATCATGTTGCGCATCGCCTTCTTCTGCACGTAGTCGTGGAAATAGCGGTGGATGAGCGGGGCCTTCTCCACCAGCTCCTCCTCCGTGTAGCGGGCGGCGAACTCGGCCTCCAATGCATTGAACATATCCTCGCGCTCGTGCTTCATCGTGCCGCTCGTGGCGATGGCGTAGGCCTTGTCGTAGAGTTCGGCGATGATCGTCTGTTTGAGCTCCTCGTCATTGACCTCGTGGCAGTAGGTACGCTTCACGTCCTTGCCCAGCTCCTTCGAAAGTTCGATCTGTACGGCGCAGTGCTTCTTGATCTCCTCGTGCGCGAACTTGATCGCTCCGAGCATCACCTCCTCCGAAACCTCTTTCATCTCGCCCTCGACCATCAGGATGTTGTCGATCGTACCGCCGACCATGATGT
>ERZ773155.2931-NODE-2931-length-12213-cov-42.109640_pt1 | contig 12213 bp, 9 predicted proteins | sample MGYA00511262_ERZ773155 | MGnify/ENA primary metagenome ERZ773155 (study PRJEB29015, sample SAMEA2737828) | human gut metagenome | biome: human gut; feature: human-associated habitat; material: faeces | place: China | collected 2012 ... | reverse complement strand
TAAAAAATGATGAAATTAATTATACAAAAAAAGAAGAAAAAGTAGTTAAAAAAGACATTAAAAATAAATCTGTTAATAATTCAAATAATGTTAAGAAACAAGAAGCACAACAAACTAGGGTGCAAAGTACTTCAAGTGAAAGAAAATTTTATAAGTTATGGCTTAATGATAATGTATGCGCTGAAGGTTATTACATAAAGGAAGATTTTCTTTTTAAAAAAATAGTTAGTATTCCATATGTTACAACAGAGTGTCGAAATGGCTTTCTAGGAATAGAGATAGAAAAAGAAGTTACTAAATATGATTATAAATGTTTTCCAATAATTGCTGAATTTATTAATGGAAAAATGGTTGATATTATAACAGGCAAAACAATTTATTATGCAGATGAAAAACAAAGCAAAAGGATTAACATGGGTTATGATGAAATATATATAAGTGAAAGTTCAAAGATTAAAGGAGTTAGTTATTATAAAAAAGAAGAGATTAGTAAAGGAGATGTAGCAGTTGAGTTGTCTAAACTTAAGTCTGATGATATAGAAAGATATAAAAATTCTATGCAAATGGTAGAAAAAGAAGCAATGACTAATTATAATAATTATGTAACAAATACTTACTCTCAAATTGTAAGAAAAAGAAATTTAGAAAACAAATTTGATTCTTTTATGGATGATTTTAAGAAAAGAAACAGATAAATATTTTATGAGAATAAAAAGAATAAATGATAGTGACTTAAGACTATTGTATGATAATATGATAGTTCAAGAAAATAATTTAAATTCTTATTCTATGGTATCTATATTTGATGATGAAGTATACAAAATATATGTAAAAGAAGATTTTAAGTCAAAACAAAATATTAAAATAATAAAGAGAGAATTTAACTATTCTTTTTTAAGAAAATTTGAAGAACTTGTATTGCCCAATAGTATTATAAAATATAATAATCATATAGTAGGTTTTACTATGCCATATATAAATGGTGTAACATTATCTAAATTATATAATTGTAACGATAAAGAATTATTAAAAAATGTTTTCTATCAAATTTTAGATTTGATAGAAAAATATTCTAAATTATCTGTTCCATTTAGTATAGGTGATTTACATGAAGATAATATAATAGTAGATAGTGATGATAAAATTCATATTATTGATTGTGATAGTTTTATTATAAATAATAATGAAATATATAATGATAATAATGCATTGTATTATGGTAAGTATATAGAGTATGGTGAATTACATATTCATTATCATAGTTATCATACTGATTATTATTGTGTGCTTTTGACATTAATAAATTTGTTATTATGTAAAAATAATATTGAATTAACAAAATATTACTATAATGTTTATGTAACAAATGATAACTATATAAATCAATTATTAGAAAGTGCCTATAACAATATAAACAACTTTATTCTTGATAAAAAATCAATTGAATATATTATAGACAATATGGACAATATAGTATTTATAAGGCAAGAACAAAAAAAGGAAAAAAAGATTTATAGAAATATAAGTGATGATGAATTAGATGAAGTTATTAGAAAAGTAAGAACTTTGTGATAAAATAATTTACAATTATTAAAAAGTAAGCAAAAAACAATTGTTATTTGTTTACTTTTTTGTTATAATTTTATTAGTAAAGAGATATGAGGTGAACTTATATATGAAAAAAAGTTTATTTATTAATATATGTATTATGTTAGTTTGTGGTTTATTTATATTTTTTAGTATAAATGAATGTGTTAATGCATTTTCAGGAGTACAAGTTTTAGATGGATGTAGTATATTAAGTCCTAATCAACAAAAAGTTTTACAGTCTGTGTGGACTGCATTAAGAGTAGTTACTCCGGTACTTCTTGTTGTACTTATTACTAAAGATATGGTACAAGCAGTAATGGCAGGAGAAGAAAAACAAATAAAAGAAGCACAGTCTAATGCAGTTAAAAGGATAATAGTGGGAATAATAATTATGTTTGTTCCTACAATAGTAAATTTAATATTAGATTTAATGGGTAAGGGTTTAGATACCTGTGGCATTAAATAGTTAGGAAGTGAAATATATGCAAACTTTATCATTTTTAGGAGCAGGAAGAATTTTAACAAAATGGGCTGCAGGATTATATAGATCTATTGCTGCAATATATACTGATATGTTAGGACTTGTTAATACATTTAATGATAGTCCTCTTGCTAATGCCTTAAATAGTATATCTGGAAACATTTACGTCTTAGTTGGCGTTTTTATGCTTTTTAGAATAGGCGTATCTTTATTAAATTATTTAGTTGACCCAAGCAAACTTGATGATAAGAAAGTTGGCGGAGGACAGCTTGTTACACATATTTTAATATCAATTGTCTTACTTCTTTCTTTAAATTTTGTGTTTAAGTGGGCAAATGATTTACAAACTATTTTGCTTGAGCGAGATGGTATTTTATATAAAATTATATCTACAGGTAATGCTGAAATGTCTAAACTAAACGATTTACAATTAATTAATACTCAGGAAGTTAGTGTTGTTAGCAAAAAATATAAGGATAATGAAAATATTTGTAATAATACTGCAACTATTAAAGCAGCATTAAAAGAGCATATAATTAATAACATAAGAGAAGGATGCTTTACAAAAAAATATACTAGAGCTGAAGCAGAAAAATTAGTTAATAGTGTTCCTATTACTTACAATTCAAGTGGAAGAGAGTTAACCGGAATATCAGGTTCAATAGATGAAACATCTTTAAAAGGATTAAATACTAAAGTGTCTGTAAAGTATAAAAATCAAGTCGGTCAGTCAGTTTCTGGAGTAAAACCAAATTTTCATTTAACAAATGCAACATGTTATTTTAATTTTCCACTTTCACGTGATTATAGTGATAATAGTTTAGATAGTATATCTGGATTTCATGTGGAATATTATTGCGATTCTTCAAAATCTGATGAAGTAGAAAAAAGTATTGAAGGAATAGAAAATAAAAAGGAACAACAGATAAGAAAAGATCATGGTAAGTACGATAATAGTAGTATTGAGGAAAGTGGGTTTGCTTTTTCAACAGTTATATTATCGACATTTATGTCACCAAGTGATGAGGTTGATGATACAATTTTAAAACAATATTCTGGTGAAAAATCAAGTGATTGGTGGGCTGATCAAATAGAAGATGAACAAAGAAATTCTTCAGGCATAACTTATTCAATGGATTGGTTGTTGGCATTCATTTGCGGATTAGCAATAATAGCTGTATTATTAGCTATTATGATAGAGGTTGTTGTTCGTAATTTAAAACTAGTATTCTTACAAGCAATAGCCCCAATACCTGTTATATCATATATGAATCCCAATGATAAAATGCTTGGAACATGGGTAAAACAGTATGTTGGAGTTTATTTTAGTTTATTTTTACAATTGCTTGCTATATTAATTGTTCCTGATTTAATGATGAATTTATTACAATCAATTACTGGTGGCTTTATATTAAAAATAGTTATAATAGCAGGATGTTTATTATTTACAAAGGAAGCTCCTAAATTTATATCAAAATTATTAGGATTAGAAAGTATATCAGGAACATTTGGCGATGCGTTCAAGATGGTTAAAACTGGACTTGGGCTTGGAGCAAAAGGTGTTGCTGCTGTTGGAACTATGGGTGCTCTTGCAGCTTATGGAGCCAGTGGAAAACGTATTTGGGAAACAGGAAAAGCAATTATGGGAAGTAAAGGTGTTGTAGACACTGTTAAGAATATTCATGGTGGCAGAAAAGCAGCAAAACAAGAAAGAATACAGGGTAAGGGTCCATGGTGGCAGAAAGATTATTCTGAAGCAAATAAATCTGCGGCTACTGCATATTCGAATTTAGATAAATCAATGGATGGTGCTATGTTTAGCAGCAATAAAGCAATAGAACAAATCCAAAAATTTTATGATACTGGAACAGTAGAAGATAAATTGAAAAATTATAAAGTCTTTGGCGTTTCTGATAAAGAATGGGCGAAAACTGGAGGAGATGTAGAGAGACAATTGCAATTAATTGATAAAACTTGGGGAGACAGGAAGAATAATGAAAGAGCAAAGATTTTTGTACAAGCAATTAGAAATGTTCAAAACGGAACTGCGAGTGCTTTCGATCAAAATATAGTTAGTCTTGCAAGAATCTTAGAAGTGGCGGAATCAGGAACAGAGGTTGGAGCTACTAAATTTAGTGAAATTGTTAATATTAATAATGAAGAACAAGCTGTTGAGGCTGCTGCTGCTGCATTAAAAACTGCTAAAGAGCATTCAAAATCTGGTTATAAGAGTAGCTCTAAGGGATATAGTGCTGGTTCTTCTAATACGACAGCAACTATTTCAACTTCAACTCGATCAACAGTAAGTGCCCCTATGGGTGATAATAATGAATAAAAAGGGTGTGATATATAATGATGAATCAAACATTTTTAGTGCCTGCTAATAGTAAAAGGAGTGCACTGATATTTGGATTTTTTAAACCAGTTGATTTAATAATATTTGGGGTAGGTACGGCATTATCATTAATTTTATTAATGATATTTCCCGTAACAAAACTATGGGCCGTTATTGTTACATTAATACCTATTGTAACTGCAGGATTCTTGGTTTTCCCAATACCCAATTATCATAATGTAAGAACTTTAATTGGTGAAGTTTACAACTATTACTTTGTAAACAGAAGAAAATATATATGGAGAGGTTGGTGTTATACTTATGAACAATCAGATGAATAATGGAGTAGGTCAGGTTAATCAATTGCAAAATCAAAATTTGAATAATAATTCAAGTCAAAATGTTAAAAAGATGGCTAAGTCTGTTAAAGTTGATTCAAAATGGACAGAAAATTGGATTAATGTAAAAAAAATTAGTAATGGAATTATCTATAATAATTTAGGAGAAATGGTAACAGGAATAAAAATACAGCCTAAAAACATTTTTATCTTAGATGGTAGTAGTATGGATAATACATTAATTGGTCTTATGAATTTCTACAATACAATAGACTATGAATTTTGGTTAATGGTAGCAGATAGGCCAGTTGATATAACAGTATATGAAACAGAACTACAACTTTTGTATAATAAGACACAAGATCAAAGGATAAGAAAACTTATTTCTCAAGATATGGATAAGGGTGATTATTTTAAAAATAATAATGTTGTTGATACTGAGTATTATCTATTATTTAAAGAAAAGAATATGGATAATTTGCAAAAGAAAGTACGTAATTTGATAAATGGAATGGCTAGTTGTGGTTTGGTTGCTAGTCAAACATCAAATGATGATTTAAAAATGATAATAGACAATTTCTTAAATGGGGGAAGAGATTTTGAAAGTGGAACGGTGATGCCTTTATGAGTACATTTAAGAGTAAAGTAGCCCCAAAGGGATTAGATTTTAGTAATTCAGGACATATTGTAGTAAGCGATAAATATATGTGTATTTTAACCGCTGTATCATATCCAAGAAGTATTGGGGTAGGATATTTATCTAATATAACTAATATGCCAGGAGTAAAGCTTGTTATAAAACATATTCCTGTACCTTTTTCAATGTTATCTAAAATGCTTAATAAAGAATTAGCAAATTTAAGGGTTAGATATCAAGAAGAAAAAGATAGAACAAACCAAGAAAGAATAAGACAAGATTATGACACATTAGAAGTGTTTATTCAACAACTTGCAAGCGCACAATCAAAGATATTTGATTTTCAAATGCATATTGTAGTATGTGCCGATACATTAGAAGAGTTGGAAACTCGTAAAATGACTATTAAAAATTACTTAGATGCGATGGGACTTCGCGCAATACCTCTTCGTTTTGAACAAGAAAAAGTATTGAAATCAATTTTACCATTCTTTCCAAAACAAGATATTGAAGAAAGAATTGGAACTATTATACCAAGTCCAACAATGGCAGCCATGTATCCATTTATATTTGATAGTATAAAAGATCCAGGGCCATCAACACTTCTTGGAACAGATTTTTCTGGAGGAGTAGTTTTATTTAATCAATTCTTGTATCAAACAAGAAAAGAACATAATAGAAATAACGCAAATATGGTAATTCTAGGTACATCTGGAAGTGGTAAATCAACTGCAGCAAAATTAATGCTTAGAAGTGCTATTAGAAATGGTTATAAAATTGTAGCAATAGATCCTGAAAACGAACTTAAAGATATGGCTGAAGCATTTGGGGGAGATGTAATTGACTTAGGAAAAGGAGGTCAATTTGGCCTTATTAATCCACTTGAAGTTATAATTGATGCTGATGAAGATGAAATAAAACAGGGCTTAGGATATACGGTTTTAACAAAAACCCTTCAATTTTTAAAAGGTTTTATGAAATATTATGATCCTTCAATTGAAGAAGATGTATTAAATTTATTTATAGAATTAGTTCAAGAAACATATCGTCGTTTTGGAATAGATTTTAATTCAGATTTTTCTGCATATACTCATGAGCAATATCCAACTTTTGATGATGTATATGCTACAATTAAAGGAAAATTAATTTCAATGAGTGATATGACACATGAAAGAGATATAATGGAAAGGCTAGAACTTAAAATAAGACCATTAACAAACGAATTAAGATTCTATTTTAATGGTAAAACAACTATATCACCAAGAAGTAATTTTATTGTATTTAATATAAAAGAATTAATGAATAGTGATACAAATATAAGAAACGCTTTATTCTTTAATGTATTAAAATATGCTTGGAGTTTATGCCTAGATTCAAGTATTAATACTGTAATGATGGTAGATGAAGCCCATGTATTATTATCCGGTGGAAATGTTCTTGGGGCAGATTTCCTCGCTCAAATTCAAAGAAGAGCAAGAAAATATAATACAGGTAATATAATTATTACCCAACAACCAAGTGACTTTACACCACAAGCAGTAATTACACAAGGAAAAGCAATATTTGATAACGCTAGTTACTATTTAGTAATGGGTCTTAGAAAACAAGCAGTTGAAGATTTATCTTTATTGATAGATTTAAATGATAATGAAAAAGAAAGTATTAAAAGATATTCACAAGGTAATGCATTATTTGTATGTGGATCAAGAAGAATGCAAATAAATGTTGTATTAACACCTGAAGAACTTGAATCATTTGGATCAGGAGGAGGACTATAAAAGGTCCTCCTTTTTAATTTTTTAAATTTATTGATTTTTAAATGCTTTTTTAAAATTGGTATAAATAAACATTTAAAAAGTAAAAATTAAGCCTTAAGATGAATTTTAAAAATTTATCTTTTTTTGTATTTGAAAAATAAAATTTATGTCATTTGCAAACCATTTTTATATATGCTAACCTATCTAACTGGAGGGTTTAAATGGAAAAAGATTATAAAAAAGAAATAATAAGTCTAATAGAAAAAGATATTATTAATCAAAGAAAGTATAATTATTATAAAAATGAAAGTTTAGTTAATACTAACTTTGAAATAGGGAAGTTACTTATCGAAGCACAAGGAGGTGAAGAAAGAGCACAATATGGAAATAAGTTAATTGCCACATGGAGTAAAGAATTAACAAAAAAATATGGTAAAGGTTATAGTGAGAAGAATTTAAAAAGAATGAGAAAATTTTATATAGAATATAAAGATAAGCAAAAAGGGTCATCAGTGCTGACCGAATTGACATGGACAAATATTTGTCTACTTTTATCTATAAAAGATATTAACAAAAGAAATTATTATATTAATATAAGTGTTAAAAATAATCTTAGTTCAAGAGAATTACAACAAGAAATGAAAAGCAATGCCTTTGAAAGATTAAGTTTAGCAGATAAAAATAATATAAAACTAGTAACAAAAGAAGAAGATATTGATTTTACAGACACATTTAAAAATCCATTTATAATATTTGCTAATGTAGATGAAGAAAATATGGATGAAAAGACTTTAAAACAAATACTTTTAGAAAAAATAGAAAAAATAGTTTTGGAGCTAGGTGTTGGATTTAGTTTTATAGGAAGTGAAGTAAGACTAGGAAATCATAGATGTGATTTATTGTTTTTTAATATAGAACATAATTGCTATGTAGTAATAGAATTAAAAACAAGAAAATTAGAACATGTTGATATAGGACAAATAAAGTATTATGTAGAATATATAAATAAAAATATAAAAAAAGAAAGACATAATAACACTATAGGAATAATAATGACAAAATATAATGATTATTATGTAATGGAATATTGTACTGATAAAAGCATATATGAAACGACATATAAAATAATTAATGAAGAAGAAAAATTATTAAATTAAAATTGTAAACAAATTAAATATCAATAATAGACAAATTACTAATTTTATAGTATCATTATAAATAGGATATGGAGATGGTTTTATGGATAAACAAAGTATTTATTTAATCTCTGCAGGAGTTGTTTTTATACTTTTTGTTATTTTCCTTATTATTCTGTTAAAGAAAAAAAGGGTTATTAATTTACAAAAACAAGTTCAAGAATTGGAACGCCAAAGAAATTTAATCGTATCAACACCAATTGCAGCTGAACTTGCTAAAATAGAAGTTATTGTTAAAAACGAAAAATTAGAAAGTAAATATGAAGAATGGAAAGAAAGATACCGTGTTATAAAAGAAAATCGTTTTCAAGTAATAACAGATATGCTTCTTGAAATAGATGGATTAATCGATGCAAATGATATAAAAAATGCTAAACAAAAAATAATGGAACTTGAAATGGAAATATATAAACTTCGTGTATCTACTGATAATTTACTTGATGAAATAAGAGAAGTAACTATGAGTGAAGAAAGAAATAGAGCTATAGTTACAAAACTTAAAAGTAAATTTCGTGATTTAGAAAGAACTTTTACTACAAATCAAGCTTCATATGGGGACATTGATAAATATATTGAACTTCAATTTGAAAACATTGAAAAAAGATTTCAAGAATTTGAAACAATCATGGAAAATAACAATTATAGTGAAATAGTGTCAAGTGTAAAAGTATTAGATGAAATGATTGCTCATATATCTACAGTAATCGAAGAAGTACCAGATTTACTTTTATTAACTAATAAAATTATTCCTTCAAGAATTGAAGAAATTAAAGAAACTTATAAAACTTTATTAAGCAAAAACTATCCTTTGTCTTATTTAAATGTTGATTATAATATTGAACAGATTGAAAAAAAAGTAAAAGAAATACTTGATAAGGTAAAAATACTTAATTTAGAAGATAGTATGTTAGAACTTAAAACATTTTTAGATTATTTAGATAATTTAATAAATGATTTTGAAATAGAAAAAAGAAGTAAAAAAATATTTGATGAAGAAGCTAAAACATTTAAAAATAAAATTAGTAAAATAAATAAAATAGTTACAGATATTTATGAACAATTAAATGATATTAAAAATATGTATAATTTAAGTGAAGATGATTTACAAGAATTAGAAAATGTAAATAAAAATCTTTATGAAATAAATAAATCATATAATATAATAGTCAAAGATTTAAAAACAAAAAAAGAACCATATTCTTCATTAAAAGAGAAAATTGAAAGTTTATCAAATAAACTTGCTACTACTGAAAATGATTTAGATATTTGTTTAAAATCTCTTGGAAGTATGCAAGAAGATGAACAAAGAGCAAGGGAACAATTAAAAGAAATAACAGCACTTTTATCTAAGTGTAAAACTAGCATAAGAAATTATCCACTTCCTATTATTACAAGTAATTATTTTGTAGAATTATCTGAGGCTAATGATGCAATTTTAGAAATAATAAAAGAGTTAGATAAAACGCCAATTACAATTAAAACTTTAAATATAAGAGTTGATACAGCAAGGGACTTATCATTAAAGCTTTTTAATACAACAACAGAAATGATTAAAACAGCAAAATTAGCAGAAATGATTATTGTATATGGAAATAGATATAAACCCTTAGATAAAGACATTGAAAGAGGTCTTGATATTGCAAGTAAACTATTTTTTGAAGGAAGTTATAAATTAAGTTTAGAAACTTCTATCGCGGCTATTAAAATAGTAGAACCTGATATATATAATAAAATGTTAAATTTGTATAAAAATTAATGTTTATTTAGGATACTTTAATATAATAAAGTATCTTTTTTGTATAAATTAAAGTGATAATTTTGCTTTTTACAAAAAATTATGATATAATTTTGCTGTTTAAAGAAGGTGATATTTTTGATATATGTCATAACAGGACCAACAGGTGTAGGGAAAACTAATTTGTCTATTAAACTTGCAAAAAAACTTAATGCCTCTATAATTAATTGTGATAGTATGCAAATATATAAAGAATTAAATATAGGAACTGCAAAAATAAAAGAAGAAGAAATGCAAGGTATAAAACATTATTTAATAAATACAAAAAGTGTTTTTGATGATTATAATGTTTGTGCTTATCAAAAAGATGCTAGAAAAATTTTAAATGAACTAATAAAAGAAAATAAAAATGTTTTAATTGTTGGAGGAACAGGATTATATTTAAAAGCATTATTATATGATTATAAATTTGATGAAGAAAATATTACTAACGATTATTCTAAATATACTCTTGAAGAATTAGTAAATAAAATTAAATCTATTAACAATACAACAAATATAGATTTTAACAACAGAAGAAGAGTGGAAAGAGCTTTACAAAAAATAGAAAATAATGCAGAAAGCACTAGTAATAAAAATGTTAAATTATATGATTTTAAATTAATTTGTTTAACAAGAAAAAAAGATAATTTGTATAATAATATTAATTTACGTGTAGATAAAATGATTAAAGATGGTTTAAAAGAAGAAGCATATAATTTGTATCAAAAAAATATTCATACAAGGGCTATTAATACCGCAATTGGATATAAAGAATTATATTTATATTTTGATAAAAAATTAACTTTAGATGAAGCAATTGATAAAATTAAATTGAATTCAAGAAGATATGCTAAAAGACAACTTACATTTTTTAAAAATCAATTTTCTGATATAAAATGGTATAATTTAGATGAAATGGATGAAGAAGATATAATAAAAGATATATTATCTTAAATAACATTTAGTTATAAAACTAAGTGTTATTTTTTTAAAATTATTTTTTTCTTCTTTTTTTAAAATATGCTTGATTAAATAAAAAATATAAGTATAATAGTAAGTAATAATTTAACAGGAGGAAGTGATTATTTTGAACATAACTACATTACCCGTTCTTATATTAAGAAATAATATTCTTTTTCCTCACGATGAAATTAGACTTGAACTTGATAATGAACAAAATAAAGAATTAATTAAAATCGCGTGTTCTTATTATGATAAATATATTTTAATTGTTAATTATAGTGATGTATTAGATAAAGATAATAATATAAATAAGTTACCACAAATTGGAGTACTTGGTAATATTACAATGAATATAGAACTTCCTAATAACAAAACAAGAATTGTAATAAGAGGAATAAATCGTTTATATATAAATAGTTATGATAAAGAAGATTTAAATATTTTAGCAAGTGTTAGTCCAATTAATTACGAAAAAATAGAGAAAGTTGAAGAAAATGCTTTTTCAAGAAGTTTAATTAAACAAGTTGAATATTATATAGATAAAGATTCAAGCATTAGTAATAGTATTTTATCTTTATTAAATCCTAATTTAGGAATAGATACTTTAACAGATTTAGTTAGTCCTATTTTAAAAGAAAGTTATGAAAGAAAATTAGAATATTTATATGAAATTAATCCTGTTGTTAGGGTATGTATGATTCTTGAAGATATAAATGAAGAATTAAAAATTGTTGAGTTTGAATCAATGATTGAAGAACATTTATCGAAAAATTTAGATGATTATCAAAAGAATTTTCTTTTACAAGAAAAGTTAAAAGTAGTAAAAGAAGAACTTGGTATAAGTTATGATAAAGATGAAGAATATATAAATTTAAAAGAAAAAATAGATAAAGTTAAATGTCCTTTAAGTGTTAAAAATAAATTAAATGAAGAATTAAAAAAATATGAATCAACTTCAGTTAATAGTCCAGAATGTAGTATTATAAGAAGTTATATTGATTTATTATTAAATTTACCTTGGAATAAAAGTACAACGGATAATAAAGATTTAATTTTAGCAAAAAAAATACTTGATGAAACACATTATGGTTTAAATGATGTTAAAGATAGGATAGTTGAGTACTTGGCGTTAAGAACTA
>ERZ773155.2924-NODE-2924-length-12243-cov-8.335494_pt1 | contig 12243 bp, 14 predicted proteins | sample MGYA00511262_ERZ773155 | MGnify/ENA primary metagenome ERZ773155 (study PRJEB29015, sample SAMEA2737828) | human gut metagenome | biome: human gut; feature: human-associated habitat; material: faeces | place: China | collected 2012 ... | reverse complement strand
GGTGCCCCATGGGGTACCAGGGTATTATCAATATCAAAAATGATCCCGCGATAACCCTTCCTATATAATGTCTTGTAATCTATGCCATAGGCGGAATCCGCCTCATGATCCGGGTAAAACTGCTGCAGCATATGTCCCGCCTTTCGTTTATTTCCTCTATAATATAATGTAATCTGCTTTTTCCCACACAGAGAATGTCTGAAAGTATGCCTCTTCCAGCGGGATCCACAGCTGTAAAAAGTCCTGTAATCTGTCCTCGCCGTTACGCTTGCGGATCCGCTCTTCCTGGGTCTTCCCATCAATATCCAGAAATACCCGACGGTCCATATAGTCACCAAATACCGGGTGGCAGCTGTAGGCTCCCTCCACGGAATACATAACCGTTATTTTCTACCAGAATCTCTTCTCCCAGGGTCATCCGGGAGCAATCAAATCTCCGATAGGAAAAAGGTCTGCCAGATCTCAGATTCGGGAGCACTTCCGTTAAAAAGCGTTCATAGTGTACATTTCCTCCGGGCTCGCTTCTGCGTTCCGGTGTCCGAAGTGCAGGCGGCAGGAAAAAATCATCCATATGAATCACGTCACCACCCAATTCCTTTGCCAGTTTTGCAGCCAGTGTCGTCTTCCCGGCAGCGCATCTTCCGTCAATGGCAATGATCCGTACCTCTTTAGGAAGTTCCCGTAATTCCTCTGCCAGATCATTAAAAAATCTTTGCGATCTCATCCACAGCCTCCGCAATGTATTCTCCCAGCCGTCTGCTCTCTACTCCTACGATCGTCGCATGGCATTTGTTCATGGGGATCAGGACCAGCTTCGCATCACCAGAAGCCACTGCCGCCGCCATCGTGGGTGTGATCTCCCCCAACATGGCATCCGCCATAACGATTCCCATGGGTCCCATGATCACGTCCGCTCTCTTACTGTTATATACCACAGCGTTCTCTCCGGTGGCTCCGCTTGTCACGCCGCTTTTCATCATATTCGCCGTAGCCGTGGCGTTGGTTCCCACAGCGATCAGTTCCGCCTCAGGGAAACGTTCCTTTAATGCCTCCAGCAGGCTTCTGCCTACGCCTCCGCCCTGACCATCCATTACCATAATACGCATAACCTTACTCCTGTAAAAATAATACTTGTTTCATGATAGCATGGCAGATGCTTTTTTGCAATTTATCTTGACAAAAAAATGCTTACCCTTTATTATAAATTGTGCTTCACGAAGGAGCCTGACGCCAGAAGGCATATTACCCCAGAAGGGGGAACTATGCCGTTCTGGCTTTTTTGTTACTGTTCAGGCTTTTGCACCTCGGAGAGGCTTTTTGCGAATGGAGACTCTGAACAGTTATATCTTATCAGGAGGTTTCATTCCATGAAAAAATTAACCGTTTTAAACAAGAGCATTATCACCGCTCTGTGTGTTGCCTTATGTGTGGTACTGCCTATGGCTCTGCATGCGATCCCTAAGGGTGGCGTCCTGTTCTCTCCCATGCATCTGCCCGTACTGCTGTGCGGTCTGGTCTGCGGAGCTCCTTCCGGTCTCATCTGTGGTATTTTAGGGCCCTTTGTATCCAGTATGCTCACCGGCATGCCCGCTTTCGGCTATATGCCCATCATGATGATCGAGCTGGGACTCTATGGTCTGATCAGTGGTCTGGTCATGCAGCTTCTCCGCAGCGGCAAGCTGGTCATTGATCTGTATGCGGCTTTGATCATCGCCATGCTGGGCGGCCGCGTGATCACCGGAATCCTGCGTGCCCTGATCTTCGCCGGCGGTTCTTACAGCTGGTCTGCCTGGGCTACCGGATATTTCGTATCCTGTCTCCCCGGCATCATCCTTCAGCTGATCTTACTTCCTACCATTTATGTGGCATTGGAACGCGCTCATCTCCTGCCGGTTCGTTACGCTGCTGTTTCTGCTACTGCAGAGGCCGAAGCTGCATAAATCCATACACCATCGAGCCGGCCGGCTCATCGCACTCACAGCAAAATGGCTCCTCTGTCTTACGACAGGAGAGCCATTTTTTGTCTGTAGATCCGTATGAAATACAGGATCTCCGCCACTGCGGTAATGCTCCAGGAGAACATATACAGCAGGTACAGCGACGGAATCGTATGAAAATACGCAAATACCGTATAAACCCAGATCACACGGAATACGCAGGAGCCCATGATGACAATGAACATCGGTACAATACTTTTGCCCAGGGCTCTGGCCGCCGCAATGGTACAGTCCATAAATGCCGAGATGCAATAGGAAAAGCCCATAATCGTCAGACGATACATTCCGGCATCCATAACTGCCGCATCTCTGGTAAACAGAGACAAAAACGGTCTTCCGAAAACCACCAGTGACACTCCCAGGAGCAGACCGATGCCGAAGGAATATGCCAGGCTGATGAGGTAACTGTTCCGCACTCTTTTCTTTTTACCGGCGCCGTAATTCTGCCCCATAAAGCTGCCGCAGGCAGTATAGAATGCTGCCATGACATCATACACCAGTGCATCCGCATTGGAAGCTGCGGAATTGCCTGCCACCATAATAGCGTCGAAGGAATTTACACCCATCTGAACAAAGCTGTTGGCGAACTGGAAGATCACGTTCTGTAATCCGGAAGGCATTCCCAGCTTCAGAATGTCCCCCGTAAGTTCCCGATCCATCCGCAGCTTTCCGGGATGCAGTGCATAGATGTCTTTGCTTCGAAGCAGTGCCTGTAAGATCAGCACAGCGGACACGTATTGGGAAATGATACTTGCTAATGCCACTCCCGCCACATCCATCCGACAGACAATGACGAAGAAAAGATTTAAGATTATATTCAGCACTCCGGAAAATCCCAGATAATACAACGGCTTTTTCGTATTGCCCACCGCACTGTACACAGCGTTACCGAAATTGTAAATTGCCAGTGCCGGCATTCCCAGGTAATAGATCCGCAGGTATAATACCGCTTTGTCCAACAGTTCTTCTTTCGTCTTCAATGCCGTCAGCATCCACTCAGACAAGCCTACCCCCAGCACTAATAACAATACGCCCATGATCAGGCTGACCAGTGCTGCGGAATGGATGGTCTTCGACAGGCTGTCCTTATCTTTTGCACCGTAATATAATGCCGTTAATACATTGATACCACCGGACAGACCAATGAGGAATCCGGTAAACATGGTGACCAGTGTCGCTGTGGAGCCCACTGCGCCCAGAGACAGAGATCCCGCAAACTGTCCGATCACTGCAATATCCGCCATATTGAAAAGCACCTGTAGCAGATTGGATAGCATCAGCGGCACACTGAAGATCAGTATTTTCTTCCCTAAGGATCCTTCCGTCAGATCCTGCATATTCTGTTTCATCTTGCTTTTATCCTTTTCCCTGTCACTTACTTGATTCCCATTACAATTCTCCCCGCCAGCTTCCACTCTGACGAAAAGAACGGTCAAAAAGCTTTTTTGCTCTCTGACCGTTCCCTATTCTAGCATATCTTTTCTTAGTTTGCCATATTTCTTTGTTATATTTTGTGCTATATTTATCTGCTATTTCTCTACTGTATTACGCTGCCTCTTTGTCTGAATTTTTCCCTGCACCGAACAGCTTGCGGATGCAGCTGTAAGCGACCATAACGCCCAGTACCATAAGCAGCACGGCAACGATCAGCTGTAAACCGTCCACCAGGAAGGTTGCCTGTCCGGAAGCCACATTTTTCACCAACGCGATCGTCTTCTGGATCAATGCAGTGAAGGTTACGACTAACATCATTCCCATAGGGAAGTACAGCGTCCAACCGGTACGGCCAGTAGTTTTTAAAAATACTGCCAATGCGATCAGTACCAGTGCAGCCAACAGCTGGTTTGCAGAACCGAACAGAGGCCATACATTGTTGTATCCGCCCAGAGTCAGCAGATAGCCGAAAAACAGGGTGATCACGGTTGCAAAATATTTATTGGTCAGAACCTTCTGCATGGGAGTCATCTTTGCAGTGTCTGTGGTATCCCCTAAGAACAGCTCCTGGAAGGACATCCGTCCGATTCTTGCGACGGAATCCAGGGAAGTCAGTGCCAGTGCGGATACACACATGGTCATGAATACGGTTGCCACGGTTACGGGAACCCCCATTTTCTCCAGGAATCCTGCAACACCGGAGGAGAAAATGGAGAAAGGAGTTCCATCGGGTTTCGTACCATTCACAGCTACTGCTCCGACTACTACCAGTGCTACCACACCAAGCAGGCTCTCTACGATCATGGCACCGTAGCCTACCATGGGCATATCTTTTTCATTGCTGATGGTCTTGGAGGAAGTACCGGAGGATACCAGGCTGTGGAATCCGGATACCGCACCGCAGGCGATCGTGACAAACAGGGTCGGGAACAAGCTGCTGTTGCCCACCTGAAAACCGTTAAATGCATTCAGCTCCATATCGGGATGTGCTACGACCACACCGAGTACAGCGCCGATGATCATGCCCAGTAACATAAAGGTGGTCATGTAATCTCTGGGTTGCATCAGAAGCCACATGGGCATTACGGATGCCAGGAACAGGTATGCCATGATGATGTAGATCCATGTGGTCTTGGAAGCATAGATCGGAAGCTTCATGCCTACCGCAAACATCACTACCAGCAGACCAATGGCTACGACTGCCTTGACCCACTCGTTCATTTTTCCAACCTTTTTCTGGATCAGACCGAAGATCACAGCAACCAGGATGAACAACATGGAGATGGATGCTGCACTGCCGTTAGCATATGCCACACCTGCATCTTCCAGTCCGGTACCTACGAAAGTACCTGCCACCATATCAGTAAAGGCTGCGATAACTAACAGAGTGAACAGCCAGCAGAACAGCATAAACAATTTTCTGCCGGTCTTACCGATGTATTTTTCAATGATCATTCCCATAGATTTTCCTTCGTTCTTCACAGAAGCATACAGAGCACCGAAGTCCTGCACCGCACCGAAGAACAAGCCGCCGATCAGAAGCCACAGAAGCACAGGCACCCATCCGAATACCGATGCGAGGATGGGACCCGTCACAGGGCCTGCCCCTGCGATAGAGGAAAACTGATGAGAAAATACGGTGAATTTGGAGGAAGGCACGAAGTCCTCTCCGTCTTCATGGGTAAATGCAGGCGTCTTCGCCTTCTCATCGATTCCCCACTTTTTTGCAAGCCATCTTCCGTAGAAGACATAGCCTGCTACCAGCACTGCCATTGCGATCAGAATGATTACCAAACTGTTCATTTTTGTTTCCTTCTTTCTTATGTCTTGTTGTTTTGTCGTGACAGAAAGAAAAATTCTGATTGCCCGTAAAACAAAAAAGCCTTCCGTCTCCGGTGCCCTTAAGCACCCAAAGACGAAAAGCTCTAAGCTCTCCGCGTTACCACTTTGCTTGCCATGTTTTATCACATGACCTCTTGTTCCCATCTCCATGAAATACAAATATCTCATTTCCAACAGGCTTCTAAATAACGGTAGAATACCGGTGACACCTACTTAAAGTCTTCAGTGCACTTCTCACAGAGGATAGTCTGTCATACTCACATACCGTCTCACACCAGCCGACGGCTCTCTGAAATGCTTCCGTATGCAGATCTTGTTCTGCTCATCGAATTTCACTTTCTGTTCGATAGCAACAATACCACTCTGCTTTTATATTGTCAATAACTTTCTTTTCACATTTTCTTGATCTTTTTTATCATTTTCCCTTTTTGTCGGCAATCAGGGGTTTGATGGCAGAATAAATCTCACTGGTGCGCTTGCTGTCCTTGAACTCCTTATTCAGGGCATTATTGATACCCTGCTTGGTCTTGTACTGGCGGATGAATTTTACCACCTGCGGGACGATGGTCTGATCTGTAAGGACTTTTTCCACGGCTAAAGTCAGTTCATCCGGTTCTTCCGCGGACTTCTTCTCTGCAGGCTTCTTTTCTGCGGACTTCTTCTCTGCAGGCTTCTTTTCTGCCGGTTTCTTTTCCTCAGTCTTATCATCTGTCTTTGCAGCACTCTTCTTTCTCGTGTTATTCTTTTTCCTTGCGGGCTTCTTCACTGGTTGTGCAGACTCGTCCACCGTCTCAGGCTCCGGCTGTGCGGACTCCTCGGGTGCATCCGCCTTCTCAGGCTCCGGCTGTACGGGCTCCTCAGGTGCATCTACCGTTTCCGGCTGTATGGGTTGTGTCTGCTCTTCCTCTGTCGACGGCTGCTCTGTCACATCCTCTGCAGCGGTAACGGCTGTTTCTGTCTCCTGTTCCTCTTCTATCAGGAGATTCTGCTCTGCCACAGGATTCTTCCCCCATAAGAGATTACGGATGATCCGCACGGGAACTCCCTGCGCCTTCCAGTACACCATAAGGCTGGTGAAGCCATTGTCCTTGGTCACGATAAAATAATTCGGGTGTATCCCCTCGTTCTGCTGCCCGCAGATCAGATATCCCAGATAGGTTGCCAGCTGGAAATCCAGTGCATTCTTGGTACCCACCGCTACTTTGTGGTAAATGATGTTTGCCTTCGTCTCATTTAATTTCCGATGCAGGTCAAAGGTCATGCTGTCAGCATTATCGCTGTAGAAAATACAGACAGTATCTTCCTCCGTCAAAAGCTCCACGCCTTCCATGCCACGGCTTTTTACATTTTCGAAATCAATCAGATAATATGCCATTACGCTTCCTCCATGCTCGTTGTCCCACTGCCTTCTGTATCCACGGACTTCTCTGTCTGTTCCTCTTCTGTCACCGTCATCTCCACAGCATCCGTCTGTTCTGTCTGTTCAGAAGTCTCTGTATCTCCCATGGGATCTGCCGCTGTTGATGTCTTAGTATCCTCAAGAATTTCCGGCGGCTCCTGCTTTTTCTTCGGAAGCTTTTCGCGGATACTCTCTTTCCAGCCGGAGAATACTTCCTTTGTCCGCTTTTTCCATTCTCTTCTCTTCGCTGCACGCTTCTGTCTGGCTTCTTCCTTTAATTCCAGCTTTTCCTGCTTTTTCGCCTGCTTCGCCAGTGCTTTTTCTTCCAGTTCCACTTCCTTGATGGCAGCCTTTTCGATATCACGGATGTAACGATTGGCCTTTTTATGATTCTTACGATCCAGTCGGTAAGGGTCATACAGGAAATAGGACACCGCTCCCAGCAGCAGAAGCACCACTCCGGCTATCGTAAGCGCCGGTACGATAAGAGCATACTCTGTAAATCCCAGTTCATAGCACACAAACACGATCAGCATTGCCGGGAACAAGAGCAGATACAGAATCCTCGTCAGGACATCCAATATTGCATGCTGTCTCTTCCCATTGTTCAGCAGCGTTCCCTCGATGGCTGTATAAAAAGCCATGAAAATACATAATTCCGAGCCGAAACCATGGAGATATCCACAGATTCCGGTCAAGATCAGCGACAGAAAAAACATGCCGAACGCTGTTCCCCGATACAGGGCATAACGGTATTCCGTCATTCCCTGCAGCTTGTCCTCACTGATGCCGTGCATCTGGTAGACATCCTTGCGGATCAGGCGTTCAAACTCTTCGTTATACCGCTGCTCCTCTTTGGTATTGCGCAGGTGGTCTTCCACCGCCTTGCTCATCTGCTCAATATATTCCTGCTCCTTACGGATGCGCCTGGTCCGAAGCTGCTCCAACTCATTCTGACGTTTTACTTCCTCTTCCAGCTTACGTACTTTGCCGATTCTGGGATTTTTCACCGTGATCTCCGTAGGCTCCGGGAGCACTGTGCTTTCTTTTTTTCCCTGTTCTTCCTGTTCTTCCATTTTGGGGTCCTCTTTCTGTGTGTGATCCGTTAGTCCTATTATAATTTTTCCCACGCAGAAAAACAACCTTTAGTTCCCCTTTTCTTCGGTTTTCTCCCAGCCTGCCATCAAGTGCAGTTCCAACGGAACGTTATAATCTGGTTCTCCGCCTTTTTGTGCAAAAAAGCGGGATGCAGGCAGGGTCTCCACCCGTATGTCTCCCTCATCCGTCGTGAGATACCAGCCTGCGAAATGATACCCTTCCCGTTCCGGGGTCGGATATCCACACAAGTACACTGTTCCACCGGAATATTTCGGTGTCAGTGCATTGTACATCTGCGATGGTTGTCCTTCCATCGTTCCTCCATTGGCATCGAGTACCATTATCATCTGCCAGGCAGCAGGATCCTGAGAGCTCCAAACCGCGTGAATATCCACACTGCGATTGCCTTCCTCATCCGGTTGGATCCTAAGCGCATCCTCTGCGGTAAAGCGTTCCGTAAGCAGACTCCACTTCGGATAGGTATCCTTATCTCCTGAAAAATGTGCCGCCCATCCCAGGAATGCAAAGCCTTCCGGCGTCTCCGGCTGCGGCAGAGTGATCACTTCTCCGGCAAGGAGCTGTTCTATGGAGATTTCTCCTTCTTCCAGGATTCTCTCCCAGGCGTCAGCAGTGGGATTAGCCAGGTGCGTCTCATTATAGATCTTGTAATATAAGATGCCGCCTTCCAGAGGATATTGTCCGTCGACAGGTTCTGACGTTTCTGCTATTGCGACGTCTGTTTCTGTCTCTGTTGTCACGGACTGTACATGGTCATTTTCCCTGCTGTCCCGATTCTCTCCGTTTTCATCGGGTGCCTGTATCTCCTCCGTTGTCTGTGCCGGTATTTTCGTCTGATTTGCCTCAGTTCCATACACGCCGCAACCAAGCAGTACACAAGCTGCCAGCATACAGAGTATGCGCATTACCTTTCGCTTCCGACTTTCACTGCGTTCCGGTACCCCTTTTTCCACAGGTTGTTTACTCTGCAGATATTCGTCCGGCAGCGACGGATATTCTGGGGCTATGGAATCCGGCGGGAGTGTCTGGTATTCCGGTAGTATATTGTTTTCCTGTTTCTGCATTTTATTTATCCTATGATATTTATGATCTTCTTTGATCTTCATTTTCTCTTTTATTACCGGATCCACCCATTATTTATTATGCACATCCAACTGCGGGAAGGGGCACTCTACACCCAGCTTTCGAAAGCCCAGCAGCAGATCGTGATTCAGAATACGCATGCCGGAATAGATATTTTTCTCCGAGACTTCCACTACGAACCGGAGCAATACTCCGGAATCCTGCAATGCCTGCACTCCTACATACACAGGAACTTTTTTCATAGTATCTTCATGTGCCTTGTAGATTGACTCAAGGAGTTTCGGAAATTCACTTTCCAGCTTTTCAAGATTCGTTTCATAAGGGATGCTGATATCGCAGACAGCCTTGGAATAATTGTCGGAGCGGTTCAGGATATTTTTCATTTCGGAATTATTGATGATCTTCACATTGTCACCGGTATCCGTGATACAGGTGGTGCGGATGCCGATGCTCGTCACAGTTCCACGGAAACCGTTCACCTCCACGATGTCTCCCACATTATACTGATTCTCCAGCAGCATAAAAGTTCCTGTCACCACATCCGCGATCAGACTCTCCGCGCTGAAGCCGACGATCAGAGCCAATACTCCGACACTGGCAATGATGGTAGTCATGTTAACTCCGAGGATCGTCAGTCCTGCGCACAGGATCACCAGAAACGCAATATATTTTGTCAGACTGGATAACAGAGAGAGCACAGACCTGACTCTGTGATTCGCCGGTTTGATCAGCCCCAGGATCCATACGATCAGACTTTTTAAGAACAATACCCCGAAGATCAAAAGCAATAATTTACAGACTGCAACTGCATTGACCGTAAATATCCTCCCCAATTCCTCTGTCTGAATCTGTCCGGTTCCCAGCGCGATTCCCATAATAAGTACTAAAAGCACTGCATACACGATTATTTTTTTCACATTTTTCTTCTTATCTTTGTCTTCCATTTTTCCCTTGTTTTCCTCCTTTGCAAACTGCTTTTTGATGGTTCATTTTATCATTTTTACGGAGCAAAACACAGTTGACAAATGTCTCATTATGGTAATATGTGACTATTTCACAAATATAGTAATGATTCCTATTATTATATTTGTTACTTTATTCCATTTTCTTTTTTCAGGAAAAGAGATATACTATATACAGAAACAAGGAACTGTTTCCATTAACCACAACGTAAAAGAAAGGATGATAGATTATGGCAAAATTATATACAATTACTTTAAACGGTGTTACAGAGGATACTTACAACAAGGCAACGGATTACATTCAGGCAAATGCCCTGCGCCTGAACTATCGCCCGGCTGCTTCCACCATTGATGCGGAATTCCCGGATGACATTGATCCTGCGAAAGCTCCGGAGCTTGCTGATGCTGTGATCCGCGAGGTGCATCAGACTCTGTAATTTTTTGATTTTCTTGATTTTCTTGATTTTTTTGTTGTGCCCGCTAACTTGCGGGCACTTTTCGCATGAAGACCCTTAAGGTTCAAGCGTTTTCCGGTATTCCTCATATAAGATATCCATGTGTAGCCAGTCATAGTGGTTCCGCATATAGTAACAATGCCCCCGGTATCTGCCACTTATTCTGAATCCTGCCTTCTCGTAACACTTAATGGCAGGGGTGTTTGTTTCCAGTACATCCAGATGGACACTATACACTCCCAGCACCATAAAGCAGTACCGCAAGAGTATCTGCACGACTTCGGTTCCAATGCCTTTTCCACGCGCCGCCTTTTCTCCGATGTTAATGGATAACCAGGCTGACATGTCCTCAGTTCGATGGTCAATATAACAATATCCAATCAATGTGTCTGTCTCTTTCTGGACAATTCCCATCCGCATGACAGAATGGTCGTTTACCCAACCGGGCATCCGGGTGATGTCCACCACAGAATGCGCATGCTCTATAAAGACACAGGTGGTTTCATCCGACATCCACTTCGCGTATAAGCCGACTGCCTCCTCATCATCCCTCAGTACGGATAAAAAAATATGATTTCCATCTAATCTGCATATATTTTTACTCATCATGCCACCTTACATTTTCAGCACTCCTATTTCAAGAATTTATTTCTTTTTCCCAACGCAATATAAACTCCTGTATTGTATTTTCATAATCATCCGACTGTTTGAACAACTGGTAAGGACTGTATCTCAATTTCCCAGCTCCCTGTCTCAGTTCCATGACAATGTCTTTCCAATAATCTCCGCCATTGATTATATAACGCTGCGTTCCCGGAAATCTTTCGTCTATGATACTATTTAATATCTCTGTAAATTCTGCCTGGGACACTACTGCTGCCTTATTCACTTCTGTTTTCTTTTCTTTCTCCAAATTTTTTGCCCTTTTTCATTTTCAGGATATGTTTGACATCCGTTTCTGTAAGGCCATATTTACAGTCCGTCACAAACAGCATCCTCCGCAATAACAAGTTCCCCATTTTCCAGCCTATATCCATACGGAGCAAATCCGCCATTCCATTTACCTTCTCTCGCCTTCTGCTCACGCCCAGCCATTGTCTGCACTCTGATATTTTCCCGCTCCATCTCTGCTACTGCCGCAATGATAGATCGAAAGGCTTGTGAGCATTCTCTGAAATTGTCCAGAATCGTCCAAATCAAATTACACCATCTATTCTGCTTTCTGCACATAATGTTCTTATTCTTCTCGCAGATATTCCTCATCTCTTTGAAGTTCCAGATAAAGTAATATAATTATCCATTGAATATTCCCAAAACACCACAAAAACAAAGCGTCATGTGATATTTCTAATACTTTACGTCCTAACAATAGTAATAGCAGGTGTGTAAATCCGCTTCCGTCTGCTGATGACGGAAATCTGCCAGATGCTCATCCATCAGAATAACACTTCCATCTTCAGCCATAACCGCTTCTGCATCAGCCTGTGTATAGGTAACCTTGTATCCTGCTTCCAGGCCGTCCAGTACTGCTCCTCCACGGTCTTCATAGCTATTGCTCGGAAGTGCCTTGACATAATCTTCATCTGCTATTGCTCCAAGATAGTCAGATGCTGCCTGAAACTGGGGATAACTCATACCATCACCAATAAACAGAAAACATATTTCGGTGCTTTTGCTGTTTCTTCTTGCGTCTGCGTTTCTGCAGATACTTCTGTTACGATTGTTTACTGCTCTGTTGCTGCTGTACTTTCTGTCTGTGCCGGTGACGGTGACTCAGAAGAAGTCTAGTCTGCTGCAGGTGCTCCGGAGCATGCTGCCATAGACATTGCCATTACAACAGCAAGCATACCCTTCATCATACTCTTAATTCTCATAATCGTTTCTCCTCTCTGAAACATGTTTTGTTTTTCCTCTGCTTCACTATACAATACCGTTGTAAAAACCAATGTCCAAAG
>ERZ773155.2920-NODE-2920-length-12255-cov-3.451393_pt1 | contig 12255 bp, 6 predicted proteins | sample MGYA00511262_ERZ773155 | MGnify/ENA primary metagenome ERZ773155 (study PRJEB29015, sample SAMEA2737828) | human gut metagenome | biome: human gut; feature: human-associated habitat; material: faeces | place: China | collected 2012 ... | reverse complement strand
GGCGCGGTCTACTACATGGTGCTTTCGGCGCGCAACTCGGGAGTGATTTTCAGACGCGCTCTACTGCCGTCGGGCTTTCACTCTCCCCGGCTCGCTTTGGGGTTCAAGACTGCGCTTACTCTCTCCGTCTTCGTTTTTTTCATGTTTCTCATAGTGTAGCGAATTGGTGGGCGAATGGCAATGTACAATTTCCACAAAAAACGTGCTGTTTTTTCAAAAAGACCTGTTTGTCTCTAATACAAGGACAGTCTGCGTTAATTGCTTTCGCCAGTGGAAATCAGGTTGGGACGCAGCCAGTCGGAACTGGGACGGCACAGGAGCCGTGCATCGAGATAAGCCATGGGCAGAGTCAGGATGGTGTGACCCAGGTAGTTGCCGGATTCCGTTTTTTCCACCAGCAGGGCCACGTCTGCGATGTTGTCGCTGTTCAGGCACAGGGGAATCATCAGGCTCAGCAGATTGTAGGCAGGGTAGTAGATGGGAACTGCTGATTTGTAGTCCCAGCGGATGCGTTTGGTGGCTTTGTCGATGGCGCGCTTAAAATCGCTGCGGATGCGTTCGCTGAGCAGGGCGATGTCTTCGTCGGTGACGTTGCTTGCGAGGGAAAGGCGCAGGGCGCCGTGTGCCGTCGTGGCATCGATGCCCATTGCGGTGAGGACGTGCGATGGTTCGGTGGAGCCGGTTGAGCAGGCCGAGCCCGTGGCGGCCGCAACGCCTGCTCGGTCAAGCAAGACCACGAGCAGTTCACCGTCGACGTCGTCGCATGTGAAGGATGCAATTGAAGGAAGGCGGCCGTCGAGACCCGCGCTGATGGGCGCGCCGGTGAGGCGGATGCCGTCGACGTGCTCCAAGAGATGGTCGATGAGCGCGTCGCGCAAGGTGGAAATGCGTGTCATGTCGGCCGCGAGGTGCTCGCACGCCTCCTCGAGCGCCGTTGCCATGCCGACGATGCCGGCGAGGTTCTCGGTGCCCGCCCGCTCGCCGCGCTCCTGGGCACCGCCGGCGATGAGCGGCGGGATGGAAAAGCCCTCGCGCAGGTACAGGGCGCCAATGCCGCGTGGCCCGTGAAACTTGTGGCCGGAGAGCGAGAGCGCGTCGACGTCGAGTTTGCGCACATCGACGGGGATGTGGCCCACGGCCTGCACCGCGTCGGTGTGGAAGGGCGCACCGTGCGTGTGGGCGATGGCGGCGAGTTCGCGAACGGGCTCGATGGTGCCGACCTCGTTGTTGGCGAGCATGATCGAAACAAGTGCTGCAGGGGCGTTCGTGCCGGCTGCCGCTTCGCGCGCGTCATGTTCTTCAAGTGCGCGTTCAAGCTCGGAGGGGTGAACGCGGCCTTGCGCGTCGACCGGCAGATATGTGACGCGAACGCCTTCGGCCTCAAGGGCCTGACAACAGTGCAGGATGGCGTGGTGCTCGATTGCGCTGGTTACGATGTGGGGGACGGCACGTTCACCATATGCGTCGCGGAAGCGGCGCACGGCTCCGCGCAGGATCCAGTTGTCGGATTCCGAGCCGCCGCTGGTGAAGTAAACCTCGTCGTCATGCTCGGCGCCAAGGAGGCGGGCCATGGTGCCGCGTGCCTCTCCGAGCGCGACGGCGGCTTCGCGCGCCATGCGGTGGATTCCACTCGGGTTGCCGAACGAGCGGGTGAGATAGGGAGTCATGGCCTCGAGTGCGCGAGGCGAGAGTGGCGTGGTGGCCGCATTGTCGGCATAGATGTAGGGCATGATGTCGGTCATGGGCGATGGTCGAATCTCTTAGCGCAGGACGAAGAACCAGAACAGGGCGAGGGCGATCGCGGCAACGATCATGATCCCGAGGGCGATCTTGATTCGCCTGCGCTGACGGTCCTGGCGGGAGGTGAAGATGGCACGTCCTTTTTTGGGCGTTGAGATGTAGTTGCGTCTCGGGGAGATATTGCCGCCACCTTCGTACGTGCGGACCTGCAGCGTTGGGCTGGCGACCGGGATGCGCGAGGGCGATTGGCCCGAGGGGATGCCGTTTTGGGCGGAGCCCCCGCTGCCGTACGAAACCTTGCGCACGGGGACGCGCGCTTTGCGGTCCGTTGCGGGTGCGTTGGGGTTGTCCACGGGCGGCAGGTAGGTCGGGTCGCTCGTGGCGACCCCCATGTGCTTGCGCGCCCCTCCGATGACGGGGCGCGGCTGGGATGTCTGCTCGTTCATGAACACCTCGTTGAATAGCGGGTTCGATAACGCAATTGTATGGTCAACGTTTGCCTTGCGCGCATAGCTTTGGGCCGAAAGCGCGCCCTCTTCACCACTCCACCATGCCCAGCCAGCCTCAAATTAGGGAGAGACCTTATTTGAACTCGCTCGCGCCGGCACGGTGCGCCGGGGACCTCAATTTGGGGACTGTCCCTGAATTGAGTTCCCCGGGCTGAGACCGGGGTGCGTTTTTTGCAAAGCCGTGTCGATTCAGCGTGTACATTTGGTACGCACGATGCGCGCGTATAATTTCCAACGTATGGCCGTGTATGGCAACCAAGAGGGGAACTCGCATGTCTTTTGACGCCGATCTGTCCGAATTCACCGCGTTCGATTCCGACACCGACCATCCGCATGACGAGTGCGGCGTGTTCGGCGTTTGGGCGCCCGACCGCGACGTCGCTCGATTGACCTACTTCGGCCTGCGCGCGCTGCAGCACCGTGGCCAGGAGTCCGCCGGCATCGCCGTGGGCGACGGCGGCACCGTCATGGTCCGCAAGGACCTCGGCCTGGTGAGCCGTGTGTTCTCCAACGCCGATATCAACGCCCTGCAGGGCCAGCTGGCCATCGGCCACGTGCGTTACGGCACCGCCGGCGCCAAGAGCTGGGAGGAGTCCCAGCCCCACCTTTCCACCATCGGCGAGGTCATCGTGGCCCTCGCCCACAACGGCACCCTGGTGAACACCGATGAGCTGCGTCGCCAGCTGATCGACCTCGGCGTACCCTTCAACTCGAGCTCCGATTCCGAGGTCGCCCTCAAGCTCATCAGCTACTTCACCCAGGAGACGCATCATCTGCGCGAGGGCATTCGCAAGACGATGGAGCTCATCCGCGGTGGTTACGCCATGGCGCTTATCAACGAGGAGGCGCTGTACGCCTTCCGCGATCCGCACGGCGTCCGTCCGCTCGTGCTCGGCCGCTTGACCAACGACGAGGGCGTGGCCGCCGCCGATGCCGCCGCGGCTGCCTCCGCCATGCCCAGCGATGCCGCCTCCGCCGAGGATCTCGTGGGCGACGCAGTCGTGGCCTCCACCGCCGGCTGGGTCGTTGCCTCCGAGACCTGCGCGCTCGACATTGTCGGCGCCGAGTATGTGCGCGATATCCGCCCCGGCGAGATCCTGCGCATCAGCGCCGAGGGCCTCGTGTCCGAGCAGGGCGTGCCCGCCGCTGAGAAGAGCGCGCACTGCATTTTCGAGCAGGTCTACTTTGCTCGCCCCGACTCCATCGTGGACGGCAAGTCCATCTACGCCTGCCGTTACGACATGGGCCGCAAGCTGGCGCTCGAGTGCCCGGTCGAGGCCGACATGGTCATCGGTACGCCCGACTCCGGCCTGCCTTCGGCCGAGGGCTACGCTTTTGAGAGCGGCATTCCCTACGGTACCGGCCTCATCAAGAACCGCTACGTGGCCCGTACCTTCATCGAGCCCACGCAGGAGCTGCGCGCCATGGGCGTGCGTCTCAAGCTCAACCCGCTCAAGGATGTGATCGAGGGCAAGCGCATCGTGGTCGTGGACGACTCCATCGTGCGCGGCACCACCATGGTCCAGCTCGTGCGCATGCTGCGTCAGGCCGGCGCCAAGGAGATTCACATCCGCATCAACTGCCCGGAGGATGTCTGGCCGTGCTTCTACGGCGTGGACACCGGCGAGCAGAGCCAGCTCATCTCCGCGACCAAATCCGTCGAGGAGGTTTGCGAGTTCATCGGCGCCGACACGCTCGCGTTCCTGTCCGTGGATGCGCTGCTCGAGTGCGTTCCCAAGGGCGGCTACTGCACCGCGTGCTTCACCGGCGAGTATCCGGTTGCGATTCCGGAGAGCTTCGGCCGTGACAAGTTCATCGAGGGCTATACCCCGCGCAACCTCAGCAAGCCCGAGCCCATCACCGGTCGCTGCGTTGTCGACAAGGCCGAGGACCGTAGCTGGGAAGAGGCTCACGGCGAGTAACCGCGTTCCAACGTGCGATTTATCCGCCCTCGGCGCTTCGGCGCCGGGGGCGTTTTTCGTGCCGGGGTGCCGGGGTGGCGCTGCATCGGCGTCTCAATTGGTACCTGTCCCCAAATGAGACGTTGGCCCTGCTATCATGCTGTACTAGGAATTCCCTGGGTCGAAAGGAACCTCACATGGCCGAGAGCAAGCACGTAACGTACGAGGACGCCGGCGTCGATACCGCCGAGGGCGGCCGCGCGGTCGACGCGATCAAGCAGATGGTCAAGGAGACCAACCGCCCCGAGGTCATCGGCGGCATCGGTGGCTTCGGCGGCCTGTTCTCCGCCGCCGCGCTCAAGGACATGGAGGACCCGATCCTCATCTCCGGCACCGACGGCGTGGGCACCAAGCTCGTGCTCGCCCAGATCCTCGATCGTCACGAGACGGTCGGACAGGATCTCGTTGCCATGTGCGTGAACGACATCCTCGCCTCCGGCGCCGAGCCGCTGTTCTTCCTCGACTACGTTGCCATCGGCCATATCGAGGCCGAGCACATGGCCAAGATCGTCAAGGGCGTGGCCGACGGCTGTAAGCTCGCGGGCTGCGCGCTCGTGGGCGGCGAGATGGCCGAGCATCCCGGCGTCATGCGTCCGGACGACTACGATCTGGCCGGCTTCACCGTGGGCGTTGTCGATCGCCCCAAGATGATCGACCCCGCCAACGTGCGTGAGGGCGACGTCATCATCGGCCTGCCCTCCACCGGCGTGCACTCCAACGGCTACTCGCTGGTCCGCAAGGTCATCGGTGTCGACGGCATCGTTCCCGGTACCCCCGAGGCCGAGGCTAAGAAGGCCGAGCTCGAGTCCATCGAGCTCGCCCCCGGTCTGTCCCTGGCCGACGGCCTGCTTGCCCCGACCCGCATCTACGTTAAGCCCATCCTCGAGCTGCTCCGCGGCGAGGCTGGCAAGCACGTTCACGCCATTGCCCACATCACCGGCGGCGGCATCACCGAGAACCTCAACCGCGCCCTGCCCGTCAACGTCGACGCGCTGGTGGAGCGCGACGGCTCCAAGATGGGTTGGGACATCCCCGCCGTCATTACCTATGTGTCCGAGAACGCCGAGCTCACGCCCAACGAGGCCTGCAAGACCTTCAACATGGGCGTCGGCCTGATGCTGATCGTTTCCGCCGAGGACGAGTCCGCCGTGACCGAGGCTCTCGTCGCCATGGGTGAGAAGCCGTTCCGCGTGGGCACCTGCATCGCGGGTTCCGGTGAGGTGAAGTACACCGATGAGCAGTAAGGACGAACAGTCCCTGGACGCCGCCGTGGCAGAGGTCACGGCGGCCGCCCGCGTTTCCGGCATGCCCGATATCAACGAGCTGCAGGACGTCCGCGCAGCCCTTGCTCGCGAGGATCGCGCGCCGCTGCCCATCGGCGTGTTGCTCTCTGGTTCCGGCACCAACCTGCAGGCGCTCATCGACGCCATCGACGCCGGTGCGCTCAATGCCGAGATCAAGCTTGTTGTGGGCAGCCGCCCCTCTGCCTTTGGTCTTAAGCGCGCCGAGGCGGCGGGCATCCAGACGCTCACGCTGTCCAAGGAGATCTACGCCGATCCGATTCAGGCAGACGAGGTCATTGCCCATGAGCTGCTCGTGGCGGGCTGTGAGTACGTGGTTATGGCCGGTTACATGCGCATGGTTCATGCCCCGCTGCTCGCCACGTTCCCCAATCGCGTGATCAACATCCACCCCGCGCTGCTGCCGAGCTTCCAGGGCGCGCACGGCATCCAGGATGCGTTCGACCGCGGTGTGAAGGTGACCGGCGTGACCGTGCACATCGCAAATGCCGTGTACGACATGGGTCCGATCATCGCCCAGCGCGCCCTTGTGGTCGAGGAGGATTGGGATGTGGACACGCTCGAGGAGCATATCCATGCCATCGAGCACGTGCTGTATCCGGAGGTCGTGCAGATGCTGGCCGACGGGCGCGTGCATGTGAGGGAGAATCTCACGGTCGAGGTCCGGTCACTCGCGTAGCAGACCGGACGCAATGCGTTTCGCATTGCGCCTTGTAGCTCGTTTCGCTGCGCTTCATACATATCGCGCCATGGGGTGCGGCAGCTTTTGAGGCTCGCCGCACCCCTTTTTCATTCCGTTCGCCGACGAACGCGTGCCGTTCGGCGGGGAGTTAAGCCAAGGGGAAAGGTGGGAAAATGAAAAAATGCGAGCCTAACATACTGAAATAATAGGTATTAAATATAGGGCAATTGTCATGTCTGATGCATAAACGTACAGGTGTACCACTTGTTAACAAAACTGGTCTTTTCGGTAAAATACCAGATATACATGCATAAAAATATTGAAATATAGAATATAGCTGCATGAAACGAGCTCAGCATCCCAACCAGCACACGTTTACAGTAGGCAAATCCATGCTCGGGGGCTCCAGCTTCCAAGGGGCCGAGCGGGGGTTTTGTCGAATGGAAGGGGATGTATATGAAGATGCAGCGCTGGAAGAGGGTGACCGCTCGGTGCCTATTGTTGCTGTGCGCCGCGGCGATCGCCCTGCCTGCCCAGGCGGCGCGCGCCGACGAGGTCAATTTGGCCCTTAAGAAACCGGTGACGGCAAGCACCGAATACAGCAGTCAGCCGGCCGGCAAACTGACCGACGGGAACAAGGACTCCGACAAGGGACGCTGGGGTACTGAGGCCGCTGCTCCGCAGTGGGCGTACGTTGACCTCGGCTCCAAGCAGAAGATCGCCTATGTGGAGCTGACTTGGGAAAACGAGGGCAATCGCGCCGAGAGATTTGAGATTTACGTGTCCGACGACGCCAAGACCTGGGGTGACCTGGTGAAGGTTGTCGAGGGGAATGCAACTGCCGTGTCGGCTGTCGAGCTCGATCGTGAGGTCGAGGGCAGATACGTGAAGCTCGTCGTGACCAAGGTCGTGGGTTATCCGTGCGTGTCGTGTTCCGAGATGGAGGTGTACGCCAAGAAGCCCGAGGGGCAGAGCCCCGACAAGCCTTCCACCGATGCCGTGAACATGGCGCTCGGTATGAAGACCAAGGCGAGTAGGGACCATCACAACCTGAATGGCGCCCGTGCTGTCGACGGCAAGAAGAAGGATGTCGCGCAGGATCGCTGGATGACCGAAACCAAGCCCACCAAGGACGATCCTCAGTGGCTTGTGGTCGACCTTGGTTCGGCTAAGTCCGTCAAGCATATTGAGGCTATGTGGGAGAACGCCGAGAACTATTCGAAGGCGTTCAAGGTTTACGTTTCCAACGATCAGGCCTGCTGGGACAAGCCCAAAGAGAACGGTGCATGGGGAAAGCCCGTGTACGAGACGGCGGACAACAAGTCCGCGACAAGCCGGATCGATCTTGAGACGGCCGCCAACGGGCGCTATGTGAAGCTCGAGATCACCGAGGTGGTTGGCTGGGGCGCCTCCTGCATGGAGTTCGAGGTGTGGAACGGCGAGCCGCCCGCGCCTGAGAAGCAGCCGGCCGACTTCCTCAGCGAGATCGTGGTCAATCCCGTGACGCCCGAGACCAAGACGCTCTCCTACGATCTGCCCGCGGTTCCCGAGGGCTATGAGATCAAGTACAACGGTACGGACTACGAGCAGGTCATCGATGCCGACGGCACGATTTACCGCCCGATTTGCGATGTCACGGTCAAGGCGTCCTTCAAGATTTCCAGCAAGACGGATCCTTCCGACTACGCTTTCAAGGAGTTTGACGTCAAGGTTCCGGGCAGCATGACGGCTGCCGGTGCCAACGCGGCCCCCGTTGTCCTGCCCGAGCTCCGCGAGTGGGTCGGCGGCAGCGGCAGCTTTGCCGCCTCTACGGCAAGGCGCGTTGTGTACGGAGACGCCTCGCTCAAGGCCATGGCGGAGGACTTTGCCAATGACTACCAGGCCCTGACCGGCATGAGGCTTCAGGTCGCCACGGGCACCTCTGCCCAGGCGGGCGACATCTTCTTCACTCTCGGCGCCGATAAGGCCAAGGGGCTCAAGGATGAGGGGTACCTACTCGACGTAACCGCGGATCGGATGACCGTGACGGCCGAGGCTGTTGCCGGTGCCAACTGGGGCGGTAAGACGATCCTGCAGGGTATGAAGTCCGGTTCCGGCTCCTTCCCGCTCGGCACGGCCCGCGACTACCCACTCTACAAGGTGCGCGGCATCATCTTGGACGTGGGGCGCAAGACCTTCACCCTCGACTGGCTGAAGCAGATGACCAAGCAGATGTCGTTCTACAAGATGAACGACTTCCAGATTCACCTGAACGACAACCTCATTCCGCTTGAGTACTACACCAATAAGAACGAGGATGTTTTCCAGGCCTACTCGGCGTTCCGTCTCGAGTCCGACGTCAAGAAGGGTGGCAACAACGGCAAGAACAAGGCCGACCTGACCGCCAAGGACGTTTGGTACAGCAAGAAGGACTTCAAGGCCTATATCGAGGAGTCCAAGGCTCTCGGCGTGAACATCATCCCCGAGATCGATACCCCCGCCCACTCCCTGGCTCTCACCAAGGTCCGTCCGGACCTGCGCCATGGTACGAGCGGTCGTCAGAACGATCACCTGGATATCGCCAAGCAGTACGACGAGTGCTTCAAGTTCGTGCGCGGCATCTTTGACGAGTACGTCAAGGGCGGCGACGCAGCCGTGTTTGCTGGTGCGGACACGATCCACGTGGGCGCCGACGAGTACACCGCGGATGGAAACGCGTACCGCACATTCGTGAACGACATGTTCAAGTACAGCGAGGACAACGGTAAGAAGGCCCGCGTGTGGGGTTCGCTGAGCACCATCAAGGGCGATGTCGAGGTCAAGGGTGTGTCCGAGGATGGCAAGCATCGTCGCGAGATGAACCTGTGGAACCCTGGTTGGGCCGATCTCAAGAAGATGTACGAGCTCGGCTTCGACCTGATCGACTGCCAGGACGGCGTCTTCTACATCGTGCCGAACGCCGGCTACTACTACGACTACCTGGGCGATGCGGCCTATACCGACCAGCTGAACTCCATCAGCGGTGTGGCTATTCCGGCGGGCGACCCGCAGATGGTCGGCGGCGCCTATGCCGTGTGGAACGACATGTGCGACTACCTGGAGAACGGTGTTTCCGAGTACGACATCTACGACCGCATCGACCATTCGCTCGGCCTCTTTGCCGCCAACTCCTGGGGCAAGGGCAAGCTTGATACGGCTGGTGCCAAGGCTGTTGTCTCCAAGCTGGGCGACTCCCCGAATGTCGACTTTGGGTACGAGGTTTCCGCCGATAAGAACGGTGTTGTCGCCCATTGGGCGATGGACTCCCTGAAGGATGCCTCCGAGCTCGGCCGCGACCTCGTGGCGGGCAAGAACGCCGCTATCGAGGACGTCGATGGCAAAAAGGCGCTCAAGCTCAACGGCGGCGAGTCCTTCGCGTCTGTCAAGGACGACGCTCTCATGACCGTTGGCCTGGGTAACGACCTTCGCGTGAAGGTGAAGCGCACCAGCGCCTCCGTGGATCCGCAGGTCCTGTTCGAATCCGATTACGGTTCGATCATGGCCGTTCAGGAGGGCACCGGTAAGGTTGGCTTTACCCGCGAGAACCGCGCCTATTCCTTCAACTACACCCTGCCCGTGAACGAGTGGGTCGAGCTCGAGATCAAGAATAAGTTCGAGCAGGCTTCGCTGTACGTGAACGGCACGCTCGTCGACACGCTCGGCGATGGCGAAACCGTCGAGGGCAAGCCCCTCAAGGCCACCCTCATGCTCCCCGTTCAGCGCATCGGATCGACCGCCCGCGCATTCGAGGGCTATGTCGACGATGTCCGCATCTCCACCGCTGGTGAGTTCGTCTCCACCATGAAGCTCGACTATGCTGTCATCACCGCCGAGTCCGTCCTTGCTCAGCAGGACGTCCCCGGTCTGCGTGAGCTCCTGGACCAGGCTTACGCCCTGTTCCTGAACCCCAACCCGGCTCAGGCCGACATCGACAGCCTCGTTGCCAAGATCAAGGCCCTGCTGACCGGCGAGGATGGCAAGCCCTCCTATGAGGTTGCCGACTACTGCCGCCTGGACGCCTATGCGCAGCTCCAGCTCGACAGCGATGCCGCTACCCTGCTCAACGGCCTGTTCACCGAGCAGTCCGTTGCCGGCCTCCAGGCCGCTTGGGCCCAGGTTCGCGAGGATCTGCCCAAGAGCATGCAGTCCACGGTTGACGCCTACGAGGCCGCTATTGTGGCCGCACTCGACAAGCTCGAGATCAAGACCGGCGGCAACCTGAACTTCATCGATCCGTCTACGCTTACTGCCACCGCATCTGATCACCAGAAGGATGGCTCCGTCCCCAAGAACGTGCTTGATGGCAAGTTGTCCACCATTTGGCACAGCGATTGGAACATCACGACCGGTGAGCACTCGCTGACGCTGACCTCTGTTAACCCCATGAGCGTCGAGGGCATTGTCTACACGCCTCGCCAGACCGGTACCAATGGCAACATCCAGAAGTATCGCGTCGAGGTGAGCACGGACGGCCAGGGCTTCACCGAGGTCAAGTCTGGCGATCTCAAGGTCGCCGGAACGGATCCCATCACCATCCCCTTCGACAAGCAGGAGAACGTGAAGGCGGTCAAGCTCGTTTGGGTTAAGGCGAACAACGGAAACGCCGCTGCAGCCGAGCTTGCTCTTCTTGATGCAAACGCCGCCCCCGATTTCGAGTCGCTTCGCATGCTCATCGAGGCTGCTAAGACCATCAAGCAGGACGGTTCATGCAAGCACGATATCTTTACTCAGGTGACCTGGGATGAGTTTTCCTCCAAGCTCGCTGAGGCCGAGGACGCGCTCAAGGAGCAGAGCGGCGATGTGAACTCCGTGCATGCCCTTATGGGCGAACTCGCCACGGGCATCACCGATTTGCGCCTGGATCCGAAGGGCGATGAGCCGGTCGATCCCGACAAGCCCGTAGACCCGGACAAGCCGGTGGATCCGGACAAGCCGGTGGATCCGGACAAGCCTGTCGATCCGGACAAGCCGGCCAAGCCCGGCAAGCCCAGCGTCGGGCTGCCGCAAACCGGCGATAACGCCGCGATTATGATTGGCGGTGTCGCTGTGATGGCCGTTGTCACGCTCATTGTGGGCGTGGCGCTGCGTCGACGCTACGCGCGCTAATCTTTGGCGTAGCCTCACGCGCTGCGGGGTCCTCCGTTGAAATGGAGGGCCCCGCTCATTTACGCACGCTCATATGTAAAAGCGCGTGCATCGACATCTACCCATGTGGGATAATGAAAAAATCTGTGAACGACATGGTCGCGCGCAATGCGGCGACTTCCAGCGATGGATCGGAAGAGGGCACTATGGCAGTCGGCAGAAGAAACCCCAAGGTCAAACGCGAGGCCCCCGAGGCGTCGGAACCCACGAAAAAGCAGGTTAAGGCCGCACGCAAGGAGAAGCTCTCCAAAACCGCCAAGATCGTGCTTGTGGTCATCGGCATCCTCGCCATGCTCCTGTCCGTGACCGCCATGGCGTGCTCCGGCGTGCTTAACGAGGTCAGCAAGGAAGAGCCCTACGAGCTTACCGGCGGTGTGGCCGCCACGGTGAACGGCGTCAACATCAAGGAGGACACCGTTACCGAGCAGATCATGAGCCTGCGCAAGGGTTCCTACGACAAGGACGCCGATTGGGCCGCCTACCTCGCGAGCCAGGGCCTTACGCCCGAGTCTTACCGCGAGAACGTCATCGACGGCATCGCCCGCCAGTACCTGCTGGTCGAGGCCGAGAAGGAGTACGGGATCACCGTCTCCCAGGAGGACCTCGACAAAGCTTGGAAGGACGCCGTGAAGAACTATGGCGGCGACGAGAAGGCATTCGTCGGGATGATCGAGCAGGTCGGTTTTACCAAGGATACGTACCTGGAGAACATCAAGAGCTCCCTGGCCCAGCAGAAGCTCAAGGACAAGGTCGCCCCCGCCGAGAAGCCCTCGGATGAGGAGATCATTACCTACCTCAACGAGAACCTCTCCACCTACAACGGCGCCCGCCGCTCCTCGCACATCCTGTTCAAGGTCGCCGAGGACGCCACCGATGAGCAGCGCGCAAAGGTCGAGGCC
>ERZ773155.2909-NODE-2909-length-12306-cov-3.990613_pt1 | contig 12306 bp, 10 predicted proteins | sample MGYA00511262_ERZ773155 | MGnify/ENA primary metagenome ERZ773155 (study PRJEB29015, sample SAMEA2737828) | human gut metagenome | biome: human gut; feature: human-associated habitat; material: faeces | place: China | collected 2012 ... | reverse complement strand
AAAAATGCCCCAATGAGCCAACGGGGTTACCCCCCTCTGGACACCCCCGTTTGCCATGCGGCATGACCGCAGCGGACGGTAACCAACAAACCAAATTGTCAAACCTGAAATCGAAAAACAAGCATGGGATATATAAGCATTCAAATCAACAAGGCGAAAGGCTCGGCTGATACGGGCGCATCCGATCACATAGAACGTAAGACCATACCCAAGAACGCCGCCCCGACACGTACACATCTCAACCGTGAACTGGTGGAGTTTCCTGATGGAGTGTCCGACCGTACCGAAGCGATAAGCCATCGCATCCGTACGGCAGGTATCAAACGTAAGATAACCCCCGACCAAGTGCGGGCAATCAGAATCGTGCTTTCGGGTACGCACGAAGACCTGATGCGAGTGCAGGAAGAAGGCAGGCTGGACGAGTGGTGCGCCGACAACCTGCAATGGCTGTACCGCATTTTCGGACGGGAGAACACCGTATCGGCAGTGCTTCACATGGACGAACACACGCCGCACATCCACGCCACAGTCGTGCCGATTGTGACGGGCGAACGCAGAAAGGCAAGGAAGAAGCGAGCGGATAGCAAACGCCAATACCGAAAGAAAGCCGACACCGTGCGCCTGTGCGCCGATGACGTGCTGACACGTGAGAAACTCGTTTCCTATCACGACAGCTATGCAAAGGCTATGGCGAAATACGGTTTGCAGCGTGGCATACGTGGTTCGGAGGCACGCCACGTCACCACTGCCCAATACTACCGTGACCTGAAACGCCGGACAGGGGAACTGGAAGCCAACGTGCAGCAGTTGCAGACGGAACAACGGCAGGCAGAGCAACAGCTTGATGATGTGAGGAAAGAAATCAAGTCGGAGAAGCTGGAAGCCGCCAAGACGGAAGCCAAGACCGCACTCGTGGCAAAGGTGGGTTCTCTTTTCGGCAGCAATAAGTTGAAAGTGGAAAGGGAGGAATTGCAACAACACATATCAGCACTTGAAAATCAGAACGAAGAATTGGTACGGCATATAGAAACAATGGAGCGTAAACATAGGGAAGAACGCGCCAAGTTCAACGAGTATATGGACAAGATACAGCGGTACTTCCCTTATGTGGAGAAGTTATTACCACTGATAGACTTTTGCCGAAATACTTTGAATTTCTCTGAAAGGGTAGTCCAAGAGTTGTGCAAGTTGAAGAAAGTTAGTTTGAAAGGGGATTTCTATTCTCCAGAGTTCAACAGAAAGTTCCGTGACGAGAATGCGGCTTTTTCGTTTGGAGAGGACAAGAACAGAAAAGGACACTACCACATATATGTGAATGACATTCCGCTTGTGCAATGGTTCAGGCAGAAAGCGAATGAATGGAGAAACGGTTTGGGCATTTCCCCTACAAAACAGGATAAAGGGCTGAATATATAGGATGTGCTCAAAAAAACAGTACAAAGAAAATTATCCGCTGATAATGAATTATCATCAAAAACAAGTATTTTTGTATTAAACAAAAAACAATGTATGGATATAATCAATATAAGAATGAATACACCGACATTAAAGACAGAGCGTCTGATTTTAAGGAAATTCACGAAAAAAGATATTGAAGCTCTCTTTCTGATACTAAAGGATGAAGAAACAAACAAGTTTCTGCCTTGGTATCCTGTGAAAGACATTGGCGAAACCGAGCGTTTCTATGAGGAAAGGTATGCGGCAAAATACGGACAGCCGCAGGCATACGCCTACGCCATCTGCCTGAAAAGTGATGATTTCCCGATAGGCTATATAAAAGTCGATATGGAAGAACACCACGATTTCGGTTACGGACTTCGCAGGGAGTTTTGGCATAGGGGAATAGCGACCGAAGCAGGCGAAGCCGTTATCGAGCAAGTGCGAAAAGACGGTCTGCCCTACATCACGGCTACGCACGACAGGGACAATCCAAGAAGCGGAAATGTGATGCGCAAAGTCGGCATGGTGTATCGCTATTCCTATGAAGAACTATGGCAGCCCAAGAACTTCCCCGTGATATTCAGGATGTATCAGTTGAACCTAAACGGCGACAAGGACTTCGTGTACAGGAAATATTGGGATGAATCCGACAAGCATTTCATAGAAGAATTGTAACTCCAGATACAAGGTGTGTTGCTCCAGCAGGACAGACGATTGCTGTTTGTATGTTGATATGCCAATGAAAAGAAAGTGGACGGAAAGAAAGATATGATTTATTCTTCTTATCTGCTCTCTTTTTTATACATTTGCATCTGTAAGAGTTACTTGAACAAGTAAAGTAGAGCAAACCGCAGCAATACGGACAGTTGCTAAATCATTACCCAATAAAGAGGTAATCTTTCTAATCTTCTTTATTATAAGAGGTTATAAGTCATATACAGATTTACGTAAAAAACTTTGATTATGATATGAAGTTGATGAAGAAATAAAACAGATCGGGCTTTTTATCGTTGGATTATAATCCATATCACCAGGAATTTTATATTTAATGTCATTCGATAAACTTGAAAATAATATTATTGCACGGGAAGAGTTAAAACGAAACGGCTTCCTGTTTTGTTTGTTTTGTCTATTACGAGATTTCCCCCTAACTTTTGGGCTAATAGTTTGCTGAGTGCGAGTCCGAGTCCGCACCCTTGTGAGAAATTGCTCACTTTAGTGAAGCGCTCGAATATTATTTCTTGTTTTTCGGCAGGTATGCCTATGCCTGTATCCGTAACGCTGATGGAAATCTGATCTTTTGCTTCCGATAAAGAGTACGCAAGTGTGATCTTTCCTTTCTCTGTGAATTTGGCGGCGTTATGTAGTAAATTGAAGAGTATTTTGGATACGGCTTCTTTATTCGTATGGATAAAGAGTTCGCTGTTCCCCGGATGGAATTCAAGGCTGACATCCTTTGATATATAAGGTTGGATTTTGGAAAGAGCTTGTTCACAACAAATATGAATATTGGTGCTCTCAAGCTCCATGTCTTCGCTCGATTCTAAATCTGATAGTTCTAATACATCATCTATCAATTTTAATAGTTTGTCACTGTTTTTTTCTATCAGATTGGCAAACTCATGTGTTTCATCGTCCTTCTTGAACTGGCTGGAAATAACTTGGGAGAACCCTACGATAGAGTTGAGCGGAGTTCGTATTTCATGTGTCATGTTGCGGATGAACGAGGTTTTCATATTGCTGGCTTTTTCTGCCTTATCCCGTGCTTTGCGCAGATTGTTTTCTGATTCTGTCAACTCTTGGTTTTTGATAAGAAGCAACTTTTTGGAGTGTTTCAATTTTTTGTTCAAGTAGAATTCTCTATAGAACAGAATAAACACGATGAAAAGAGTACTCACCAATAGTAGGATGAAGCTGCGGTTGTGTTTTAATTCGGCTTCTTTCGCTTTTAGCTCCAGTTCTTTTTTTTCGATTTTAATCTTTTCAAAATTTAGAAGTGAAGAAAATTCAGTAATGGCCGCCTGCTCGTTTATATTATTTATTGAGTCTGCCAGATTGATATAGTCATACAGATAATCGGCTGCCAGATCCTTTTGTCTCATCCAATAATAGGTTTGCCCTTTTCTCATTTTAACTTCCAGACCCAGTTGTGTTTCTCCCATCTCGGCCGCAAGTTTTTCCTGTTCTTCTAAAGCTTGCAGTGCTTTTTGATACTGTTTGGTTTGTTTGTAATAACTTTCTCGGGAAACTATTAAATTCTTTTGCCTGTTGATTAGTGTTTTGTCATGCTTAAAGAGTTCTTCCGCTTCTTCAAGGGCTTTTTGAGCTTTTTCCAATTGGTTAACCCTTAAATAGTAGGCTACATACTGTAATTTTTGTTCGAATGCCTGGTTGTTGTTATGTACGAGCTTTTCCGCTTTTTTTATTATGTCGTTAGCTTTTTGCGGTTGTAGCATGTCATTGTACAACTTAGCTACCGACATGTATTTACTATGTAGATTATAGGCGTTCAAATGGTATGTTTCTATTATTTCGATAGCCTTTAGTTTGGCGTCGATTGCTTGCTGTCTGAGTCTTTTCAGAATGTATATATCACCGATACAATCATAACAATAGGCAATTCCTTCTTTATTATCTTCTTGCTGTGCTTCTCTCAGCATATTTTGAGCTTCATAAAGAGCTGTATTGAATTTTCCGTTTTTGATATAAAATAGAATTAATCGTTTTCCCCAAGCGAAATAATAATATTTGGATTGCTCTGTCTCTTGTGCGAATTTTTTTACGCGCTCTACCCATGCAATAATACTGTCTTCCTGTCCTTTGAAGTAATAATAATCGAGCTTTGTAGAGAGTGCAACGGCTTGCATCCTTGGGTCGGATTTGGTTTGGGCCATCGTAAACAAGGTATCGGACATGGGCAAAACGATCGGTGATTGGATATTTGCCTTACATTGCTGGTAGTATACATAAAGTGTACTATCTACGTTGTACTCTTTCATTTCCCTGTTCTGGGCGATTGTGGTAGTACTTAGCAGCAGTATAATGAATAGTACAGAAAATCTGCCTATTGTTATATATGGAAGATCTTTCATCTCAATAGTCTTTATTTAGTTGGGGGTGTGTGCAAATATACGTTTATTTCTTGCAATGATGCATGGTAACTTGCTTTTTTTCTCTACATTTGCAATAAATCTAACAGAAACAAAGAGATTAATGAACTCATTAGTACATAGATATTTGAATGTTAACGGGCAGTTGCTCGATCTCTCTGTCCCTCAAGTGATGGGAATTCTGAATGTTACTCCAGACTCTTTTTATGCCGGCAGCCGGATGCAGACTGAAGCGGATATTGCGCAGCGTGCGCAACAAATATTGAGCGAAGGTGCTTCTATAATCGATATTGGTGCTTACTCTTCCCGGCCGAATGCGGAGAATATTTCTTCGGAAGAGGAAATGCATCGTTTACGGATGGGCTTGGAGGTTCTGAAACGGAATCATCCGGATGCCATCATTTCGGTAGATACTTTCCGGGCCGATGTGGCAGAGTGGTGTGTGGAAGAGTATGGTGTTGCCATTATTAATGATATTGCTGCCGGTGAAATGGATTCGGAAATGTTTGAAACCGTAGCTCGTCTGGGGGTACCCTACATCATGATGCATATGCAAGGCACACCACAGAGCATGCAGGCGGAGCCACATTACGATAATCTTCTGAAAGAGATATTTATGTATTTTGCAAAGAAAATACAGCAATTGCGTGATTTGGGAGTGAAAGACATTGTTCTTGACCCCGGTTTCGGATTTGGGAAAACATTGGAGCATAATTATGAACTGATGGCACATCTCGAGGAGTTTAAAGTGTTCGAACTGCCTTTATTGGTTGGGATATCCAGAAAGTCAATGATCTATCGTCTGTTTGGAAGTACTCCTCAGGAAGCGTTGAATGGGACTACCGTATTGGATACGATAGCCTTGATGAAAGGGGCTGATATTATCCGGGTGCATGATGTGCGCGAAGCTGTGGAGGCTGTAAAGATGGTAGAGAAAATAGTCGGTTATAAATTCTGAATGCGTTTATGGGAGAATATCAAATAATAGCTATGGCTGCGGGGATGTTTTTTGAATTCGGTATAAAAGATTTCATTGATATTCTGTTGGTTGCTTTCCTGCTGTATTACGTCTATAAGTTGATGAAGGCTTCCGGTTCTATCAAAGTTTTTACTGGTATTCTGGTTTTTATTTTGATATGGCTGGTGGTGACTCAGGTATTGGAAATGAAGCTTTTGGGTTCTATTTTCAATACATTGATGAATGTGGGTGTGTTGGCCTTGATTGTATTGTTTCAGGATGAAATACGGCGTTTCTTGTTTACATTGGGTTCACATCAGCATGTCAGCGCTCTGGCCCGTTTCTTCACCGGAAATAAGAAAGAATCTTTGGAACATGAAGATATTATGCCTGTGGTAATGGCATGTATCAGTATGGGGAAACAGAAAGTGGGTGCTTTGATTGTGATTGAACATAATGTGCCTTTGGATAATATTGTCCGCACCGGTGAATTGATAAATGCCAATGTAAACCAGCGTTTGATAGAAAATATCTTTTTTAAAAACAGCCCGTTGCATGATGGGGCAATGGTAATCAGTAAAAAGCGTATAAAAGCGGCAGGCTGTATATTGCCTGTTTCGCACAATTTGGATATTCCCAAGGAATTGGGACTGCGCCATCGGGCTGCGATGGGAATTTCTCAGGAGTCGGATGCACATGCCATTATTGTGTCTGAAGAAACCGGCGCTATTTCTGTGGCTTATCGCGGCCAATTTTATCTTCGTCTCAATGCCGAAGAATTGGAAAGCTTGTTGACTAAAAAATCTTGATTAATAAAAACAATATGGACAGACGAAATTTCTTGAGAACAGGAGGAATGGCATTACTCGGCTCACTGGCAGCCGGTTCGGTGCTTGCCATGCCTTCGTCGGCAAAAGGAGCCATGGGGGGAGGCGATCAGAAAGCTGCTCTTTCATCGGCTATGAACCATTTTGGAGTGAGTGAAGAAAATATGAGAAAGGTATTGGCTGCCGCTCTTGAAAAGGGAGGAGACTATGCTGATCTTTTCTTTGAACATACCTTTACTAATGTTATCGGCTTGAAAGACGGAGCGGTGAACAGTTGCAATTCGTATATCGATTTCGGTATGGGAGTTCGTGTTCTTGCCGGTGACCAGAGCGGATATGCTTATGTGGAAAATGTGACGCTTGATGATATGCTGAATGCCGCACGTACGGCGGCCCGGATTGCTTCCGGAAACAAAAAGGCGGGGCCGGTAGGCTTGAAGGCAAAGACTTTGAAGAAAAATTATTATTCCGTAACTACTTCTTGGGAAGAAGTCAGTTTGAAAGATAAGATGCCTTATTTGCAGAAACTGAATGATAAGATATTCTCATTGGATAAACGGGTGTCCAAAGTAATGGCGAACCAAAGTGATACGACCTCTCATATTCTTTTCTGTAATAGTGAAGGGGTGATGTATTATGATTATCGTCTGATGGTGACACTGGGTGCTGTTTGTATTATGGAAGAGAATGGTAGAATGGAAAATAGTTATGCCGCCCGTGCTTATCGCAAAGGTTTTGAATTCCTTTCGGATGATCTGGTAGAAATACTGGCACGTGAAGCGGTGGATAATACTGCCATTTTATTTAAGGCTATAAAACCTAAAGGGGGTGAGATGCCTGTGGTAATGGGTGCAGGCGGTTCCGGTATTTTGTTGCATGAGGCTATCGGGCATGCATTTGAAGCTGATTTTAATCGTAAAAATGTTTCTATTTTCTCTGATCAGTTGAATAAGAAAGTATGCAATGCGCACATCTCTGTAATTGATGACGGTACGATTCCGTTTAATCGCGGTTCTGTAAACTTCGATGACGAGGGAGTGGACGGGCAGAAAACCTATCTGGTGAAGGAAGGGGTTTTGACAAGCTATATGCACGACCGTATCAGTGCCAGGCATTATGGCATTGCACCTACCGGTAACGGACGTCGGGAAACATTCCGTAATGTACCTATTCCGCGTATGCGTGCTACGTATATGGAACCGGGAAATATGAAAGAAGAGGATATTATTGCTTCTGTGAAACAGGGAATCTTCGTCGATCAGTTTACAAACGGACAGGTGCAAATCGGTGCGGGTGACTTTACTTTCTTTGTAAAATCGGGATATCTGATTGAAAACGGAAAGCTGACACAACCTATTAAGGATATTAACATTATCGGTAACGGTCCGAAAGCATTGGCAGACATCACAATGGTGGCTGATAATGATAAGATTGATAATGGTACCTGGACTTGTGGCAAAGACGGACAGTCTTGTCCCGTAACCTGTGGAATGCCTTCGGCATTGGTTAGTAAACTGACCGTTGGAGGAGAAAACTAAAACATAAAAAGAAACAAAAGTTGTAAGTCGAAGCATCGGACAGAAGTTCTGTCTAACTTTCAACTTTCAACTCTCAACTTTCAACTCTTATGATATCAGACAACAATAAAAAACTGGCTCAATGGGCAATGGATTATGCCTTAAAGAACGGTTGCCAGGAAGCAAAAGTGAACCTTTATTCCGGTTCTAACACTTCTTTTGAACTGCGCGACGCCAAAATGGATCGTTTGCAGCAAGCCTCAGAGAACGGATTGACTATCTTCTTATATGTAGACGGACGCTATGGAACTTATTCTACCAATCGTCTGGACAAGAAAGAACTGGAAACATTTATAACGAACGGTATCGAATCTACGCGTTATTTAGCAAAAGACGAGGCTCGTGTATTGCCGGATGCTTCCCGCTATTATAAAGGGGGAAAACCGGATTTGAAACTTCTGGATCCTAAATTCTCTTCTATTCAGCCGGATGATAAAATTGCGTTGGCTAAAGCTGTTGCCGAGGAAGCACTGGGACGGGATGAACGTATTATTTCCGTTGGTTCCTCCTATAGTGATGGAGAGAATTTTGGTTACAGACTTACCAGCAATGGCTTTGAAGGGGAAACAAAGAGTAGTTGGTATTCCCTTTCTGCCGAAGTGGCAATAAAAGGAGAAGGAGAGGCACGTCCTTCTGCCGGTTGGTATGAGTCTTCGCTTTATTTTGATAAGCTGGTTAAGGGGGATATCGGGCGTAAAGCTTTGGAACGTGCTTTGCGTAAAGTGGGACAAAAGAAGGTTAAGTCCGGTAAGTATACGATGGTAGTAGACCCATTGAATGCCGGTCAATTGTTGGGTCCGTTGATAAGCGCGCTATATGGTTCTGCCCTGCAGCAGAGAAATTCTTTCTTGCTGAATAAACTGAATGAAAAAGTGGTTGCCGATAAAATGACCTTGATGGATGAACCTCATCTGGTACAGGCATCCGGTGCCCGTTATTTCGACAGTGAAGGAGTTGCGACTGAACGTCGGGCTGTTTTTAAGAATGGTATATTGAATACTTATTTCATCGATACTTATAATGCGAAGAAGATGGGAACAGCTTCTACGGTAAATTCTCCGTCTATTCTGGTATTGCAAACAGGCAAAAACGATTTGGACGGGTTAGTTGCAGAAGTGGATAAAGGCATTCTGATCACCGGTTTTAACGGTGGTAATTGCAACAGTTCTACGGGAGACTTCTCTTATGGTATCGAGGGTTTCCTCATTGAAAATGGAAAATTGACTCAACCGGTTTCCGAAATGAATGTGACCGGTAATATGCTGGCTCTCTGGTCTTCTTTGGTAGAAACGGGAAATGATCCCCGTCTTTCCTCTTCCTGGCGCATACCGTCATTGGTATTTGAGGGAGTGGATTTTAGCGGACTCTGATTAATCTTATATAGTTTTTTCTTTGGAATGCCACAACATCCTGTATGTCTGTTTTCCGGATTCTTGTTCGGAGTGGATATACAGGATGTTTTTGTATGACGTATTTTAATTGAGCATTAAACTCATATAAGGCTTCAATGGGAGGAGAATTTTTTCGCATAATTCTCCAATGGTCAATTGTGAGTGACTTCCCGGTAGGCGTTCTTTACTGAACATGCATTTTCCCTTGCAGAGATAGTAGTAACCGTTGTTTGTCGTCAATACTTTGTCTGTGAGCTCAATGTTCATTTCTATATTGGGATAGGAAGCCGCATAGATCTGGAGAAATGTTTTCGCGTCAACGATACGTGCCATGCCCAAAACGAACGGTTTGCCATTTACCGCGGGAGGAGTGAGGAGTGTGACTTTACCGTTTTTTTTGTCCTGTTGGATATGGTAGAGCAAAGCTTTTTCTATTTCTTTGTTTTCTGCGAACAATTCACTTATTTGTAATCTGTTTTCTTGTTGGTACACAATTGCTACTCCGCTTATCTTTTTTTCATAAATGGCTATATACATTTTCCCTCTACTTATTTCGAGATCGGCAAGAATAACTTTAAAGTCCGTTTGAGTGTGTTGGATACAGCAGGGGCGTTCTTTCATCTTTTGATTGAGGTATTGATATACCTCTTCCTGTTCATCGGTCAATCTCTTTACGGAGACACCGGTGGAAGAGCGATCTTGATCTGGAATATCGTTTTCTGAATAGCAAAATACCGGTGCATATCCCATATGGGCATAATAATCGAATAACCAGGGTTCGGCCGGGATCAATGTACTTAAGATAACATTGTTGTGCAGCATCTTCGTTAAAGCCTGTGATAATAGTTCCTTCATTACACCCTTACCCCGGTAGTCGGGGTGGGTACAGGCGCCGGAGATATATGATGTCTGGATCTGTTTGCCACAAAAAGTCATAGGATAGGGAAGCATCTGAAGTGCGGAAATAACCTCATCACCGCTTTCTATGGCGATGTTTACTTCATTGTTGTAACGCAGCCGGAAATACATTTCTATGAACGCTTCGCTATCTTCAAAGCAAAGTTTCCATAATGCCTTTACTTTTTCCTTTATCATTTTCTTTTTATGTCTTTGGGTGTTTGATGTGTACTTGAATTTTTTTATGCAGGAGTCAAATGGATGTTTGTTCTACCATTTAATCATATTTTGTGGTTGCTCTTTCAGGCACGCCATGTACTTTTCGAGAATAGTTACGGGTTGATAAGATAACTTGGCTTTGCGTAATCCTTCAATTCCCAAATCTTCTTCTCGGTTGATGTAAATGTACTGTTCTGGGATGTGGTTGGCAAATTCATAATTAATCATCGCATAAGCGCCGTCGATATTTGTGTCGGCTTTTTCTACATGTACGCCGAAAGTCTCTTTGTTGATCGGCATGCCGAAAGTGAAAGCAACAATTGTACCGTCTACATGTAAAATTCCACCTGTCAGTCCTAATGCTTCGAAATTGTGCAATGCATAAATCAAGGCACGGCGCTCATTACCGGTTCCTTCCTGTTGGTCGCAGTTGTTTACTTTGCACCATTCGGCTTCCAGATCAAGGCATTCCTGAATGCGATTGGGGGTGATAGGGGTATATTCGTAATTACCGTATGTGTTACGGAATTTATTGATATGGTTTCGCTTTGCTTGAAATTTCTTCCCTTTCAGGGTGGCGAGATCCGTGCGGAGATAGATGTAGTCGGCATAGTCTCTGTCTGCTGTAAATGTGAATTGTCCGGGCATGATGTTTTCGAGTTCTTCCCTCATACACGAACAGACACCGAGCATGCAGAATGGTTGCCCTTCCTGCCGGGCATTTTCAATAAGCGCTTCCAACACTTTTTTTAAGTCTCCTTGTCCTACGGGCATCATATACGCCAGCTTTTCACCGGCCCAGAATTTAAAAACCAGCCAATCGTCGACGATCGCAAATTTGGTATGATACAGGAATCTCCAACTACAGAGGTTGGAGAAAGAAAGGTCGCAATTGCGGCGACAACTGTTCATTGTATATCCCGTGATGGTATCTTTATCTTGAAGTGTGATATCTTTGAAATCTATCATATAAAGTCGTTTTCTTTTTTAGTGTATAATTATATAACAAATATAAGTCATTTTTGTTATAACATACCCAATAATCGGAGAATAGTCGGTGTTAACAATGCGGTAAATATGCCGTTGAGAGTTAACCCCAAACTGGCATATGCTCCGTATTTGCTGCTGATATCCATAGCAGTGGAAGTTCCTACTGCATGAGCGGCCGTTCCCATGGAGAGACCTTGGGCTATCGGGCTGCCTACATGCATCAGTTTCATTGTCTTGAATCCGAGGATAGCACCGAGCAACCCTACGCAAACTACTACGGCGGCTGTCAGTGAGGGAATGCCTCCTAATGTTTTAGTTACTTCCATGGCAATAGGTGTGGTAACCGATTTAGGAGCTAATGACAGAATAACCTCTTGAGATGCTCCCATTAATTTGGCTATCAATACCACGGAAACAACACCGATAAAGCAACCGGCCAGTTGCGACAGCAAGATAGGTAGCAACTGCTTTTTGATTGTTTCCAATTGAAGGTATAACGGGACTCCTAACGCCACAACTGCCGGTTTCAACCAAAACTCGATCAGATGCCCGCCTTTATTATATGTTTCATAACTGATATGCGTCATTTTCAGAAAGACGATCAGGACGGCAATGGTCAATAAAATAGGATTTAGCAAAAGAAATCCGGTTTTCTTTTGCAGTAATTTGGCGAAGAAATAAATCCCGAAGGTAATCGCCAACAAGAAAAACTCATTTTCTAAATAACTCATTTGATTTTCCGTGCTAATTGATGAACCCATCCGGTAACGATAAGCACAAGGATGGTACTGATAAGGGTTGCAATCACTATCGGCCAGAATTGTGCCGCAATAATATCAAAATAAAGCATATTCTGCCATCTCCAGGCTGACGGGTACATCAGTAAAGATAGTTGCC
>ERZ773155.2898-NODE-2898-length-12336-cov-3.535217_pt1 | contig 12336 bp, 12 predicted proteins | sample MGYA00511262_ERZ773155 | MGnify/ENA primary metagenome ERZ773155 (study PRJEB29015, sample SAMEA2737828) | human gut metagenome | biome: human gut; feature: human-associated habitat; material: faeces | place: China | collected 2012 ... | reverse complement strand
CCGCCACTTCTCCGGTGGTATAGGCATGGTTCAGCGCGTCCGGCAGGGCATAGTTCCACCGGATATTTCCGGTATCGTCCAGCACCATGGCCCATGCATAGCCGTCCATCCATTCTTCCGGGGTGTGCGCTGCGCCAAGGGCAAGCCCCGCCGGAGTTTCCACCATGGCATCCGCAATTTCGCTGGACGCATAGGTCCTCTGCGGCAAATGGGTCGTTTCCTGCCAGCCCAGAAACATCAGCAGCCCAAGGCCCAGAAACACCAGCAGCAGAACGATGCTCACCGCCGCCAGAACATACCGCCAGATGAGCCGCACAAAGGTTTTCATCGTGCATCCTCCTTTGCCAGCTTGTACCCGATGCCCCTCACCGTCTGCAGAAAGCGCGGCCTGCCCGGCTCCGGTTCCAGCTTTTCCCGCAGATGCCGGATATGAACACCCAGACTGTTTTCATACCCATAATAATCCGCGCCCCACACCGCTTCGCACAGCGCATCGTAGGTCACGATATGCCCGCGGTTTTCGGCCAGCTTGCACAAAAGCGTCCGCTCGGTCGCTGTCAGGGCAAGGGTGGTTCCGTCCGGCAGGGTCACAAGGGCATCGTGCAGGTCCACGCTCCGGTCGCCCAGCTGCAAGATTGCTGCTTTTGTCCGGGAAAGCTCGGTCCGGTAAGCACGCTGCAAAAGGTGCTGCACCCGCAAAAGCAGTTCCTGCATCAGAAATGGCTTGGTCAGGTAATCGTCTGCGCCCAGTCCCAGCCCGAACAAGCGGTCGGCATCGGCGTCCCGTGCAGAGAGGAACAGGGTCGGCACATCGGCTTTTGCCCGCAGGGTACGAAACAGCGAAAACCCGTCCCCGTCCGGGAGGTTGATGTCCAGGATCATCAGTTCCGGCATCTCGGCTGCAAAGGCAGTCTGTGCGGCGGCACAGTTCTGCACGGTGCGGATGTTCTGATAGCCTGCCCCACGCAGCTGCTCTTCGAGCAGCCGCAGCAGATCGGTGTTGTCATCTACAAGTAAAATGTGTGCCTGTTGGATCGTGTTCATCGAGGTGTTCCTCCGGTCATTTTCTGTTCCCACTATAACACGTTCTGGCCGGAAATGTCCGGATTTTGCGAAAATTTAAGCGCAGATTAAGACAGGCTTCGGCGGAGCTTAAGCCCGCCGAGGTAAACTGTGGGTGTTCCAAGCGAACGAGAAAGGAGCATCCTCTATGAAACCTGTCATTGAAACACACGACCTGTGCAAAAGCTACAACGGCCGCACCGTGGTCGATCATCTGAACCTGACCGTCCCGCAAGGGTGCGTCTACGGCTTTTTAGGCCCGAACGGTGCGGGCAAATCCACCAGCATGAAGATGCTGCTGGGGCTGGTGCCCCCCACCGGCGGCAGCGTGGAACTGCTGGGGCATACCCTGAACAAAGCAAACCGCATTGTCCTGCTGCGGCAGACCGGCAGCCTGATTGAATCTCCCTCCGGTTACCTGCACCTGACCGCCCGGGAAAACCTTTCCATCGTGGCTGACTTGAAAGACGTGGACCGGAAGGACATCAGCCGGGTGCTGGAGATCGTGCACCTGACCAAAGACGCTGACCGGAAGGTGGGGCAGTATTCCCTTGGCATGAAGCAGCGGCTGGGCATTGCCATGGCGCTGCTGGGCAGCCCCAAACTGCTGATTTTAGACGAGCCCACCAACGGTCTGGACCCGGCGGGGATTCAGGAGATGCGCAGCCTGATTGCTTCCATGCCGCAGACCACCGGAGCCACTGTGTTGATCTCCAGCCACCTGCTGGGCGAGATCGAGCAGATGGTGGATCAGGTGGGCATCCTGAACCACGGCAAACTGCTGTTCGAGGGCTCCTTGCAGCAGTTGCAAAAGCACAGCCGGGGCGGCATTCTGCTGCGGGTGCTGGACGCACCCAACGCCGCAGCCGTCCTGCAGCAGCAGGGAGTAAAAGCCGCCGCACCGGCAGATCAGCCGGACACCCTGCAGCTGCCCCCGCTGCCGGACGAAGCGCTGGCGGCGCTGGTCTGCACTCTTGCCGAAAGAGGCGTGGGCGTGGTTGGACTGACTGCACAGACAAAGAGCCTTGAGGACATCTTCCTCAGCCTGACCCAGACCAGCGGGGAGGTGGCGTAAGATGGCAGCTTTCCGTGCAGAACTGCAAAAAGCCCACCGTCGGCACGACCTTGCTCTCTGCCTGTTCATCCCCGGCATTGTCGTTCTATGGGTGGGCGGCCTTGCCCCGGCAGACCCGGAGGAGCTTGCCAACGGTTACAGCGCCCTGCTTTACAGCCTGCCCGTCATTGAAGCCATTCTGATGCCGGTGATGATGGCAGTACTGGCCTCCCGGCTGTGGGATATGGAGATCAAAGGCAACACCACCAAGCTTCTCTACACCCTGCAGAGCCGCCGAAGCCTGTTTGCAGGCAAGGCGGTCTTTGGAGTGCTGGAGGTGTTGTTGGTCACGGTGCTGGAGCTGGCCTGCGTTCCGGTGCTGGGGCGCGTTCATGGTTATACCGAAGCCTTTCCCACTGGGCAGCTGGTCTACCTATTCATCTGCACGCTGGCGGTGGACACAATGCTCTTCTTTGGCGAATTTCTGCTGATGCTGTGGGTGGGCAATCCCCTGCCGGCGCTCTGCATGGGCATCGTAGGGGCACTGGTGGGGCTGTTTTCTGCTTTTATGCCGCCGCTTGCCAGTTATTTTGTGCCCTTTGGGTACTACATCCCGCTGAGCGCCTACGAAGTGGCGAACTGGGACGAGGCTACCCACACGGTCACCTACGGCACCCGCCCCTTCAACTGGGGGCTGCTGGCCTTTACCCTTGCGCTGGGCGCAGTGCTGTTTGCCCTTGCGTGGCGCAAGGTACAGGACGAGGAGGTATAAAACCATGCTGAAACGCTGTATTCTTGCGGAGAACCGCAAACTCCACGCATCCCCCATCTGGGCAATGTTCTTTGTGCTGCCCATTCTTTCGGCCACCTACGGTACCTTCAATTATCTGCAAAATCTTGAGATCCTCACCGACGGCTGGTATAGTCTGTGGACCCAGCACACCCTGTTTTATTCCATGCTCTTCTTCCCTGCCATGGTCGCCACCTATGCCGCCTACCTGTGGCGGCTGGAACATCTGGGGCACAACTGGAACCTTATCATGGCAAGCCCCGTGCGCCCGATGGACCTGTTTGCCGCAAAGTTTGCGGTGGTGACAAAGCTGGCACTGCTGACCCACGGTTTTGTGTTTGCGCTGTTCGTGTTCTGCGGCAAGGTATTTGCCCATCTGCCCGGGCTGCCGCCGGTCACCTTACCGCTGTTTTTACTGCGGGGACTGCTGGGTGCGTTGGCTGTCATTGCCGCACAGCTGGTGCTGGCCATGATCATCCGCAGCTTTGCCGTGCCCATTTTTCTGGGGCTGCTGGGCGGCATTACCGGCATCTTTATTAGCTCCAAGGGTCATGGGCTGTTGTGGCCCTATTCCCTGATGCAACTCGGAATGAACTCCAACAAAAGCGCGGATGCTCTGGCTGGCAGCTACGGGCTGTTTGCCTTCAGCTGCATCTTCTGGCTGGGGACGATGTTCCTTCTGGCATGGTTGCTTTTACGCCGGGAGGATGTGCGGGCGTAAGGCGCGACAACACGCAGGACGGTTTCTCAAGAACGTTCCTGTGACATAATTTTCGCATCGTTGACAGACAGAAAAAATCTCCCCATGCAGTTATCCTGCACGGGGAGGTTTTGTTATATGGGAATAGGAATGCTGCCTCAGCGCTTATACTTTGCGGCGGTCTGCAAACGCTGCATGGCACGATCCAGTGCGATCTTACTCTGGTAATACTCGTGCATACTCTGCTTATGCTGCAAGCGTTCCTCGGCGCGGATGCGGGCGGCTTCGGCACGATTCTTGTCGATGTCCTCCGGGTTTTCGGCGCTGTCCACCAGCACCATCACATAGGCGGGGGTCACCTCGGCAATGCCGTCACCCACCAGCACATCCCGGGTTTTGCCGTCCACCACAAAGTGGAGGATGCCCATGTGCAGCGCCACCAGCACCGGGTTATGCCCGGCCTGTACGCCGTAGATGCCATCGCTGATGGGCAGGGTCAGATCCTCGCAGTCACCCTGATAGAACTCGCCGCTGGACGCTGTGATGCTCAGCATGAACTTGTTCATCAGACGGCACCGCCCTTTTCCTCAGCCAGCTTCTTTTCTGCCTTTTCGCGTGCTTCCTCCAGCGTACCTACGTTGAAGAATGCCCACTCCGGCAGGTCATCCGCCTTGCCGTCCACAATGGCGGCAAAGCTGCGCACGGTGTCCTTCAGGGGCACATACTTGCCCTTGAGGCCGGTAAAGTTCTCGGCCACAGCAAAGGGCTGGGACAGGAATTTCTGCAGCTTGCGGGCGCGCATGACGGTCAGCTTGTCGTTCTCGTCCAGCTCGTCCATGCCCAGAATGGCAATGATGTCCTGCAATTCCTGATAGCGCTGCAGAATGGACTGCACCTTGCGGGCTACGCGGTAATGCTCCTCGCCCACGATGTCCGCCTCCAGAATGCGGGAGGTGGAGGCCAGCGGGTCCACAGCCGGGTAGATGCCCTGCTCCACGATCTTACGAGACAGCACGGTGGTGGCGTCCAGATGGGCAAAAGTGGTGGCAGGGGCGGGGTCGGTCAGGTCGTCGGCAGGGACATAAACCGCCTGTACGGAGGTAATGGCCCCGTCCTTGGTGGAGGTGATGCGCTCCTGCAGAGCGCCCATCTCGGTGGCCAGGGTGGGCTGATAGCCTACGGCAGAGGGCATGCGGCCCATCAGGGACGAGACCTCAGAGCCGGCCTGGACATAGCGGAAGATATTGTCGATGAACAGCAGAACATTCTGCTTTTCCTGGTCCCGGAAGTACTCTGCCATGGTCAATCCCGTGAGAGCCACCCGCATCCGGGCTCCGGGGGGTTCGTTCATCTGACCGAAGACCAGGGCGGTTTTGTCAATGACACCGGACTCGCTCATCTCACGCCACAGGTCGTTGCCCTCACGGGTACGTTCGCCCACGCCGGTGAAGATGGAATAGCCGCCGTGTTCCGTGGCGATGTTGTGGATCAGCTCCTGAATCAGCACCGTCTTGCCGACGCCCGCGCCGCCGAACAGGCCGATCTTGCCGCCCTTGGGGTACGGCTCAAGCAGGTCGATGACCTTGATGCCCGTCTCGAGAATCTCCACGGCAGGGCTCTGCTCCTCAAAGGAGGGCGGCTGGCGGTAGATGCTGCGCTTGGGGGTATCGGGCGTCACGTCGTCGCCGCCGTCGATCGGCTCGCCGAGGACGTTGAACATGCGCCCGAGCGTCGCCTCGCCGACGGGCACCTGAATCGTGCGCCCCGGGGCGCACACAGTCATGCCGCGGGCGAGACCGTCGCTCCCGGAGAGCATGATGCAGCGCACGGTGTTCTCGCCGACATGCTGGGCGACCTCCATCACGCGCTCGACGCCATCACGCTCGACGGTGAGCGCCTCTTTCATCTTCGGCAGATGCCCGGCCTGGAACTCGACGTCCACAACGGGGCCGGAAATCTGCACGATGGTTCCTGTTTTCAATTTGCTCACGCTTCCTTCCTGTGTTTGCGCCGCTGCGCCTTGGCGCCCGCGGAGATCTCGGTGATCTCCTGCGTGATGCCCGCCTGACGGACGCGGTTATATTGGAGGGACAGGTCCTCCAGCAGCTTCTCTGCGTTCTGGTTGGCGGAGTCCATGGCGTTCATGCGCGCATTCTGCTCGCAGCAGAAGCTGTCGACCAGGGCGCTGTAGACAAAGCCCGCGATGCAGCTGTGCATGACGTTGTTGAGCACCACCGACACCGACGGGGAGAACTCGAACGGGGCGGAGACCTCGCCGCTGTCGGCCGCGGCGAAATAGCTGCGGTGCAGCGGCAGAAGCCGCGTCACCTTCGCCTCGGAGAGCAGGCTGCTCTCCATATCCGTATAGATGACATAGATCTCCTGCAGCTCACCGGAGAGGAACCCATCCAGCAGCCGCTCACTGATCTCCCGCGCGCGGTCGAGCGTCGGGTTCTGCGCCGTGTAGAGAAAGCTCTGCTCGATGGGGATGCTGTGGTGGTCAAAGAAGTGCCGCCCATACTCACCCACGACGAAGAGCTTCGTGTCGGGGTGCTTTTCGAGCATCTGCTCGGCCTTCTTGATGACGTTCATGTTGTAGCTCCCGGCGAGACCCTTGTCCGCCGTGATGACGAGGCAGCCGTAGGTTCCCTCGCGCGGGGTGTCGTCGTCCGCGGGGTAGAAGTAGGGCGTGTCCACGTCCTCCACCGTGCGGAACGCGCGGTTGACCTCGCCGCGCAGCGCCTCGAAGTAGGGGCGCGTGTTCGTCAGCTCGAGCTTGGCCTTGCGGAGCTTGGTCGAGGCGATGAGATACATGGCGTTGGTGATCTTCCGCGTCTCGCGGACGCTGTTGATGCGATCCTTGATCTCCTTCGTGCTGGCCATGTCACGCACCACGCTTTCCGCCGGCCAGATAGCTGTCGCGGAACTGCTTTGCCAGCTTCAGAATCTCGTCCTTATCGCCGTCGGCCAGCTTGCCGGTCGCGTCGATCCGGGCGCAGAGCTCGCCCGCCTGCTCCTGCATGAACTGCAGCAGCTGCGCGCGAAAATCGTCGATCTCGTCGATGGGGATCTGCTCCATCACGTGCCCCAGCGCCGCGATCAGGATGACAACCTGCTCATGCTGGCTGAAGGGATGGTACTGCCGCTGGCGCAGCAGGCGCATCAGACCCTGTCCGTAGACCAGCTGGCGCTTCGTCTCGTCGTCGAGGTCGCTGGAAAACTGCGTAAAGACCTCCATCTCACGGTACTGCGCCAGATCCAGACGCAGCGCGCCGGCGGAGGTTTTCATGGCCTTCGTCTGCGCGTCGCCGCCGACACGGGACACGGACAGGCCCACGTTCACGGCGGGGCGCTGTCCGGAGAAGAACAGATCACTTTCAAGGAAGATCTGTCCGTCGGTGATGGAGATGATGTTCGTCGGGATATAGGCGGCCACGTCGCCCGCCTGCGTCTCCACGATGGGAAGCGCCGTCATGCTGCCGCCGCCCTTCTCGTCGGACAGGTGCGCCGAGCGCTCGAGCAGACGGGAGTGCAGATAGAACACGTCGCCGGGGTAGGCCTCGCGGCCGGGAGAGCGCTCGAGCAGCAGGCTCAGCGCGCGGTAGGCGATGGCGTGCTTCGAGAGGTCATCGTAGACGATCAGCACGTCGCGGCCGTTATACATGAAGTATTCGCCGAGCGCGGTGCCCGCGTAGGGGGCGATATACTGCAGCGAGGCCGGGGCGCTCGCCGGGGCGTTGACGACGACAGTGTAGTCCATCGCGCCGCGGCGGGAGAGGTTCTCCACGAGCTGGGCGACGGAGCTGGACTTCTGGCCGATGGCCACATAGATGCAGACAACGTTCTTGCCCTTCTGGTTGAGGATCGTGTCGAGGGCGATGGCGGTCTTGCCGGTCTGGCGGTCGCCGATGATCAGCTCACGCTGGCCGCGGCCGATGGGGAACATCGAGTCGATCGACAGAAGCCCCGTCTCCATCGGGGTGTTGACGGGCTGGCGGTCGAGGATGGCGGGGGCGGCGGCCTCGATGGGGCGGTAACCCTCGGGCTGGATGTCGCCCTTGCCGTCGATGGGGGTACCGAGCGCGTCGACAACGCGGCCGAGGAAGCCCTCCCCCACCGGCATACCGGCGGTGCGGCCCGTGCGGCGGACGATGCTGCCCTCCACGAGGTCACCGCTGTCACCGAAGAGGATGCAGCCAACCTCGTCGCGGCGCAGATCCTGCACCATGCCCTTCAGACCCGAGGAAAACTGCAGAATTTCACCGTACTGGGCGTGCGCCAGACCGCTGACGGTGGCGATCTCGTCGCCCGCCGTCACGACGGTGCCGATCTCCTCCGGGGCGACGGACGGCGTCCAGTTCTTCACGGCCTCCCGCATCAGCGGGACAACCTGCTCGCCGCCGGGATCGAGCTGCTGCAGGCGCTCGCGGAACTGGCGCATGCGCCCCTCAAGGCTCCAGTCGTAGATGTCCGTCCCGACCTCGAGACGGAAGCCGCCCCGCAGGGCCTCTTCACGCATCCAGATCAGGGGCACCTCGCGGCCATACTTGCCGGCGAGGAATTTTTCAAACCGCGCGCGCTGCTGCGCGGTGGGTTCGGTCTCACTGTAGAGAACAGCGGTCAGCTCTTTTTCAGGACTGCTCATGCTGCGCCTCCTTTTCCGCCAGATCGAGGAACTGGTCGAAGGCATCGCCGCCGGACTGCAGGACGAGCTTCTCGGTCGCCTCGGCGGCCAGATCCTTCACGTCCTGACCGGCCTGACGCACGATCTTCTCGCGGCTGCGCTCAGCCATGGCCTGCGCGTCGGTAACGATCTTCTCGGCCTCGGCGCGCGCGGCGTCGAGCTGCTGCTGCGCGGCGGCGGAAGCATCCTTCTGCGCCTGCTTCTTCTCCTCGCGGATCTCGTCGTCGGCGGCGCTGAGCCTGGCTTCATAGTCGGCCTTGAGCTGCTGCGCGGCCTGCGTGGTCTGCGCGGCCTGATCCGCCTGCTCCTGATAGTAGGCGGCGCGCTTGTCCATAAAAGCCTTGACGGGCTTATACAGCAGGAAATACAGTCCCCCCGCCAGAATGACGAAGTTCATCAGGTGCAGCAGAATCTGCTGCCAGTCGATATTCAGAGGGATATTCACGGTTTAGCCCTCCCTTACAGGACGAAGATAATCAGAATGACAACCAGCAGGGCATAGATGATGGCGGTTTCAATGAACACAAGGCCCAGCATTAGGGTCGTACGGATCTTGCTCTCGGCCTCAGGCTGGCGGGCGATGCCCTCAACGGACTTCGCGACGGCCATGCCTATGGCGATGGCGCCGCCCGCGGCGGCAAGACCGATGGCGATGCCGCTGGCGAGGGACTTCTGGCTCGAGCCGCTGTCGGTGGAAGTAGCGGCGGCCTGATCGTTCACGGACGTCGTCACGACGGTACTGTCATTATTGGCGGCGTCATCGCTGCCCGCGGCGAACGCGGGGACGGCCAGCACCACCAGCAGCGCCAGCACCAGAGCCAGCGCACGGAAATTCTTGGACTGAAGCATCTTTTTCATGGGAAATTTCCTCCTATTTTACTTTTGAAGCATCTGCGCCGGTTCAGGCGGCTTTTTTGTTTTCTTCTTGCGGGGCGGAGACGGCTCGGAGACCTCTCCGTAGAACATCGCGGTGAGCATCGTGAGCACGTAGCTCTGGATGAACGCGTGCAGGAGCGTGAACAGCACGCCCACCAGCACCGGCAGCACGAAGCTCAGGTTCACATAGTAGTACACCAGCTCCGTCACCAGCAGGCCACTCAGCAGCGCGCCGAACAGACGGAAGCTCATCGAGATCGGGAGCGAGAACTCCTTGAGCGTCTTGCCGACACCCTTGACCCCGTCGCCGGCGATGCCGCCGGAGAGAATGATCAGGTACGACAGGCACCCGAGCGCGATGGCCGCGTTCACGTCCGACAGCGGCGCGGGCAGCGTGACGGCGTGGCCGTTCGTGGCCATGACCTGCACGCCGATCAGCTCCGAGAGCGTCCCAGTGAAGATGTAGACGCCCGCAGCGAAGATGTACGCGCCGAGGAAGCCGTTGCGGCGCGGGCTGCTGCCCCGGGCCAGCCCGTCGAACAGGCTCACCAGCTGCTCAAGCAGCAGCTGGAATTTACCGGGGATCATCTTGAAGCGCGGGATCGCAAAAATCCGGATCAGCGCCGCCGCGACCAGCAGAAACGCCGAGACGAGCATCGCCGAGATCAGACCCGGGTTTACGTCCTTGATGCCGAAGAGACTCACGCGGTTCGTCTCGTGCAGCACGGCGTCGCGCATCGTCTCCTGCACGGTCTCGGACCGGTCGGGGGAGCCGACGAGAATCGACGCGATCAGAAACACCGCCACCGCCGCCAGCCAGATCACCAGCTCGCGCCTGCGCTGCTTCGTCATGGGCTGGCGCGGTTTCTTTTCCTTCTGCTTTTTCAAGACTGCGCCGCCTCCTCTCCGTTGGCCGGCTTTACCGGCCCGCCGCCCCGGTCCGGAGCGGCCCGATACCGACCGGCGGCGCTGCGGCCGGTCCTCAATGTCAGCATTGCCAATATCACCCTTTCTGCTGGATTCGTTCTGGTTTTTCTGCGTGGATATTCCGGCAAAAAGCCGGATTGATTATAACGCGCCCGCATTTTCGCCGCAACCGCCGCATATTATTTTTAACGGGTTGTTAACGTCACAAAACGTTGACTTTCTGCGAAATACACGGCTAAACGTGTGATAAAGCTGCCGGAAACGCCCGGAAACCCGATTTTGGGCCGCAAAATGCCGCCATTCAGCGGCGGCATCTTGTCGTCATCTGCGGGATCACCAGAGCGAGCAGAGCAGGTCCGTGTAATCCGAGGGATTTTCGATCGGCAGACCGGCAATCAGGCAGGCCTGCTGATACAGAATTTCGGCATATTTCTTTGCTTTTTCGGGGTCGTTCTCCCGCGCGTTTTCGAGCGCGGCGAAGGCCGGGTGGTTCGTGTTCACCTCGAGGATGCGCTTGGCCTTCAGACCGAGGTCGGGCTGGACGGCTGTGAAGTATTTCTCCATCTCGAACGTCAGTCCCTCGCCGCAGGTCAGGCACACCGGGTGCGTCTTCAGGCGGGTGGAGGCCTTGACGCCGTCAACCTTCGCGCCGAGCGTCTCGCGGATAAAGTCGAGCGCGGGCTGCGCGGCTTCGTCCGGCTCCTTCTTTTCCTCGCCGGTCGTCTCCGGCTCGTCGTCGAGCGCGGATCGGAACTCCTTTTCCTGATAGGTGCGGAACATATCGGCGATGAACTCGTCGGTCTTGTCGGTGAAGTAGAGGATCTCGGTGCTGCTATCCTTCAGAACCTCCGTCTGCGGCATGTGGTCGATGGCCTCGATGCTCTCACCGGCGGCGAAGTAGATGTACTTCTGGCTCTCCGGCATGCGGGAGACGTACTCGCCGAGCGTGACGAGCTTCTTCTCCGTGGAGGAGTAGAACAGCAGCAGATCCTGCAGCTTGTCCTTCTGCGCGCCGTAGTTGTTCAGGGCGCAGACCTTGAGCTGGCGGCCGAAGTTCTTCCAGAACTTCTCGTAGCCCTCCCGGTCGTCGCGCAGCATCCGCTCAAGCTCCGCGCGCAGCTTCTTCTCGAGGTTGGCGGAGATGATCTTGAGCTGGCGGTCATGCTGCAGCAGCTCGCGCGAGATATTCAGGCTCAGGTCGGGCGAATCAACCACGCCGCGCACAAAGCTCAGATAGTCCGGCAGCAGATCGGCGCACTTGTCCATAATCATCACGCCGGAGGAGTAGAGCTGCAGACCCGGCTCATAGTCCTCGGTGTAGTACAGCCCCGGCGCCTGCGACGGGATGAACAGCAGCGCCTGATACGTCACCGCGCCCTCGGCCGAGACGGTCACGACCGACTGCGGCGGAGTCATGTCGCCGAAGCGCTCCTGATAGAACTTGTCGTACTCCTCGCGCTTGACGTCGCTCTTCTTGCGCTGCCACAGCGGCACCATGCTGTTGACCGTCTCCCACTCGCGCACGTCCTCAAACTCGGGCTTGTCATCGGGGCTGCCCTCCTTGCGGCGCGAGTGCGTCATCTCCATGCGGATGGGGAAGCGGATGTAATCGGAGTACTTCTTCACAAGGCGCGCCAGCGTCCCTTCGCGGAGGTACTGACTGTATTCATCCGGCTCGTCGCCGTCGTCGCGCAGGTGGAGAATGATATCCGTGCCGACCGTCTCCTTCTCGCAGGGGTCGACGGTGTAGCCGTCCGCGCCGGAGGACTCCCAGCGGTAGGCCTGCTCCTCGCCGTACTTCTTTGAGATGACGGTGATATGGTCGGCGACCATGAACGCAGAGTAAAAGCCCACGCCGAACTGGCCGATGACGTCCGTGTCCCCGGCCTTTTCGGGGCTGAGCTCCTGACGGAAGCGGAACGTGCCGCTGTTCGCGATCACGCCCAGATTCTCTTCGAGCTCCTCGCGGCTCATGCCGATGCCGTTATCGCTGACGGTGAGGGTGCGCTTCTCGGCGTCGGGCGTGACGGTGATGGCGAAGTCGCCGCGGCTGAGACCGACGCCCTCGTCCGTCAGGCTGCGGTAGCTGAGCTTGTCGATGGCGTCGGACGCGTTGGACAGAAGCTCACGCAGGAAGATCTCCTTGTGGGTATAGATGGAGTGAATCATCAGCTCCAGCAGGCGTTTTGACTCCGCCTTGAATTCTTTCTTTGCCATAAAAATGGCCCCCTTCTGTCAAAAAA
>ERZ773155.2897-NODE-2897-length-12338-cov-5.835301_pt1 | contig 12338 bp, 8 predicted proteins | sample MGYA00511262_ERZ773155 | MGnify/ENA primary metagenome ERZ773155 (study PRJEB29015, sample SAMEA2737828) | human gut metagenome | biome: human gut; feature: human-associated habitat; material: faeces | place: China | collected 2012 ... | reverse complement strand
CAAGCGACTCCTCGGAGCCGATACCTACGTCCGAAGTTCCGTATTTCGTAGTAAACTCACTCTTATATGGTCGGTCGTCGCCCAGGTCTCTTGTCTTGGCCATTTCCTCATAGAGCATATAGCTTACAGCACCTACACCGCGGAAGGTGTCTGTATAGTATGCTTTCAGATGGAAGCTGTCCTGCGATACCCAGTCACCGAACTTCACTACGAAGCTCTCTTTTCTCGCTGCATCACAGAACAGGTCGATGGCAAGATTCTTCTTTGCAAAGCCCATCGAACTGTTGCCCTGCGCACTCAGAAGGATAGGAATCTTGAAATAGTTTCCCTGCATATCCCAGAACTCAGCAAGGCAAGGAATGTCACAGTTCACGCCACTCGTACCCATTCCGCTCTTGGCAGTCGGCATGGTAGAAGTAAGCAGGTTGAACATGGCACATCGTGGAATAGGAACCTGCATCTTTCCGGTCTCACTCCAGTCGCCCGTACCGCCACGGAAGTTGGCAAGTCTCTCCTCCAGCGAAGTGATGCGCTTCTCGAACTTCACGTTCTTGGCTACCTGCTCCAGCGGAATACCCTTAGGCATGTAGCTGGTACCATCCCATCTTACGCCAAACACAATCACGCCATTCACGTCCTGCAAGCGGAAAAGGAATTCCATATCCCCGTCCTCTGTATGCAGATACTTACTCTTCATGGCCTGCTCCAGCTGCTTCATGATAGAAGCCGGAAGCTCAAACTTCGAGCAGGCGAAGGTTCCGTCATGGCGGATACCGAACAGAAGGTTTCCTGCGCTATCCTTTACGGCAAAGATAAACTGCTTGTTCTCTACCTTCTCTATCACTACCACGCCTTTCAGCGCATTCACGAACGATGCACCGTTCTTGTCTATGCCGAACAGGAGATTGCCCAGGGCATCAGCGATGGCGAACACATAGTTCGGGTTGTCTATCAGATGCAGACGTGCCTCCTGCTTGTCGATGCGCTTGTTGATCTCCTCGATGAGCTTCTTCACCATTTCCGGCACACCCTTAGGGTCGTAGGTGCTTCCGTCCTTTCTGATACCCCAAAGCAGATTGCCGAGCAAGTCACTGATAGCATAGAGGAACTGGTCATTGATTACCTTCTTGAAGTTGCTGCCAAACACACCGGTCACCTCCCTGGCAGTCTCAGCCTGCTTGTTGGCCTCAGCCGCGGCATTCCGTGCTTCCTCAGCCTGCACACCAGCTTCGGCTCCGTTGGTCTCTGCAAGTGAAGCTGCGTTCTCGGCTCTCTGGGCAATCTCTTCCACGCCAGTGGCATCAGCAAGCAACTCCACCTTGTCGGCCGTCTCCTCGAAAGTCTCACCAGACGTGAAGTCTTCCAGTGCATAGTAAGTCGAACGGCCATGCTTAAACATATCATCCATCCGGTAGAAAGTATTAGGCTTGAACTCACCTCGCTTTCTAAATCCGATGGATCCTAATGATTTTCCCATTGTTATTTAAATTAAAAGTTTAACACTCCTATTAGTTCCTAACGAAAAGCATTCCATCCACATTCTCGAACAGCGGTCCTTCATATCCGGTAGGATATTCCACCATAAGCATCATTTCGTCATGGTCTATGTATATGCGTGGCATCACGGTCATGTGGCCGTTATACATAAGGATGTTGTCTTCCTTCGAGAAGAAATGCTCCTCACTGTTTCTGATGGGTTGTCCGTTAAGGCAAAGGTCAACGATACGTCCGCCCTTGCCCTTGATGGCATAGAGCACGTCATTCTCTATCTCGGTCTCCTCATACTCCTTCTCGGTCACCACCTCGATGAAGCCATGTGGCACCACAAGTCGGCCATTGTCCCTTCGTATGCCAAGCAGAAGATTCTGTTTCTTGTCGGTCACAAGGAAGACAAACTGCTCGTTTCTCTTCACCTGCCAGCCTCTCAGCTCATCCAGGCGTTCTCTCACTTCCCGGCTCATGCCCTTGTCGCATTCCATCTCACCCTTACGGTTGATACCGAACAGAAGGTTGTTTGCGCTGTCCGTAATCATGAACATATACTGCTCGTTCTCGGTTATCTTCCATCCGCTAAGCTCTTTCAGACGGTTGGCTATCTCCTCAAACTTCCTGCGAACCTCGTCACTCATGCCCTTCTTGTACCATACCTCCCCATCACGGTTTACGCTGAGCAGCATGTTTCCGTTACTGTCCTCGATGGCATACACCCACATGTCGCTCTTCACGATGCGAAGCGGCTGCTTTCTCACGTTGCCGTCATCGTCCTTCACCGATGAAAGCTCGTTCACCTTCCCCTGCATCAGTCCTATTTCCTTGTCGTATATCTGCTGCGCAAGGGCGAGGATTCCGTCAAGGGTCTTGGCTTCAAGCATTCCGAAGATGTCTATCGTATTCTTTGTGTCCATAAGCGTTTATGATATTGTGTATGTATATTCACCTGCCACGATGGCGTTGCTTGAACGGTAGCACTTGTAGCCTCCCAGCTCGGTCTGTCCGGTCTGCACCTCCCTCATAGGAACGGTAAAGCCGCTGGATGTAACCTTGTTTATTGTCATGGTGTCAGGCACGCAAAGCCAAAGATAGATACCATCAGCATTGTTCTTTATCTTGTATGTGCCAGCAGGTGATGCAAGAGGAGCATACTTTGAAAGTTCGGTAATAGCAAGCCCTGCTGCATCAGTAGCACCAGCAAAGCCCATATATACAGGCAGCACCATGGTCAGTTTCTTACTGGCACTCTTCTTCATACCCTCAGCCTCCACAGCTATCTCAAACACCGTGTCACCCAGTTTGTTCACCTTGGCATTAATGCTTCCGTTAGCAACCAGTTCAGCACTAAGCGCCACCCCATCCTGCTTGAATGTAAGTACCGTAGGCGTAACCCCTACTCCCTTGCGCATAATCTTCCAGGCTACAGAAGTATCTTTCTCGCTTCCGGTAAACTCAATCAAAATCGGATTGATGGAAAGCTCCAGCGACAAAGGCCATTCGCTCTGCTCCAGTGCAAGAAGCCTGCTCTCATGCTCCGTGTCAGCTCCTTTAAGCTCCTTCACGTTCTCGTTCATGGCAGTCTGCAAAGCCGTGTCAGCATTGCTTCGTGCCGTAGCCTCAGCAGAAATAGCAGTATCTCTAGCCTGTGTTTCCGCTTCAATGGCAGCATTCCTGGCCTTAGTCTCAGCCGCATCGGCAGCCTCTCTAGCCTTAGCTTCGGCAGCTATAGCCTTAGTCCGTGCATCAGCTTCCGCCTCAATAGCTTCAGTGATGGCAGTTGTCCTGGCAAGAACCTCATCGGCAATAGCCTTCTCACGGTCTGCAATCTCCTTTGTCAGAGCGTCGCTGAGTTCCTTGTCACCATTGGTACGTGCGGTAACCTCTGCATCAATAGCCTTCTTCAAAGCTTCATCAGCAGCAACACGAGCGGAAACCTCATTCTCCAGAGACTCACTCAGCTCGGTCAGCTTGGCAAGTTCAAGAACCGGTTCACCACCTTTCTGTCCTGTAGCCACCCATTCTCCGCCCCATGCCCGGTATATGTCAGCAGGCAAAGTATTGCCAACCAAGGCAAACCAGCCATTCTCCGGATTAGGGTAAGCACTGTTCAGCTTATCAAATGTCTCATACAGACCCTTGCCGGCTCCACGGATATTCCGTGCGTTAAGCCAACCACTGATATAAACATCACGGTTGAAGGTCGCATTGCCTCTTATGGTAGAACGGCCACCTACGGTAACGTCCCGTCCTACGGCTACGCTTCCACCTACGGAATGGTTCTCTATGTTGTTTGTCTCTTCTGTCATAACAATAAACTATTTGATAATTCCAGGAATAACTTTGTCGCGTCTGTATTGCCAAACGTCTGCTCGGTCATGGCGGCTATGCGATACACAATAGAGGAATAGCATTTCTCACAGATGTGTATGCCCCCGTCCTCTATCCTTGGCTGCGAAAGATAGACGGCCTGCTGTATCGTCGCATCCTTCGAGTCACAGCTGAAGAACTCCAGCACCCTGCCTTCTGCCCTGAGCGTGATGGCGCATACCGGCTTCTGCGGATTGCCACGTATGCCCTTGAATGGGGATGATTGCAAGGCATAGGCTTCGCTACCCTCATCCACCGTATCATACACACTGCGCTCCCAGTCGCTCATGCGGAATACCAACATGCGCATGAAATCATCCGGGAGGATGATCCAGCCGCTCAGGTTGGCATTCCAATACACACCGCTATCACCAAAGTTCTCGCCACTATCAAGCAGGCGTGCAGGAGCTTCCATCTCCACCTTCCTGACAGAATCAGCTATCTTGCTCTTGATGATTTCATCAAGGGTCAAGGTCTCCGTGTCGCCTTCCGCAAACAGAGCCTTGGAAGTGGCGTTCTCGTCAATGGCTATTCTAACATCACGAACGATGTCTTCTATCTGCTTGATCATGGTTGAATCCTTTATTAATTACTACTTCTCGAAGAGAATACCGTTAGCCTTGCCTACTTCCAGGATAGTAGCCCAGTTTGTCAGTTTTCTGGCAGAACAGTTGAAGTTGTCAACAAGGTAGTTCTTGGCATCCTCGTTGCAGGTCACCTGTACTACTGTGTATTCCCCCTCATCAGAAGCCATATCTACACCGCTAGTGGTCTCTCCTTCTACATCGTAAACAGAACCATCAACGGCATTCTCCTCTGCGTCCTCGTTCTCCGCAACCTCTTCTGTCTCGTTCTCCAGCTCAGCCTCAGCATCATCTGCAGTACCCTCACTAGCCACCGTTCCAGGCGATTCTATCGCCTGTCCCTGAGCATTACCAGCCTGCGCATCAGCCTCAGCTTTCGCCTGTGCCTCAGCGTCAGCCTTCTTCTTGGCAGCCTCCTCAGCCTTTTTCTTGGCAATCTCCTCAGCCTTTTTCTTGGCAATCTCCTCAGCCTTGCGCTTCTGTGCTGCAATCTCCATTGGCGACAATCCAAGGTCTTTCACGTCAAGCAGCTTAATCTTGCCGCTGGCAAAATAATAAGAGCGCTCAATGACAGTCTGCACGATAGGATCAGTCGTCATAAACGTAGCAGGATAAATACCGTACTTATTCTCAAACCCACCCTTGAACTCCACATGAACAGTAGCCTTGCCGACTGGCAGGTTAAGCTGCCACTCCATCACGCCAATGGCACCATATTTCTTTAATTTCATAACTGTGTATTTAAAAGTAAAATGAAGGGGCGTATCATCGGTGATACCAAAGATACACCCCAAAAATCAAAAATTATGAATCAACTACTCTTCCTGCGCAAACAGATCACCGTTGAACTCATCCCAGGATGTTGTAGCCTTGGTGTACTTCCACATCTGGCCACTCATAGCATTCTTTGAAATGCCTGGGCAGTCGCAAAGCAGGTAATATACCTGGCCGTCGATAAGGTCGTCACCAGTTGGAGCAGCCTCGCTGTCCCACATAGTGAAGCCGGTAGCACCAAGTGTGGCAGGTGTACCCTCACCGTCAATCCAGATATGGCAGGTTCCCTTCAAGCCGAGGCCGTCCCATACGAGAACACCGCTGCGCTTTGCCTCCTCACCCTCAACATCATCGTCAAAGCTGTGTTCGTTGCGATAAACATAGTGAACAAGGCGGTCTTCACCAATCAGAGCACCACTGTTGCTCCACTTCAAGTAGTCAAGTGTAGGCTCACGCTTGATGTCAATATCACCAAATACAGTGTGAATGCGTGTTACCTCCCATCCAAGAGAATTGGTTGTTACGGTGATGGTCACCTCCGGATGCTTGGAGAAGTCAATACACTGAATGTTCTCAAGCAGATTCTTACCTGCAAGAAGCAAGGCTGTCTTAGGAACATCCTCACCAGTATAGAACATCTTGGCAAGTGCAATGAACTGCTCGTAAGTCCACTTGCCGGTCTTCTGCAGCAGACGCTTGAACTGCCAGCGGACACCCTCTGTATAATAGATGGTCTGAGGACCAATCTTTGTCTTTGTCGTTACCTTACCTTTTCGGCCTGACCACAAGGTACGGTTACCCTTCACCTTGAAGTTGGTGATAGCCTGCTCAGCAATGAGCGCCTTTGAGAATGGAATCTGCTTCTTCTGTGCATCGAAGTAGTCAGATACAATCTGGTTCATGCCACGCTTCTGCAAATACAAGAGGATAGGCTTTGGCACGATGGTATCAGGATCAACCTCCTTCTGCGTCTCATAGAGAGCATTCGAGAGGATAATGCAGGTTGTACCAGCAGGAATCTCCGGCACGGTACAGTACTCATCCGTTCTGTTGGTCTTCGGACCATTAACGGCAATAATCACAGGATTATTGGTAACCGGATCTGTACCTGTAACAGCAATCATCAAGTCCTTACCTGGAGTCCTGGTCTGGCCGTCCTCTGTATATCCATCTACGCCCTTCACAAGCAGGGTTCCATACTCAGCAGGGATACTCTGATCCTCAACTTCAAGCGGAAGAACTGTGGAACGGGCTGTTGTTGCTTCCAGCTTGGCCGATGTCACAACCTCACTTCGCGGCTCATCAATCATGTAATGTTGTACCTCAGGAGAATCTACGTTCACCGTCTTGGCTCTCAGCATCAGCTGCATCAACGGGGTATCATCCTTATGGAACTCGAAGAGATCCTTGTCCACAGCAGTGGCAATGAAATTGCCTGCGTCAATATCACCGGTTGCTCTTGCGCTCTCGCTCACGGTGGTACTTTTTCCAGGCATCTGTGTCTGGGCACCAGCAGTACCAGTGGTAGGTGTCTGCGTGCCAGATACTGTTTGAACATTTTCACCTGCAATAGGTGTGTTTACTGTTTCTGCCATTTTCTTGAATATTAAAATGTGAATATTAAAATGTGAATATTAAATTACTTACTTTTTCGCTTGTCAATGTCAGCCACGGCAAAGCCTTCCATTGCCATCCGGCTAACGGTGGTCGGGGAACCATGTATCCAGCACCCCCTGCGTGGCTTCACGCAATCTTTTCTTTCAACCAGTTCCATAGGCTAGGTAGCTTCCTTGGCAATGTCGAAGATACTCTCAGGCTTCTTCTTGGCAGGCTTGCTGTTCTTGCCACCGAGCTGAGGAAGCCCGTCACCACGTCTGCCCTGGCGGAGCTGCTCCTGGATCTTGGCGTTTCTGCCACGAACTTCACCTTCACGTGAGGCATCGTCCACATCATCGTCGTGATTGATGGCTTTCAGTGCCATCATGATGCTCTCTGCGCTGAACTTGCCGAGGATGCCATCCTTCATGATGTTAATCAGAAACTCCATGGCTGCATCAATCTCATCATCGGTCAAGCCTTCCTCCTGCTGCAATTTCTCAACAGTCGAGCGGGTCTCCTCGATGTTCTTGTCATACTGCTCCTGGTATTTCTTTTCCTTGGCAACACGCTCGGCATAAGCCTTGCTTGCAGCCGCTACCTCCTCACGCTTGGCCGGGTCTTTCATGTCCTCCACGAAGTCCTCGCCATACATATCAACCAAAGCAATCGCAGGGTCCTTGCCGTTACGCCAGTCTGTAAGGAATTTCGCAGAGCGAGGGTCACTCGTAAAGAGGTTGCTCATGGCTTCCTCTCGCCCCTGGTATTCGCCCAGACGCTTGTCGTAATCGTCGTAATCATCATTAATCTGACCGAAAAGAGCCTCGTCATCGTCGAACTGCTTGTCTGGGTATTTCCCCTTCATGCGGTCCGAGAACAAATCACGCTTGCTTTTAACTTCTTTATTATCAGCCATAAATTTAATTATTATTTATAAGTGAAAAAACTTTGCGCAAATATAGGCACATTCTCGCACAAAGCAAGTTTATCTTTTTACACACATTATTGCTAACTTTGAAGTGCCTTTAATAAGGTGTGTCAATGCAATTTTAACCCCTTCAAACTACGAGCAGATGAAACATATTGGTGCAAACATGGAGTTCTCCGAGGAAAGACTGGAGAACCTGATGAGAGTGTATGACGACTATATCACGAGTTGCGAATACATAAAGATGCCTGAGGTGTACAAGCATATAGCCAACGCACCGGCAGACAGGTTCTATGTATCCGATGTTCGTGCATCTGTTGTCGTGTCCGATATGTTGCAGGGAAAGCCGCTGCCAAGTATGCGTCCACTGAAACGTGAGATGTTCGAGGAAATAAGCAGGCGTGTCGTGAAGCTCAGAGAGCAGCATCCCACGTGGACGCTGCGGAAGCTATGCACCGTCGTGGTAGAACAGCCTGCACCCAAGTTCTACATCACGCCAGGTAGCGCAAAGATTATGGTATGCAAGGCTCGGAGACAATGGATAAGAAAGAAAATGCAGAGACTGGCACACTTCCCCATGCTACAACTACGATGAACTGCGAATTTAATACAAGGAAGGAAGTATGGACGCAATTAAGGCAGAAGAAATAGTAAAGGGACTGCTCAAGGAAAACGACCGGAGAAATGCCATCATCTATGCCAAGTTCGACCCGGTCACCGGAGAAGGTTCTATCGGAAGACGTGTCAAGGTACACATCTCCGACCATCCCCAGCCCGACCAATGGTTGCCTGTAAGGATGATGCGAATACCGCTGGTCAAGCAGATAGTAGAAGCAGGGTCTATAGAAAGGTTCCTCCTCGACTATATGGAGGTGGAGGAAGTCACGGAGGAAGATTTTCAGAAAGTGCTGGAGCAATTTACCAGGATGCGAATGCGGTACGACTTCGCCTTCTGGGCAGCCTGCTTTGTGTATATCAAACGTAAAGGTGGAGGAACGGACTGCCTTTTCAGGCTCACAAGACCGCAACGCAGGTTCGTCAAGAAACTCGAAAAATACAGAAGTCGTAGAAAACCTATCCGTATCATCCTGCTGAAAGCACGCCAGTGGGGAGGCTCAACTACATCGCAGCTGTACATGGCATGGTTGCAGCTTGTACACCGTGTAGGTCTCAACTCACTCATCATCGCACACCAGGGTACGGGTTCCGATGAGATCAAGGATATGTTCGACCGCATGATAGCCGAATATCCTATTGAGTTCCTGTACAAGCTGGGTGAGGAATACAACGAGAACGAGCCTAAGCTCGTGGGTGTCGGAAAGTCCGGTGCTATCCACCGTGTACCTCAGCGCAACTGCAAGATAAAGATAGGTACTGCAGAACGTCCGGATTCATGCCGTGGCGGTGACTACAACCTCGTCCACCTGTCCGAGGTGGGTATATGGAAGGCGACGGACGGAAAGAAGCCGGAAGACATCGTGCGCTCTGCAACGTCAGGTATCCTGCTGAAGCCATACACAATGATTGTGTACGAGTCAACGGCAAACGGAACCGGAAACTTCTTCCATCGCGAGTACGAGGCTGCAAAGAAAAAGCAGTCTCAGTTTGAAAATATGTTCGTGTCATGGTTTGACATCGAGCAATACACACTTGCCTTCGACAGCGAGAAGAAGAAAAAGAAGTTTGCAGAATGGCTTTGGAAGAACCGCAATAACGACAATATCCCGTCCGACCGTGAGGAGCCAGGCAAATACCTTTGGTGGCTCTGGAACAAGGGCGCAACGCTCGAAGCCATCAACTGGTATGTGGAGGAGCGAAAGAAATACAACGACCATGGACAGATGGCAGCTGAGTTCCCATCCGATGATGTGGAGGCGTTTGTCCACTCCGGACAGCGTGTCTTCGACAAATACAAGGTCGAGGTTCTCGAGAAGTCAGTCCGCCCACCTCGCTATGTGGGTGATGTGTACGGCAAGGGTGATGAGGGCAAGGAAGCCCTGATGGATTTGAAGTTCACGCAGGATGCGCAAGGCCAGTTGTGGGTCTGGAGTCTCCCCGAGATATGGGAAGACGAAAAGGTCACGAATAGGTATCTTACGGTTGTCGATGTAGGCGGACGTTCCAACAAGGCAGACTGGTCCGTCATTGTCGTATTCGATAGATACTGGATGATGGAAGGCGACAAACCTTGCGTCGTTGCCCAGTGGTACGGCCATATAGATATTGATCTCCTGGCATGGAAAGCTGCACAGATAGCCAAGTTCTACGACAACTCACTGCTCGTCATTGAGTCAAACACGCTCGAGACGCACGACAAGGAGCGAGACACCGAGGGAGACCAGTCCGGATTTATCCTCAACCAGATAAGAAGTGTGTACAAGCACCTCTACGCACGCAAGCAGAGTGCTGAGGATATTAAAAAGAAGGCTCCTAAGAAATACGGATTCCATACAAACGTATCTACAAAGCCGATGATTATAACAACCCTGGTAAGGGTTATCCGTGAGAATATGTACATCGAGAGAGACCAGCGTTGCCTCGACGAGTACATCAACTACGAGAAGAAGCCTAATGGTGCGTATGGTGCCATCGTAGGTGCGCACGACGACTTGCTCATGACAAGAGCCATCGGTCTTCACATCTGCTTCTTCGAGATGCCGGTACCGAAAATAGTGATGAGGGTAAATGAGTTTGCCCCAGCAAAGAAGAAAGTGGTATCAGCTGCCACCATATAAATAAAAGGCCGGGTAGAAACAACTACTCGGCCTTTTCCGTTCAAGCCACATTCCGGCCACCGTTCCAGGCGATTCCATCGCCTGTCCCCATTACGCTGCCTGCTGCTGAGGCTGCATATATCTCTGCAACAACTGTGCTGCACGTGGGTCTGCATGTACCTGCTGCTGCACCTTCTGTATAAGCTCCGGAGAAACACCCTGCATCTGCTCGCCACGCTCCATGGCTTCCTTGTTGCTTCTGATGCTCTGCAAGAGATCGTCCGCAAATGGGAAGTCGCCATTTTCCAAAAGCTGCTCCACGCTGATAGCCTGAGCCTGCCAGAGCTGCATGAGAATATCATTACTCAGCTGGCGATATACAGGAGTTGTCGTGCTCTCGGTAACGTTAAGGTCAAACTCAACGTCTCTAATCTTCTGAGGGTCACGCTTGATTTCAGCTGCGTTCTTACCGGCAATGTTGGCCATGGTAATATCATCATAGAACTGCTGGATGTTCTTAACGTCCTTGATGGCTCCATTACGGATGAACTCGCTGAACACTTCAAGAATGTCAAGAAGTGAAGTCGTGGCATTCTGCGTCTGCTGGCTGTAGAGTGCTGCACTAGTGCCGCTATAGCCAGGCTTACCCTGCAAGGCTCCATTCACGCCCGAAATGTCCTCGAAGAACTTCAACTGCATACTGAGCAAATCTCCGATTCCGATGTTTACCGAACTTGCTGCAACCTGCTGCGGAATCTGCCCGCTCTCGCTAGGCTCATACACAATCACTCCGTTAACCTCTGTCCAGCGTTCAGCAATATCCTCAATGGACACGCCTTCCGGCAAGCAGTCCTTCGGAACGAGAAGCACGCCCTTGGCGGTTGCTCTGATTACCCAGTCGTAAAGGGTGATGAGGCGGTTCACATAGCGCTGCTGGTCTATCACGTCAGCCACGAAACTGTGTATCTCTCCGTCAATGAAAGGATATGCCATGAACACATAAGGATGACTCTTGTGCTCGTATGGAGTCTCGCCCTCCTCCAGGATGTCACCAAACGGACTGATATAATAGTAATACCAGTAGTTGTCGGTGAACCACTCTCTCTGAATCAAAGGAATCTCCTCTTCAGGAATACCGTCCTCCAACCCCTGCTGCAATCGCCTTTCGTTCTCGTCAAAGACAAGCTCCTTGTAATCCTCCAGGTCTATCTTGAACCGGCTTCCGTTCTGCGGATCATAACATCTGTAACGGTCTCTCTGCTCCTTCTTCCATACCTCTATCACACGGCATCGGCTAGGGTCAGTCGTTACGAAGAAGTTCCAGTTCTTCTGTGCTGGATAGCCGAACTGGTCTGCATACATCGAAACGCATGCCTTATCTGCGGCATGACGGTAAATCTCCTTCAATCGCTTGTAATCATCTGGCGACTTGGCAAACTGGCCGCAAAGGTCACCAAACGAAATGTCATGTATCTCTCCAAGCATCGTGCAGTCCCATCCTCGTGGGTCTCTCATGTTGGAGTCTATGAAGAAGTTGTTCGGCTGAACGTAGTCTGTCCAGCAGTCAAAGCGGTCATTCTTCCAGCATGCGTACTTGCGGTGAACGCAAAAGCCGGAGATAAGGAACTCCTCCATCGTTCGTGCCAACAATCCATTCATGCGGTTAAGCTGCATGTTGTACTGCAAAATGGTGCTCATAGTCTCGCCAAGCTTCTGCTCGTCTCGATCTCTTGCCATACATGTCGGCTCCTTCGACTGGGAACGGTACACACCTATCACGTTTCGCACCAATCTTCTGATAAGATTGTTCTTCAGCGGAATATTTCCCTGGCTCTTGATATACTCCTCCTCCGTCATGCGTTTATTGTCAACCTCGATGATGTC
>ERZ773155.2880-NODE-2880-length-12394-cov-3.003080_pt1 | contig 12394 bp, 12 predicted proteins | sample MGYA00511262_ERZ773155 | MGnify/ENA primary metagenome ERZ773155 (study PRJEB29015, sample SAMEA2737828) | human gut metagenome | biome: human gut; feature: human-associated habitat; material: faeces | place: China | collected 2012 ... | reverse complement strand
AGACTGTGACCGTATCTACCGAAATAACACTTTGGTCAGGACACCATTACGTTTCGTGGGATAAGCCGGACGGTGACCCCAACAAGAGTTTCGGTCTGATTCCAAAAGATGTCCGGCTGCCGCTGCAATATAGCTTTCATAATCTTCTTCCTTACAATAAATTGTCGTAGGATACATTTTCTTTTCCAGTTCCCCTGCAAGAAACAGCGGGAACAATCCTGAGCCAAAGATCACAGCCTTTTTTTTCTTTCTGATACGAAATACACTGCTCCGTTTTCCAGGTTCCCCATATCGTACAATGGCACGCTCTACTTCACGTATGGATATGCCATCACCCAGCTCACAGAGTCTGCATTTTTCCTCACATGGTGCAGTACATCCGTTACAGAGGATCATGGGAAATGGTGTGATCTTTTCATAGATAGCCAGAGCTTTCTTAAAGTTTCCTTTTGCAGCATAAAACAGCATTTCTTTTGTATCTACCTTAAAAGGACAGGCTGCAACACAATACGCCGGCTGATCATGAACGCAGAGACTGATCATATGATCCATTTCTTCTTTTGACATTCGATTTACGTGATAAACATGAGTGGAACCTCTTTCCTGTATGTATGTCATAACCTCCTCCTTTCGTCTCAAAAGGGGAGACAGTATACCGTCTCCCCTTATTATATCACATGATAAAATTATACTGACAGTTATTTCTCAAGTTCCTTTAATGCTGCAAGAACCTTTTCAGGACGGGCAGGAACACGTGTGATACGTGCGCCTGTAGCATTGTAGATTGCATTCAGGATTGCAGGATGAGGAGCATCCAGTGGAGCCTCACCACAGCCGGCAGCTCCATAAGGACCGCTTGGACGATAGGTTTCATTGAAATGAAGTTCAATATCATCCGGCGCATCATTTGGATACGGAATGCCACAGTTCTTCAGAGAAGTATCATGGTTCAGATCCTCGAAATCTTCTGTAAGAGCAAGACCAATACCCTGTACAAGGCCGCCGTAGAAGTTGCCTTCTACAAGAAGTCTGTTCATGATCGTACCTACGTCAGCCACACAGGTGAATTTTTCAACTTTAACTTTACCTGTTTCTGTATTAACAGCAACTTCCGGAAGGAAGATCGTGTACATGTAGGTTGCAAATGGATCTCCCTGTGCTGTATCCTGATCAATCGGATGATCTGCACAGAAGGTTGTTACCCAGTTACCTTCATATTTTGTTGCAAGACCTTCAGCCACCATCTCATCATAAGTACGGAAGGTTCCGTCTTCTTTCTTCATGGCTGCCACAAGGTTTTCTGCTGCCAGACGACATGCATTACCTGACATAACCTGTGAACGTGATCCACCTGCAGGACCTGCATTAGGACATGTCTTGGTATCATTCATAACAAGTTTGATCTGTTCCGGTCTGATTCCTGCCTGACGAAGTGTTTCATGGGATGATACAAGAACACCCATATCAGCGCCCTGTCCATGATCTTCCCATGCAGCATACATTGTAACTGTTCCATCCGGATTCAGTTCTGCAAATGCATTGGATGTATCTACACCATCAAGACCACAGCCATATACACCAAGAGATACGCCGATACCATATTTAATCTTGCCATCAGAAGCTGCATTCTTCTCAGCAACACGTTTCTTGGCTGCTTCATACAGTGGACGCGCTGTCTTGAACAGATCTTCCTCACAGTATACTTCCGGCGGATAACCGGTCGGGATTGTAGTTCCTTCTGATTCCTTGTAACAATTCATCTCACGCATATCAAACGGATCGATTCCCATCTTGGCTGCCAGAACGTCGATCGCAATCTCGGATCCCATGTAAGACTGCGGAGAGCCGTAAGCACGGAAAGCAGATCCCCATGCATGGTTTGTAAATACTGTTGTTGATTTATTGCGGATGGAATTGATTCCATAACCGGCACCAGTGAACTGAGAAAGTCTCATTGTGAGCAGATCTCCAAATTCTGAGTACGGACCATGATCCACATAGTTATTGCCCCAGAGTGCAAGAAGCTTACCATTTTCATCTGCTGCAAGCTTGATATTCATAAATGCAGGAGATCTCTTTCCTGTATAGGTAATATTCTGGAACTGATTAAATACCAGAGACACAGGACGTTCAAGGATCTTAACAGCAGCGCCGATCAGAGCCTCATTTGTAGGAGAGAACTTGTAACCAAAGGTTCCTCCTGCATGGTTCTGAACAATTCGTAAGTTCTCCATTGGCACACCGATACCATCAGCGATCATAGGCATATGCAGATGGATACCAATGGATTTGGAATGAACAGTTATCATACCGTCTTCGTCAATATAACCATAACCGCAGTCCGGCTCAAGATGAAGATGAGGCTGACGTGAACAGTAAGATTCGATCTCAACCTGCTGTGAATCCGGAATGCTGTCCCAGTCAAAATCAGGACCCTTGATACAGTTTGTCTCAAAGAATGCATTTGGAGTACCCGGATGGATCTCTGCTGCATCCGGTGCGATCGCATCCATTGCATTCATATATGCAGGAAGCTCTTCGATCTCAACTTTAACTGCTTCTGCTGCTGCCCTTGCATGCTCTTCTGTATCAGCAGCTACGATGGCAATCGCATCACCAAACTGGAAGATTTTTTCATCGCAAAGTACAGGACGTTCGAAACCGTCTGTCTTGTTGTGTTTTGGAAGCATTACAAGACCATTGATCTTATTGGTTCCGCCTGCTGCCTTAATATCTTTTGCTGTGATAACACGAACAACACCAGGCATACTCTCTGCTTCTGCTGTGTCAATATTAAGAATATTTGCATGAGAAACCTTTGCCTGTGTAAGAGCAAGGCGAAGTGTTCCTGATGGCATCTTTAATGCATCATCTGCACCGAAATCCCAGGTACCTGTTACCTTCTGTGCCGCTGATGGACGGATATAGTTTGTACCGACGATAGAATCACCGGTCTGCTTGAATACAAGGTCTTCTTTAGTCATCTCGCCACGCATAACTGCTGCTGCCGCCATAGTCGCATCGATAAGCGGCTTGTAACCTGTACAACGGCAGAGATTACGCTGTTTGTTAAACCAGTCTCTTACCTCCTCACGGGTAGGACTTGGATTATTGTCCAGAAGCACTTTTGCTGAAATAATAAATCCCGGTGAACAGAAACCGCACTGTGCACATCCATATGCCATCCATGCAACCTGAATCGGGTGCATATCAGAAATTGTTCCCACACCTTCAATGGTTGTGATCTCTGCATGATCGGGAACACGGCTCATCTTGTAGATACAGGATCTTGTAACTTTTCCGTTCATAATAACATTACAGGCTCCGCAATGGCCTTCCCCACAGCCGATCTTACATCCTGTAAGAAGAAGATGATTACGGAGAACCTGTGCCAGTGTCTCGTCCTTATCAAGAATAAGGATCCTCTCGACACCATTGATCTTCAATGTCTTTTTAATCATGCTGCATCCCTCCTATAGAAAATATAAGCTTCAATGTTATTGATCTTCGGGCTTATGTGTTCCGCATGGATCATGATCCGCACCTTTGCCTGTCAGATCTTTGAGTCGTTCCATTCCTCTGGCAGAATAGAAAACAATGGAAGAGCTGCTCCCGTCCAGATTCTCACCGCTAAGCTTCAGAACATTCGCATTCTCGTAATAATCGATTGGAAGCGTCCGGCTGTATTCCACTCCCGTGCGTTCATCTCTTACCTGTATGGTAACTTCTTTTGCGGTGATTTCAAAAATCTTATCCATAGAAAAGTTCTCCTGTTTACGTCATTTTGTATATATTCATACTATCATATTTTTGCACAATTATGCAAATTACAAATAATTAAAAGTTGGACATTTTCACACTTTTTTCTTTATTTTATGATATAATAATATCAATTTTACACAATATTCTTTAAGGAGGTGGCAGTCATGCAGACAGGTGCTCTCATCGTTGCTGCGGGAAAATCCTCACGAATGGGAGACTTTAAACCCATGCTTCAACTTGGATCTATTTCCATTGCGCAGCGCGTGATCAACAATTTTCGACAGGCCGGGATCTCCAAAGTAGTTGTAGTGACAGGATATAAGGCAGACGTTCTGGAGCGCCACCTTGCTTCCAACAATGTGATCTTTCTCCGAAACGAGAACTATGCAACAACTCACATGTTTGATTCTGTCCGGATCGGACTGGAATATCTGAAAGACAAGGTTGATACTGTACTCTTCACGCCTGTAGATGTTCCACTGTTCACAGCCCGGACAGTCACGCAGATGCTCTCGCTGGAATATCCCCTTGTAACCCCGGTCTGTGACGGCAGTCCCGGCCATCCACTTCTGATCCGTTCCACACTTATTGATTCCATTTTAAGTGATGACGGCCAATCAGGCCTTGAAGGTGCTGTAGAAAACTGTGGCACACCCATGTACTTTCTGAATGTAGATGATCCTGGAATCATTCATGATGCAGATACACCAGAGGATTATGCTGAACTTCTCCGCATACACAACCAGAGCCTGATCCGTTCTGAAATCCATATTCAGCTAGCCCGGGAAAAAGTTTTTTTTGATGAAAAACTCTATTCGCTGCTTACACTGATCCATGAAACAGGATCTGTCCGCGATGCCTGTGAGCGCATGCACATTTCCTATTCTACCAGCTGGAACCTGATCCATACCCTGGAATCACAGCTTCATGAACCTCTGATCATCAGAAGCCAGGGCGGTACAAGGGGAAGCCATAGCGAACTGACACCATACGGCGAAGAATTTCTGAAACGATATGCCCGTTTTTCAGAAGAAACACGTTCCTGTTCAAAAAAAATATTTGAAGAATGTTTCGGAGGGTTTTTAAATGCGTAACCTTTATCTGGTCCGGCATGGAAAACCACAGTATCCGGATGAACATTCTTACTGTGTAGGACAGACAGATTTCTCTCTATCCATGCTTGGACATCTGCAGGCAGTCCTTCTTAATGAAGAATTGTCCGATAAAATATCAAGGATATACTGCAGTCCTTTGTTAAGAGCTGTTGAGACAGCAGGCCATATGGCACCTGAGCTTCCACATATAATTGTTTCTGATCTGTCAGAACGAAATCTGGGAGAATGGGATGGCCTTTCTTTTGATAAAATACGCCAGAGATGGCCGGACATTTATAAAGCGCGTGGAAATAACCCTGATCATCCGATCCCGGGAGCAGAAACTCCTGCTGCATCTGGTTTTCGCTTTTCGCAGGCAGTTCATAAGATTCTTTGCGCTTCTGAAGGTGATATTGCAGTGGTAGCTCATACAGATGTAATCTCTTCTTATATATATGCATTACATTCCGGTATGTACAGCAGGCAGCGGTTTCGTCTGCCCTGCGGCTCTTACTATCATCTGGAAGTGAATGAAAAAAATAATATTTCTTTCTCTGATCCCAATTATATACTGCCTCATCCTGAATTAAATGACGGGCTATGCTTCAGGCTTCGCAATGCGGTTTCTCTGCCCCGTCATGTACAGGCTCACAGTGATGCTGTTACTGAACTTGCCTGTTGTTTATGCAATATGTTGGAATCCAATGGTTATATCTTTGATCAGAAGCTTGTTCGCTCCGGTGCTCTTCTGCATGATATCGCCCGGCTTCAGAAAAATCACACCAAGACAGGCGGTGAACTTTTTTTACAACTGGGTTATCCCGAGATCTGTCAGATCATCTCACAACATCATGGTTTAAAGGAAACAAAGCTGGATGAAGCAGCTATTGTATTTCTTGCAGATAAGCTGATCGAGGAAACGCAGCGTGTATCAATAGAAAAAAGATTTGCTGACAATCTGTATAAATGCAAAAGTCCGGAAGCTCTGCAATCGCATAAGCTTCAATTAAAGCAGGCTCTCACACTGCAGGATATGATACAATCGATCTGTCATACGACACTTTAACATACAAAATCACAGGAGGATTTTTATATGAGAACATTATTTCAGACAATAAAACAGCAGTTTCTGGAGGAAAATGACCTCGTACTTGCTTCCATAACAGCTTCATCAGGGTCGACTCCACGAGGTGCCGGCTCCCGCATGCTGGTCGGAAAACACGGCAGAATTACCGGAACTATCGGCGGTGGTGCCGTGGAATACCGTGCTGAACTTATGGCACTGGATATTCTTGAAAAAAAGGAATCCTGCCAGCATGAATTCCGGCTGAATCATAAAGATGTTGAAAATATTGGCATGATCTGTGGTGGTGATGTTACCGTCTTTTTCCAGTATCTTGATCATAATGATCCGATTGTTATGGAAATTGCGGAAACTGCTGAAAAATCATATGAGGAACGAAAGGATTTCTGGCTGATCTGCGATCTTCATGCAACATCCGGCATGAGTCTTTACAGCCCTTGTTATGGTCTGATCGGAAATGCTGATGTTCCTTCTTCCATATTATCATCCTTATCTGCACAGCCATTCCGCTATCGCAGTGAAGATTATGATCTGTTTTCTGAGCAGATCGGAACTTCCGGAACTGTCTATGTATTTGGCGGTGGCCATATTTCACAGAAACTTGTACCGATACTTGCAAGCGTTGATTTTCGCTGTGTTGTCCTGGATGACCGGCCGGAATTTACAGATCCTGCTCTTTTCCCGGGAGCAGTTGAAACAATACTTTGTGATTTCAACCATCTGGAACAGTATGTTTCTATCACAGCTGCTGATTATTGCTGCGTCATGACACGCGGACATTCCTATGATACCATTGTACAGGCACAGCTTCTCGCTACACCTGCATGCTATATAGGCGTCATTGGAAGCCGCGCAAAAAAAGCTGCTGTATTTCGCCGTCTGATTGAAGAATACAACATTAATGAACAAGATTTAAACCGTATCATCTCACCTATAGGACTGGAGATCAAAGCAGAAACACCGGCTGAAATTGCCATCTCCATTACAGGACAGATGATCCAGGTTCGTGCTGACAGAAAGGCTACATCAAAATGATGGCAAAATCAGTATATAAAACTGTAATATTTGGTGCCGGACAAATTGGACAAATGACAGCAAGACTTCTCAACAGTCCCTGCCAGCTCCTGTGCTTTGCTGATAATGACCCCCATAAACACGGATCATATATTGGGAATATTCCAGTCTGTTCTCCGGATGCTGCAGCAGCACTTCTCCCGGATCTGGTCATCCTGGGAGTTCTGGATGAAGAACGGCGTAATTCTATGATAAAACAGATGGAAAACCTGGGTTATCACGGGCCTTTTCGTGATCCCTCCGTCCTTCGCATGTTTGACGCACGGGTTGCTGTTATGCGTCTTTTATCTGAGCAGATCTATCAATTGGATATTCCGGGAAATGTTGCAGAACTGGGTGTTTTCCGAGGTGAATTTTCTTCCCTGATCAGTGCAGCCTTTCCAGACCGAAAAATCCATCTTTTTGATACTTTTGAGGGCTTTTCAGAAAAGGATATCACAATAGAAGCCTCCGGTAATCTGTCCCGCGCCAAAACAGGTGATTTTTCTTCTACTGATATTGACTCTGTTCTTCATGTTATGCCAGATCCTACACGTACTGTGATCCACAAAGGATGGTTTCCAGATACCTTTTCCGATGTTAGAGATGAAACTTTTTGTTTTGTATCTCTGGACGCGGATCTCTATGCTCCAACTGCTGCTGCACTTCCTCTGTTCTATGAACGCCTGGCCACCGGAGGAGTTCTCTTGGTTCACGATGTGTACAGTACACAGTTTTCCGGATGCCGAAAAGCGGTCGGGGAATTCTGTCTGAAAAACCATCTGTTTGCAGATCCTGTATGCGATCTGCATGGAAGCGCAATAATCCGAAAATTATAAAAAGAAACGCCGGAACCGGTATTTACCGGAACCAGCGTTTCTTTTTCATTTATTTATTGTATAGCCCTTTTCCACGTCCATGCCTAACCTTTATAAAGTTCCTTTCAGAACATTTTCCAACTGTTCATCGGACAGATCAACATGATAAAAAAGATCGAAAAATTTATGTATTTCTTCATTGATATCACATTTAATATATTCCGGATAAATCAATGCTGAGAACCATCGCATACCGATCAGACGATTTGGTCCTGCCGGACGATCCACCCAGCTAAACGGTGCATTCGGAGTTCCATAAACCTTTTGGTCCTGTACTGCTTTTAATGAAGCATAATCAGGATTGCTCAGGATATCTTCTGCTGCAGAACTTCCGCTTTTATCTGCCTTTGGTTCACCATTTACAACAATCACATCCGGATCCCATGCAAGAAGCTGTTCTGCTGAAATCTGAACACGAGATCCATCTCCCAATTCCAGATCTGCAACATTGACTGCATTGATGGCATCAAGAATCTGTGCATGCTGGGATCCCCTGGGTGCAGTTTCCAGTGAATCCTCTCCATTACCGAAGTATACACTGACTTTCTTTTCTTCTGGAATATCTGAAAGTGCATTAATATCAGTAAATACCTGCTCCGCATACTGGGCAAGCTCTTCTGCATGATCTTCTACACCAAGAAGTTCGCCCATAAAACGAAAAGCTTCCGCAGAATTATTAAGCTCGTTGTCTACTGCAACAACCGGAATTCCAAGGCTTTCTGATAACGCATCGCAATCAGAAACCATTGCATCATTAATCTTTCCACTATTAATAGCAATTGTAGGATTGGCAGCAATTACTGCTTCATAATTGACAGCATCACCCATTCCAAAATTAGGAAGATCCTGATATTTGTCCAGAATAATAGATTTCTCAACATCATTCAGTTCATAATTCCACCCAAGAAGCTTATCCGGTACAACCATATACAGAAAAATTGCAGCTACCGGACCCGCTGAAAAAACAGATTCAATATTTTCTGCTGTTGGGACAGTTACTTTTCTTCCTGCCATGTCTGTGATCTCACGGGTTTCAGCAGTTTCCTGCGTGGCATCCTGCTCCGCACTCTGCGTCGGCTCTTCAGTAGCAGCTTTCGTCTCAGAATATCCTGTTAAAAGACTGACTGACATCACCAGACATATAAACAGAGCCAAAAGTTGTCTGTGCTTTTTCATAGACTCTCTCCTTTCTTTTCTCCGCATTACTCATAATTGACGCTTATTGAAATTGACTATACAATTTTTAAGTATTATAATGTATATGCGAATAGTTTTTGAAAACAATTCGTTTTTTCTGAGTATAACACCGTAAATTTGATTAGTCAAGTTACAAGGATGAAGGATTATGAATCTGACAGCTAATGAAAAAAATGCCGCCGCTGCCCGACAAAGACGATATGTTCTGCTGTTGGCGGTTATGCTGGTACTTTTGTTTATCATTATAGTACTCTCATTCTGGGTGGGATATTATCCGCTTACACCAGTGCAGGTACTAAATGCATTTTTATCAAAATTTGGTTTTAAAGGAGATATTTTACCCCAGGCAGTTACTATATTCTGGAATATCCGTCTGCCCCGTATTCTGTCTGCTTTATTTATTGGTGCTTCCCTCTCGGTAGCAGGTGCAACCTATCAGGGAATGTTTCGCAATCCACTGGTATCTCCGGATATCCTTGGAGTTTCTTCCGGTGCAAGTCTCGGAGCTGCTTTTGCAATTTTAAACGGAGCTTCCAACTGGATGATTCAGCTTTCTGCTTTTGCAGGTGGTGTGGCCGCAGTAGCCGCATCCTATCTTATCAGCCGAAAATCCGCACATTCCCAGACCCTCAGTCTTGTTCTGACCGGAACTATGATCATGTCACTCTGCAATGCCGGTGTCACAATGATCAAATATGTGGCAGACCCCAATGATGTTCTCCAGCAAATTACTTTCTGGCTTATGGGCAGCTTAACCAAAACCACAACCAAATCCTTTTGCTGGAGTGTTCTTCCAATGATCATTGGATTAAGTCTGATTTTTATTTTTCGATGGCAGATCAATCTGCTGACTTTGGATGAAGAAGAAGCCAAAAGTTTAGGAATCAATGTGCGTAAATATCGTCTGATTTTTATAGTCGCTTCCACATTACTCAGCGCCGCTGCAGTCTGTCTTGGAGGATTGATCGGATGGGTCGGGCTGATGATCCCCCATCTGGCACGTGCACTGGTTGGTGTTGATTACAGAAGGCTGATACCTGCAAGTACGATCCTTGGCGGCGGATACCTGATACTTGTTGATGATATTTCCCGTTCCCTTTTGTCCATGGAACTTCCACTTGGCGTTGTCACAAGTATCATGGGCGCCCCCTTCTTTATCTATCTTATCATCAAACGAAAGGAGCGCGCGTAATTATATGCTTCTGGAAATTGAAAATGTTTTTGGCGGTTACGGCAATGGTGATATTTTAAAGGGTATCAGCTGCAGCGCAGACTATGGTGATGTGCTTTGTCTGCTTGGCCCTAATGGTTGCGGAAAGACCACTCTGTTCCGCATAATATTAGGTTCCCTTCCTGTTTCTAATGGAAAAATAAAGATAGCCGGAAAAAATATTAGTGACTTTACAACCAAAACACTGGCAAATATGATTGCATATATTCCCCAATATCATTCCCCTGTATTTGCCTATACAGTTCTTGATATGGTAATTATGGGGCGTGCTTCTCATTTCTCCGCATTTGAAACCCCAAAAGAGCCTGATCAGGAAGCAGCTTTTGCTGCCTTGGAGAAAGTAAATGCCCTGCCTCTTGCCAACAGGAAATATACTTCCTTAAGCGGAGGACAAAGGCAATTGGTTTTAATTGCCCGTGCAATCTGTCAGTCTGCAAAAATCTTCATCATGGACGAGCCAGCCGCCAATCTGGATTATGCCAATCATCAGCTTCTCATGGAAGTAATTTCAGGGCTGGCCAATCAGGGCTATTGCATTATTATGTCAACACATAGTCCTGAGCATCCCTTTTCCGTGGGAAACAAAGTTCTTCTCATGAAATCCGGAAAGGTTATGGGATTCGGCTCTCCCAAAGAAATCATTACATCTGAAACCTTACAATCTGTTTACGATATTGAAATGGATGTGATAACTACACACGACCGCTATGGCCGTGAACGAACTATCTGTTTACCGGTAAATAGCTCACCAAAAGCATTTTAGGAGAAATGATACATGGACTCTATATTGGATTATTTTATTTCTCTGCAGGAATCTGAGCCTGCAGAATTACCTGAGCGGGCTATAGAAAGATGGAATAAACGTGCAGACTTTTGGGAAGACGCACGCAAAAAGAAAGAAAAAGGTGATGAACGTGTCATCAGCGCAATAAACTACCTGGATTCCAAAGGACTTCTTGAAAAAAATTATGATGTCGCAGATATTGGATGCGGTCCCGGACGGTTTGCTGCTGCATTTGCCAAATATGTACACAAAGTAGTGGGGCTGGATATTTCTGATAAAATGGTTAAACACGGAATGGAACATATCCAAAATGAAGGCTTAAATAACGCTATACTCTATACATGTAATTTTCAGACATTAGATATTGATAAATCGGGGTATACGCATGCATTTGATTTGGTATTCAGTTCCATGACACCTGCAATCCACAATATGGACGGACTGATAAAATCTATGGAAATGAGCAGGGCATGGTGCTGTAATATCACGCATCTTGACAGACGAAATTCACTCAGGGAACAGATCTTACAGGAAGTATTTGGCAAACAAACAGCACCCCAATGGAATGGGCGATGGTTTTTCTCTCTTTTCAATATATTATTTCTGCTTGGATATAATCCTGAAACAAGCTATGAAAAACTCCATCGTGAAACCTGGGTAACTCCGGATGAACAATATATTGATTCCCTCATGGAGCACATGCTTCCTTCTGAAGAATATACACAGGAAAACGCAAATAAAATCATGCAATGGATTCAATCTCACTTAAACAAAGATGGGCAGATCAAGGAAATAACTGATTCCACTTATGGAAGAATTCTCTGGGATGTTCGAAACAAAACAATACGACCTGACTATAGAACTATTATAAAATGAAATGGGACTTTACTATGACTCAACATATATTTTTAACTGGTAAAAAACACATTGGAAAATCTACATTGATCCAAAAGATATTAGATGATTATAAGAAAACCTCTGATGGATTCCTGACTGTCCGCACAAAAAACTATCTGAAGGATCAGTATTCAGTTCATATGTACCATCTAAAAGAGAAGGAGCTCCCAAACAAATCTAATCTTTTGTTTTTATGCGGAAAAACAGATGAACACACTGCCGATACCTTTGATCGCCTTGGATGCAATATTCTTTCCATGTGTTCTGACTGCTCTTTAATTGTTATGGATGAGCTTGGTCCATAATTTGGACATCGAACCCGGCGACGAGGTGATCTGCATCAAAAAGCGCATCCTTGCCGACACCACCCCGGTGATCTACTCCATCGACTACCTGCCCCGCAGCCTGTTCGGC